>Ga0315284_10012510_pt1 | contig 12084 bp, 14 predicted proteins | sample YL17G09_16_MG_FD_203696 | JGI IMG/M metagenome (GOLD analysis project Ga0315284, IMG submission 203696) | Sediment microbial communities from Yellowstone Lake, YNP, Wyoming, USA - YL17G09_16 | ecosystem: Environmental > Aquatic > Freshwater > Lake > Sediment | place: USA: Wyoming | collected...
TCCCTGCACCACATCTTCCTGATTCTCCGTAGCCGCCTCTGCTCTTTGCGCCAATTTCTTCGGATTTCCTGCAGCGGTAACAACGCCTGACTCAATGGCCTCCCTGCCAACATTCTCAAGATTGCCCTTTTTATCCAGCTTCTCTATTGCTTTCGGCGAGGCATCTAGCGTCTTTGTTACGACCTTTCTTGCAGCGTGGTCTTGTATTTTCTGGCCAGCAATATCTAAACCCCTGCCGGCAGTCTGAAGCGCCATCGTTTGCAAAGGTGCGGTCTTCATCATCTCTCGCGCTTGTTCTGTACGCTGTGGTAATTGCATAACGTCTTTATCACCAGGGAGGTTCTCAGGCTTTTGCGCTAATCCGTAAGCACCCGCAATAGGGATAGCTTTAGCGCCCTCTTGAAGAAGGGACGGCAGCTTACTAAAATACGGAATAGCTTTTGATGCCGCATTTACGCCAGCCCCAATAACCTTGCCGACAGGATTCATTACATTCCCCATCAACTCTCCGCCGCCATATCTTTTTGGATCAGATGCCCGTATGGCCTTTTCTTCAGCTATTAACTTGTCTCGTTCAGCAGGGTAATCGCCTAAATACCCAAAGCCAGTTTTCGCTCCGGCCTCTACTTGAGGCCTGTGCCCAAATAAATAACCCTGCTGCATCCCGCGCTGGGTTACTTTCATCTTTTCTGGACTGTAGTTATAAGGGTCGCTATCAGTAGGGATTAAATTAGGTCGACGGCCAAGCTCTGATCGCTCTTCGGCTTTAGCCAAAGGATAATTACCAAAAAACCCTAGGCCTGTTTTAGCCCCAGCAAGCATTTCAGGAACAAAGCTTTTCGTAGGGTCTTGCTGATTTTGAAAACCAGAGATGCTAGAAACTGCTTTATCCAGCTCCTCTTGGGACATCTCATGAGGTGCCTTGCCAAAAGCTTTCTTAATCTCTACAGCCTGGAGAAGCTGGTCATCCGAATAACTATCGTATGGATCGCTTGACATATTATGGTCCCTTTTGTCTTAGCTGCTGTTTCAACAAATCTCTTTGTGCAGGTAGAAGGCTTCCTCCTCCGGCTTTTGGCACTTTTGGCACAGCAGGGGAAGAGTACGGACTAGCACCCATCCCCTTTTGCATGGCCCCCTGGCCGCTTTGTATAAGGCCCTGTGCCCCCTCTTTCATTCTTTGGAAAAACCCCCCAATAGGCCTTGGCTGCGGAGGAAGCTTAATTTTTCTAAACTCTTCTTCTATCGGAGTAAGGTCAACCTTGGGACCTTCTCCGGTCTGAGATATAGTCTGTTTAAATTTTTCGTATTCGTCAGGCGTCCCTTTAGCGTGATAAGCAATCGTGCTATTCCACTGGTCCCCTGCCACAGGCTTAAGATGCTCGTTTGATGCAAGCGTTTCATAAACGTGATTCTTAATGTTTTGTTGAGACGTTACTTTCTCAATGGCTGTTATGTGTGCAAGCTCTTTTATATTGGCAGAAGTGTTTAAAGGACTATTCCCTCCACTAAAATAATTCTGAAGACTTGTAACGCTGCCGTCCCAATTATTAGGGATAAAGCCCTCGGCAAACTGCATGGCGGCTCTTGGATTATTCGTAATCATTACGTTAACGGCCTCGGCAATACCACGGGTGCGCTCTTTTGGAATATTTAAAACCCAATTGCCTTTTTCATCTTTTAAAAGATTCAGGATTTTATTGGCGGCATCTATACGAGTATTACCAACTGATATGGGGCTAGTGGCTGGCGCTGAAACAGGATCAAGTTTAGATTTAATCTCGTTCCATTCCTTCATCACGTCCTTGTCTTTTGTACCATTAGCCTTATCCATCAGCACGTTGTAATATTGCTTCTTCAGCTCATACTCTCGGTTCTTGTTTGATTGCTCAGTGTAGCCCTTTAGGCCCTCGCCGAGAGCTAGCAATAGTCCGCCTGTAGAATCTGCCATATTTAATACTCCGTTGGATATTGTCTGTCTGAACCCTCGAACGATCTTGTGTCTCCGCCCATTCCTTGATTTCTCATTGCATATTCCGAAGATGTTCCAGCATAAGGACTCGTATTACCATCGGAAGAAAAATCGGAGGCGGTAGAAGCTGATACAGCGGGGGCACGCAGATTGGCATTTTGCCTTCCTTGATATGCTCCGAAGGCTTGCATCCCGCCACCAATTATGGACCCTATTACGGCGTACCGAGTGTTTAACACATCAGTTTCATGCTGGACCTGTCGCTGCCAGGCTTGTGTCGCAAGAGCTTGAACAATATGCTGGTTCTCGAAATTCTTGCTTTGTTGGTGAAATGATTTTCCAGCCCCTTCAGCGACATTCCTTGCGTTTTGATTTGATTGGTAATTCCCATAAACATTCTGCGCCTTGTTCTGGAGGGCCTGTGACATTGCCCCTGTATCTCTGACCCCGAGACCTGCAAGATTTCTATTGATACTTGCTTGGTCTTGCATTAGTCCCGAACCGGAGGTGCTGAGTTTTGCCGCTTCTGATTCCGGCGTAGAGGCAACAGCTCTCTGACGCTGCGACTCCATCAATCCCTTGGTAGCTGGATCAAGAGGAACAGATACGGCCTGATCTGGCGGGTTTATATCAAACATATCTGAAATTGGATCACCCACTATGCACCCCCAGCCGCTAGAGCTCCAACACCTTTTGCCATCGAACCAATGGCTCCAATTCGACCTTTAACTCTATCCATGGCCTGTGAATAAGCGAAATCAGCTTGCTGCTGTTGCAATTGCTGTACGTTAACCCCGGCTTTTATTGCTCGGTCCTGCATTGACTCCTGCTCTTCTCCCAGCGCCACTCTAATCCCGCGCTGCTTTTCGGCAAGATTGCCAGCTTCTTCTCCCTGTGCCTGACCTAGCTGCGCTTGCTTTATCCCTGAATATAGCATCCCTCGCCTTGAGGCTCCCTGCTCAATCCCGCCCATTCGCTCTGCAAGCTTTCTACGCGATTGGCCTTCGGCCTCACCGCCAAGCTGCTTTTCATATCCACCCATATTTGTCGTAAAATCATTAGCTTGCTTCGCCATAGCCTGTTGCGCTTGTGTTAAATTTGGGTCCACCCCTGGCGGAGCGGTCCCCTGTCCATCGCCAAGGGCAAGCTTCGTGCCCTCCTTAACCAATCCATATATTCCGCCAGTCGCCACGTTCTTTGCTACGGTGCCCCAGTCAGCGCTAGCCTGTTTGTTCGGAGCATCAACATTTATTCCAGTAGCATCTGATAGCCAACTCATAACACCACCACCGTCATCGTCCCCGCCGAACTTGAGCGAAGATAGATTGTATCTTTAGTATTTGGAACTGTGCCATTATAAAGCCTAGCCGAACTTGTGGACGCAATTGGAATATATCCTAAAGGAATACGACCCAGTTTGTGACCAAAGTTTGTATTTGTGTCAGCAACACCAAACACGCAAGAGATGATGTCACACTTAATGTTCTCGCCAAAAGAAATGTTCCCGTTAACTATTGATTCAACTTCTTGTGCAAATACTGATAGAAACCTCGCAAAATCTGGGCTGTCTTTAGCATCTGCAATATTCGTGAAGTTTGTTTGCGTTTTGATGGTTGGCACTACACTCTCCTCAAAGTTCTATAATCAATACTATAACCATGAAGCTTAACCGAATAGCTTGCAGAGTTATTGCTCATCTCCAAGGACATACTACGAGCATTAACTCCGTAATCAATACGAGACTGAAATTGATTTAGATACATAGTTCGACTTGCGACAACGCTGGACCCATAGTCTTGATAGAAGTTTACATTCAACGCAGCGGTAGTCCCAATAGGAGTATTATCGACCCAAAGCCTACGGAATTGCTTCTGTACAGAGTTTTCAGGATCATGGAGAAATCTCGTCTTTAAAAGCACCGTAATACCAGCTCCGTTATCACCGAAGATGGTCGAATCTAAATGATTCACCCTTCCTTGGTAATCTCCAAAGAAAAGCCTGTCTGTCATAAATGTCGCCCTTGCTACAGTCATATAGCTTGGCTGAAACCCGTCCCATGTGCCCCAGGCACCTGTAACATAGTCATGGGTGACGATAAGGTTATTAAGCGTTGCCCCATCTACCGGGATGGCAAAATACACTTCATTGCGAGATTTATTGTGTATCGCAAACGCTTCTGCTTTTGCTGCCGTTAGATTCATTCTTTGGAATATCGGATCAATCTTGTCGTTTGAGATAATTCCAACATTGGCACCATTATATTCGCAAATACCCCTGATGTCTAAAAACCAGCATTGCTGCTTATAAACCACAGCAGAGTTATTGTTTATACATCCGTATTGATCTGAAATCTGTCTTAACACAAAGTTTGTCGGATCATCTCCAATAAGCTCATGGGTAGAGCGCTCCTTAAAGATCATAAGCCGATCAAGATAAGATTTTAAGCCCTTGATTCCGTCGCCATCGTTAGTGCGAACTTCAAAGAAAAAGCTTGGGTCAATGAGTTCAGGCTTTGCTAATTCTGAAAACCAAACTGTCGAAGGCGTGCCGGTAAGCCCAGCCATAAATAAACGGTTTTGGAATATTTCTGTAAAGGATGGGACAACAGCGTTTGGCTGAACATAAGCAAGGCTTTGGCCCCATGTCTGATTAAAGCCACCTGTTGCATAAGTCTCGCCAAAGAAGGCGTAGTTATTTGGACCTGATGCTCCAGACGGGAACACTCCTCCCGTAAACCCTATACCGCTAGAAGCTACGCTTAAGTCTGTGCCAACAAATCTAAACGTGCTTAAGGCTGGGGCTGTGTCGTTTATAATAACATTGTTAGCGTTAAAACCAGGAAGCGGAGTCATAGATCCGCCAATGGCCAAATAATAGTAGGCCCCGGTTACATCCCATTGTGACTGATAGGTGAGTACAGGTGTAGCTATTGCGAAAAAGCTAAAACCAGACAAGGAATAGCCAGGCGTAGATGTCTTAGCAATAACACTCATTGGACCAACAGTGCCGTCAGATTTGACATAGGCAGCGCCTAGCCACCATTCGTTTCCTGTTGGAATAGCAACCTGCGAAGTTCCTACGGATAAATTTACTAGCCCTGAACTTAGATTTCCTATTGGCCGAGGCCATCCCCATCGCGTAAATGCTGACCCGGAATATCTGTAGAAGGCCGACCCATTTGCAACAAAAAGATTATTCGCAAATATGGCAAAGTCTAAATTACCGGAGGACAAGTTCATGGGAAGTGCGACTTCTGTCGGTGCGCCAAAGTGTCCGTATTCGGCTATTATTGTGACGCCGCCAACTAACACTTGGCCTCCGGTAAAGGACGCGACACCGTTCCATAGGTGCCATGCAGTACCTAAAACAGACGCCCCAGACGGAGCCCCGGCTGTAATGGAGGCTCCTATGGCTACAGTGCCGCCATTACCCAGCGACGCCGCGACAAGAGACGTTAAACTCGTCCCAGTCCAGAGGCCGCCAGTAGCACCAACGACTAATTGTGAGCTTCCATCAAGCTGAGAAAACTCAAAAACGCCTGTGATCTTTGTCCCAGCAAATGTCTGCCCAATATACATAGTCGTACCAGGGCGCTTTGTAAGAGAGCCAGGCGTAGAAAAATCCCAGTTCTTAAGATCCAAAAACTCATGCGGGCCAGTTAGATACTGACTCGTCTTGGAGTTTATTCCTCCAAAGTTCACATAGTTTTCAGACTTTTGTTTAATCTGGGCCATTATGCCATCTCTTCTCCCGCCTGTGGCGTAGAGTTTTCATAAGGCCTGATCTTTTCGTTCCCAGGAGGGAGGTTGTTCTTCAGTCTCTCGTCATTTTCTTGAGTTTTCTTCAGACGCTTTTCTACATACGTTTTAAGGTAATCAGACAATGACCCGGCCTTGTACTTCTCAAGAAGGCCTGGCCATGTCGCCTCATCAACCGCTTTTTGATCTATAACCATGTGCTGCTCTCCCCGTCTTGCCTCTGCGAGCCATCATCAAGATCGCTTGGTTCCTGCCCTTCTTCTCGAAGCTTCTTGCGTCTTGCTTTAATTGCATCCATGAAAAGCTCGTCTTTGGTTTTAGGCTTAGGAGTTGGCTGACCTGGACCTACTCGAATCGTCTTTAGTCCTTCCATTTACCACTGTCCTGTGAAATCTGAATTGGTTTGCGTAATCATTCTCGGCTGATCTATGCGTCTATCTTCCGCCGCGTCTTTCATCATTCTTGTATATTGCGCTTCAAGCTCTAGTAAATTTTGCGGCATACGATCGTCCCTGACAAATCCGCGTTTGGCGGCATGAATCGCTATTAGCTCATGGTACTGCTCTGGAACATCCGGCACATCTGTATCCAAAGTCATGTCCGCCGCCTTGTAGTGATAATGAAGACGAAGAAGCTGGCCCTGAGCATTTGGCACAGGTGTGACAACAAGATTGTTTCTACGAATAAAGTACGCCTCTGGCTGGCCATTTGTAAGGGAGGCTAAGAGGTATTGTTGATTCTGCGTAATTGGCATGAGGTTATACTTCACTTCATTTGGAGCCGTACCTCCAGTTACCACTTCAAGCATATTAAGGATGAAGAAATCAGAAGGCATAGCGTAATCGCCCTGGTTCAGCACCATCGTGGTTTGAAGCTGCTTTAGATAAAAGTTCTCATGAGCGAGTATTAAAAGCTTTTGTACTTCGCCTTGTCCAAGATTGAGCCATCCGTTAACAATGGCAGGAGTATGGTAGCCACCGTTAATGTCATCTAAGTATTGAAGCGTAAGGTTTTGAAGGTCTAGTCTTGTCATGTCACCGCCACCCAAGTAGTTGTTGGAGGATTAGAAACAATCTCCCAAATATCTGCTGAGTCCCAAACAAATCCAAAAGTATTAAGAGCCACGCCGTCGATGTTAGTGGCGATAAGGCTTGCGGGGTTTTCATACCCCACCATGCCTTCTGTATTAAGATTCGTACCGTAGTTAACTGTATCTGGTATCGGATTAGCCAAGATTTAGCTCCTTTACCCATTCTTTAGCGACGTTGCTCCAGTCGTAAAAGTCAGGGTCCAAGTGAACGCCTTCCCATTTTTTAGACCGAAGGGCGTCAATCATAGCCTCAGCATAGGCCAAGTGTTCTTCTTCTGAAACACAGTCGTGGTCTAGTAATGTGGCCATGCCCAATTCCTCTGGCACCTTTAAAGTGTCCCTGAGACCGCCTAAACGCCTCGTCACAGGATAGATGCCATTTAAGACCATCTCCATAGCCGAAATGCATGAAGTCTCGATAAAGTCGCAAGGGTGAATCCAGATGGCACAATCCTCAAGCTCTTTGCTCATCTTATCTTGCTGGGTCTTGCCGTGGTACTTCACCCAAGGACGCTCATCCATCATCGCTTTAAGTTTATCGTGCAAATCTTGAAGACCATATTTAGGAAGGTTTTCTATACCATAATAGACATGAAGTTCTACGGGGAACCCTTTAGCGCGCACAATGTCGCAAACCTTCATGGCACGATCTAGACCTCGGTCAGGGCTTGAAACAAAGCAAGCCTTCATTGGATCTTTCTCAACTGCTGGCTTTTTAAACCTGCTAGATGTGATCCCGTTTCTTGTGACAATGACCTTGTCTTCTGGAACACCTTGCACGGCCTGAACATAATCACCATGAAAAGGAGTTAGGCACAGAATCTTATCTTGATTTAATCCAAACTCAACGCCAGCAGTGACAAGATCGTGACACCACAAATAGCTCGGGGCATCGCTTAGGCGAATATTATGTCTCCAGGCAATATGCACCTTAGGGCGATTCTTAGAGAAATATTCGTTAGTCTCACTCGTTGACCTATACTCAACGCCTGATTCAGCAATTAAGGGCTTATCTCTAAAATTAAACACAATCACGCGCCGACCAGTCTGGTCCTTAAGATGCTTTGCAATCTCGATACAGGCCGTCTCGCTTCCGCCCATGAAACCCTTTTTAGCAATCTCCTCGTCCCAAGGGAAAGCACTAGGCCCCGGAGGAGCAGTAAACACAATATCGTCTGTTTCTACAGCTTCCCCGAGCTTTGGAATCGAGGTCAGAGATTTAACCCGCAAGATTTCATCCAAAAGCACTTTTGAATCGACATCATTATAAAGCCTAATATTTTCTTTCGCTTCTTCCGCTGCAAGATCAAACATCCCCACAGTGGCATAGCATCGGACAAGCAGCGTGCGTGGATATTTGCCATAAGCGTCTTTCGCTACAAAGATGGGAGCACTATACGTCGAAGATGTCACAAACCCATCAATGCAGGTTTTCGCAGCAGCAAACATTGGAATGGCTTCCGTGAACTTGTTTTGTGCAACATAACAATCTCCGATAATGCAATAAAACTCAGCTCTTTTTGGAACGAGCTGCAGCGCTTGATGTGCCAATTGAACGGCTCTGTCGTGTTGATTTAACTGCATCGCTGCATAGCAAGCATATTGAAACGACAAGATTCTGTCGTGCATCTCTGTCCCTGCGTCAGCGGCAGCGGAGAGAAGGTTACTGAAGGCCTCAGGATAGAGCTTATTTTCAAACTGCTCTTTGCCTAGATAGAAGGTCATACGAGGGCCAAGGCCAGTTTTTCCTTCAAAGAGCTTTAGGTTCCGGCCCTTATCATTTTTGACATCTTCTTCTGTTCGCTCATGGTCCACGGCCCAGGTGACAGCGTGTTGTGCTCGCACTGGCTTATCTGGAATGATTCCTTCATGGACAAAATAATGCCATTTAAACTCTTTATTGGTTCTTATCACTCGCTCTCGGACAAAAGAGCAGACAGAGTTTCTATTCTTGTCTAAAGCATAGTTGTAAGTAGCCAGCCAATAATCAGCAAACTCCATGGCATTATTGCGCCACTTAATGAACGCTTCTTTGTTCTTAAGCGTGTCATCAAGATCCATCCACATCCAATAATCTTCTTTTACGGCACTAAGACCATGATTCCTAGCAGCAGCAAAATCATTAATCCAATCGAAGTGTAAAATACTAAATCGTGTTCCATGTTTTGCCTCATGCTCAAGTAAAATTGTTTTAGCCACTTCGACTGAATCATCAGTGCTCCCAGTGTCTGTCAAAATAACGTGATCGAAGCACCCCTCAACGGATTTAAGATAGCGCGGCAGATTCTTTGCCTCGTTCTTCATAATGGCTCTAAGTGCTAGACTTGGTCGTTTCATAGTATCCCCCTTGTGCAAAAATTACAGCACAAGGTCCTACGACTTCGTAGAGCTAGTCGTGTTATTTGAGAGATTTTTAACCCCAAGACTTGTTCCGCTAGTCCTATCTGAAACAGTCCAAATACCAGTAGCCTTTGTAAAGATGGCGTCTCCCTCAAGCCATTCCTGGATACGCTTGAGATAGCCCATTACTGTGCCTGGGTCCGTAGTCACGTTTCCAAAAGAGCTGGCAGTTGTTCCGATTGTGGCAATTTGCGTGTTACCAACTGAGACTGTCTCATCAATGGCATCTGCCGGATCAAGGCTTCCGTTAATATAGCGATCAACAATACCAAGGCTTGTAGTCGCACCATCGGCGATAAACGTAATTGCAAAGCTTGGTGTGTATTGAAACTGGTAGAGCCCGTAGTTTGCTATGGGCTGTGTAATCCCAGGGGCCGTTAGAGCCACCCCAGAGAAAGAGTTAAAAAGCACAAGCGTGGGACTAAGCCCGCTTGTCAGTGTTGCGTGTGATTGTCCAAATTTAAGCCAATATGTTTTTGCCATTTATGACCACCATCCTGAAACTGGGAATGTCCCAAATATTTGCTCGTCTTCGTCTACGTTTAGAACGCTTCCAACCGCCTTGGTCAAATTGCTTCTGGCGAATGTGAAATAGGTGACACTCGGCTCTACCAGAAGCGAGTAGTTATTGGCACCGCCATTAGCCGAGTCAAAATTTCCACACACTTGAATCGCAGCAGGAAGCTTTGTTGAATCGCTTGTTATGTTTGCTGGGAACGGTATCCTTACCTCTGTGCCGCCTAGTCCTGATGGCCCATTCTTCCATTTACCCATTACCTGAAGGCTATCGCCAACTCTTCTTGAGAAAAAAGACACGCTTGCTACTGTTCCAAGCTGAGTAATGGCCGGCGTGTATGCCGCCCATTCATTGTTTGTATCGTGATTCAAAACCTGCCAGTTCGTACCATCAGAAATAACTTCGACCGATTCGTTATTTGAATTTAAGGTACGGCTGGCACCTTTAAGATTTGGAGATATTGTTATTAATTTTGAAAGATCATTTATTGTGTTTATGATTTTAATCGTCTGCCCTGTACTCCCTGCCGCCGCTGGCAAAGTCACCGTAAATGAATTAGTAGAGCAAAGCACCAAGTCACCAGGCTGTGCGTTGTAGGCCCCTGTTTGCGTGGTCACGTTGTATCTTGCGTATCTTCCGCTTGAAAACAGATTCATTTATCCCCCCAAAGAGAAAGGGGGAGATTTCTCTCCCCCTAAGAACTAAATACCGAAGCTAGACTTAATGTCTTGCGTGGCTTTTAGCACAAACGATGCAACGTATCCGATAGCCGCTGTGGCAGCTCCTGAGGTAGTGAGACACAAAAGGTCTCCCGCCTGAAGAACGAGCAAGCTGTTACCGGAAGCTGCGAGCACTCCTGAGCCCATACCGCTTGTTCCGAAAGCCGGAACGGTAAGGGATGTCATGCCGAGGGTCATGGTTGTGAAACCAGTTCCAACGATCAGGCGGTTAACAGAAAGTGCAACGGCTGGAGCGCCGGAGAGGCCAAAGGCCCCAACGCGAACTGCATCCAGTGTGCTTGGCCAAGGGACTAGGGCACAGGTGAGTGTGACTCCAGTTCCCACGACTCCAGCTGCGAAGCCGTGCGATGAATTAATCACCACCCGCTGCGAGCTAGAATCTAAATCTCTATTTACTATAGGCATTTTTAAACTCCTTAAAATCGTCGATTCGTCACAACTACATCCGAGGTCGTCTTCTTTACGGCGTCCCTGAACTCGTACATGAACGATTCAACAGTATTATTAAAATCTCTCTTCTTTCCTTCGTCTTGCTTTTCTGCCTCAGTCATAATCTGGTCGAACCATCCGTAGTTATTGTAAATATCAATACACTTGAGACGATTCATAATCGGAAGTAGTCCCCATTCTACGGGCGTACCACGAGGTGACCAATTATGAGTGAGATGAAACACAAGCTGTTTCTCTGGGACCTTAACGCGAAGAACGCTTCCATCTTCCATATCGAAAGAAGACCAACGATGATAGTTCCGCCAAATGGCTCGCCTTCCGGCTTCGTCTTGTAGACAAACTAGATCCCGGTCATATTTCTGAAGATCAAAAGTCATTCTTTCAGCAAATCCCATTACACACCTATTATGGACTAACGTAGTTACTAAGCGCTGCGCATCGGCTCGGAGCTTCGTTAAACAGGTTCGCAAAGAACCGAATACGAACTTCCAATTGATCCGCAGAAGTTTGAGCGATGTACATACTTCCTGTCTCATCGGCAAACTCAAGATCCGCTAGAACGTAGTTTCTCAGAGCATTAGCATCCAAGAAGAACATACGTTGAGGGCAATCCTTGTCTGGAACAACAGCGATACCGTTGAAGTCTAGATAGAACTGATCCTTTTTCGCAAATCCGCCATCACCCTGCATGGTGTTGCTGTAGCGTTTGTCTGGTTGCAAGAGCTTCTGGTACATACGAAGAGTGTCGAAGTCGCAGAATACTGCATCATACTTCGCACCGCCTCGACGCATACCTTCGTTGTAAGCTTGCTGCATTTTATCAATGGTAAGCTGTCCACCCGAAAGGTTAATTGCGTTGCCTTGAAACTGAGGATACAGACCGCGATCTACTGAGAAGATCGAGCTTGTTCCGCCATCAAGACCAGTTAGAAGACCTTGAATCTCTGATCCGCTAGAGCCAGAACGAATCCAAATATCTCCAGCAGCACTTGTCAAAGGCTGATCCACAACAACAGTTGCAGTCAGAGCCGTCGGTGATCCAGTAACAGATGAAATGCTCAAAGCCGAAGCCTTAAGAGTAACACCAGTTGCATCATAAACGTCTACGACAAGGCCAACGTCGATAAACTTCAGCGCAGCTTCAACAGATTCACGAC
>Ga0315284_10012511_pt1 | contig 12083 bp, 8 predicted proteins | sample YL17G09_16_MG_FD_203696 | JGI IMG/M metagenome (GOLD analysis project Ga0315284, IMG submission 203696) | Sediment microbial communities from Yellowstone Lake, YNP, Wyoming, USA - YL17G09_16 | ecosystem: Environmental > Aquatic > Freshwater > Lake > Sediment | place: USA: Wyoming | collected...
TTCAGCCTCTCCTGCAACAAGCCGTCGCAGGAGGCCGGTACCAATCCCGTCGGCCAGCACCGGCCCTCGGAAAGCGAGCGCGTTCCCACGGTGGCCTCGGTAAGAGTTCAGGAAGTGCAGATCGGATTTCTGGAGCTTTCGACGCAGGCTACAGGAATTTTGCGTTCGCGCTTTCAGATTCCGCTGTCGGCGGAGATCGGCGGGCGAGTTCTGAAAAAATGCCGCGATACCGGCGATACCGTCGCCGCCGGTGATGCAATCGTCTTGCTGGATCCTGAGCCTTTCGAATTGGCGCGGCTGCAGGCGCAAGCCGGTCAAGCTTCGGCCCAGGTTGCCTATGACCAGGCGGCTCGAAATTACGAGCGTAGCCAGAAACTTCGCGAGAGCGACGACATTTCCGAATTCGAGCTGGAAAATTCGCATCTTGCCGAAAGAATGGCGCATGCCAATCTACAAATGGCTCAAGCTGGGCTGAAATTGGCGGAGCGAAACCTTCGTCTGACCCAATTGTCCAGCCCTGTGAACGGCCATGTCGCGGATCTGAACGTCCAGATCGGCCAGCAGGTCGAACGCGGTGCGCCCATCGGACTGGTTGTCTCTCTGGATCAAATGGAGATTGAGATTTCTCTCAGCGAATCGGAAATCGGATATATCAAAACCGGCGCTGAAGCCCGCGTCAGTACGAATGTCTATCCCGGAAGCATTTTTGAGGGCGCAGTTCGCTCCTGCGGCGTCGCTGGCCTGGAACCGGGCAAGACCTTTCCGGTCATCATTTCGGTTGATAATCCCGACCGCCTGTTGAAACCCGGAATGTCCGTTCTGGTGCAGCTTATCTACGCCAAGCCAACGGACGCCATTTGCATCCCGCGCGATGCGGTCATCATGACAGATCCAAGCCGTCCCGCCGTATACGTCATCAAGAAGGAGCAGGCCCTGCGGCGGCCGATTCAGCTTGGCGAGGGCGATGCCGAACATGTCATTGTCGAATCGGGCTTGAGCCCGGGCGACCAGGTGGTCATTGAAGGGCAAAACGCCCTGCATGACAGCGCCAGCATCAGGATTCTATAGGCCGCGCCATGTCTCCCATCCGCTTTTCCATCCGCAATCCCGTTTTTGCCAATCTCCTGATGGTTACACTGACCATTCTGGGGGTGCTCTCGTATATCCAACTCCCCCGCGAGATGATGCCCAAGATCCCCTTCAATTGGGCTTTCATCACCACCATTTACCCCAACGTCCCCGCCGAAGATATCGAGCGCCTGGTTACCATCCCCATCGAAGATGAGATCGCGGATGTGGATGGCATTGACGAAATCAGCTCCATATCCGCCGAAGGCTACTCGTTTGTCCAGGTCAAGTTTGAGCTGTCTTCCAAGGATCAATTTGACAAGCGTTTGACCGAATTGAAAAGCGAGGTGGACAAGGCGGATATTGCGGCGGACGCGGAAGATCCCGACGTGGAGGATTTCGATACCGATGATTTCGTTCCCATCCTTTCGGTAACCCTCTCTGGGGATTTCCCTGAAAAGCTGATGCACGATCTGGGCGAGCAGCTTGACGAACTATACGGCGATGTCAAGGGCGTTTCCAATGTTGCGCTGACCGGCACGCGCGACCGCGAAATTTGGATTGATGTCATTCCTGAAAAGCTTTACGCTCAGGATCTCAGCCTGGATCGGGTGGCCAATGCCATCGCCATGCGCAACCGCAATCTGGCAGCCGGGGATTTGAATACGGGGTCAGAGAAACTCTTGGTTAGAACGGTCGGGGAAGTTCAGTCCGCGGCGGAATTCGGCAGCGTGGTGATTCGTTCCGGCGCCACTGGCCGTCAGGTCCGCCTGCGCGATATCGCGCAAATCAAGGACGGCTGGGAAGAAGAGAAATCCCGCTCGCGGATGAACGGACAGAAGGCGATTACGCTTTCACTGTCGAAGAAATCCACGGCAAGCTCTCTCGACGTGATCCGGCAAATCAAGGCCATCACGGAGGAGTTCCGCGCCAAGCTGCCGCCCGCCATGGTGGTCACGTACACCAACGACAGCAGCTTGATCATCAATGATCTATTGGATAAGCTGGGCTCCAACGCCTGGATGGGTTTCATCCTGGTCATCGTGGTGCTTTATCTTTTGCTCGATTGGCGCAGCGCACTTTTCACCAGCCTTTCGATCCCCATTACCCTCTCCCTCAGCATGATATTCTTGCGCTACACGGGGAATACTCTGAACGGGAATTCTCTTTTCGGGCTGATCCTGGTGCTGGGGATGATCGTGGATCAGGCCATCGTGGTGGTGGACAATTCCTACCGCTATATGCAGGAGGGAATGCTGCCGCCCGATGCTGTCGAGAAGGGCGCCTCTGAAGTGGCCTGGCCGGTCACGTCCTCCGTTTTGACTACCATTGCTTCCTTCGTGCCCTTGATGCTGCTGCCCGGCATCATCGGGCGCTTCATGCGCCTCGTGCCTATTGTTGTTTCCTTGACCTTGCTGGCCAGCCTGTTGCAGGCATTTTATATGCTGCCCGCGCAGATTGCCCTCTGGTCTCGTCCTCAGAGAGGCGCGGCGAAATGGCGCGACCAATTCATGTCACGCGTCTATGGCGTCTACCGCCGCATTCTTGAGAAGATTATGCGCCGGCGCAAGCTGGTCATGGTGATCATGCCTTTGGTCGTCATTCTGGCGGCGGGTCTAATCCCGCTGATCGGCGTCGAATTGTACCGAGACGAGGAGATCAGTCAATTCTTCGTTTGGGTGAAGATGCCGCAGGGGACTTCGCTGGAAGCCACTGATCAAGTCATCGGCCGCATCGAGCGCGAAGCCCTGAATTTGCCCGCCTCTGAACTGCACGCCGTGATCGCCCAGCCGGGAACCGTGCAGGGCGACGCCGAATGGCTGTTCACCTCCTCCGTGGGGCAGGTGATCGTGGATCTGAAAGAACGCCGCGACCGCGAGCTGCCCATTGATTCACTGATGAATCTATTGCGCTCGCGCACCCAGGACATCCCCGGCATCGAATCCCTCCAATTCGCCAAAGTCAACACCGGCCCGCCGGTGGGCAAGGCGGTCGAAGTCAAAGTGCAGGGGAAGTACTTCAGCGACCTGGAGGCGGTCGCAGAAGAGTTGAAATCCGAACTGGCGGTCCTGCCGGGAACCTACGACGTCGCCGACAACTATTTCCCCGGCAAGCGGCAGGTCAGAATCAAGGTGAATCCCGAAAAGGCCGCCTTTTATGGCCTTGACGTCACCCAGGTGGCCTCCACGGCCTATGCGGCTTTCAACGGCTTGAAGGCCACCGTCCTGCATGATGGCGACGATGAGATTGACGTCATGGTGCGCTTTCCGGAAGAGCGCATGGATGAAATCGCGGCCGTGCAGAGACTGAAGATCCGTTCGCCTCAGGGTTTCTGGGTGCCCTTCTTGAATATCGCCGCTGTCACCGTGGAAGCAGGCCCCGCGGATATCCGGCGCTATGAGAAAGAGCGCTCCATCACCGTCTCGGCCAACGTGGACAAGTCGAAAGTTTCCGGCGTGGAAGTCAATCGCCGCCTGATCAGCCGCTTCAAGAATGTCGAAAGCCGCTACCCGGGCGTGAAACTGCTCTTCAAGGGCGAATTTGAAGAATTCGCCACCGCTTTCTCCGGCCTGGCCGAGCTTTTCTTGATCGGAGCCGGCTTGATTTTCCTGATCCTCGGAGCGCAATTTCGCAGCCTCATTCAGCCGCTGATCATCATGATCGCCATCCCCTTCGGCTTCATCGGCGCGATGGTCGGGCTGATTCTTTCGGGAAATCCCTTCTCGATCACGACGCTGTATGGCTTCGTCGGGCTGGCGGGCGTCGTCGTCAATAACTCCATCGTCATGCTGGCCTTCATCAACGAAGCCCGCGCTCAGGGCGTCGAAAAGCACGAATCCATCGTGCAGTCGGGCATCTTGAGGCTTCGCCCCATCTTTCTAACTTCCGTCACCACGATCTTCGGCGTCCTGCCGATGGCGCTGGGCCTGGGAGGCGTATCCGAGGTTTGGGGCCCGCTTGCCAATACCTTCTGCTGGGGCTTGAGCATCTCCACTTTGCTCACTCTCCTGGTCGTTCCCGCGGCCTATGAATTCGTGGTGGACGACATGGGCGGCTGGTTCAGGTCCAAGTTTGGTTTGAAGGCGGCATGGGAAAAAGGGACGCTCAAAACAATTTAGTGGCGGCTTGATAGCCTTGATTCGAAGTCGAAATGCAGGCAAATTTTGCCTGCATTTTTATTGAAAGCCAATCTAAGCTTATTTATTTCAATACGATGGCCATTGGCGGAGCCCAGCGACGCAGTCCGGCGATCAGCGAAGACACTCCGCACCAAAAATCATTTGCATTTGATGTGGGAATAGGCTATATTTCGATGATGCGGTGGCTGAAATCCAACGGATTTCTCATCTCCTGCTCACGCATTGCTAATGAACCATCTCTATATCGGCTGCCGATCCATCGCACAACCTATAAATCTCAAAGCCTTAACCTTTAGGAGGTCAAGCATGTCAATTGCAAGAAAGATCTTTACCCTCCTGCTAATCTGCGCCGTGGCAGGAGCGGCAGGCGCCGCCGTAAAAATCAACGAGCTCTTTTACGATCCGACCGGCACGGATACCGGAAAAGAGTTCCTTGAACTCTACAACAACGGCACCGCCGATGTGGATCTCACCGGCTGGCAGGTACAGTGGGGCGGCACCACCTATGCTTATGGTACCTGGAGTTTTCCAGCAGGTACTATTGTTCATGCCGAAGATTATCTCCTGGTCGGCGGCGACTCAACTCTGATCCAGTTCGGCGTGGCGCCGGATCTGATTGCCCCCTTTACATTCCAAAATGGCGGCAATGAAACCGATGCCGTCCGCATCATTGATGCCGCGCTGGACTATCGCGACACCTGTCCCTATGACTGGCCCAACACGTATGCTCTCATCGGCGACTGGGGCATCCCCGCAGACTCTCTGGAATGCACGATTGACGTGCTTTCCGGTCACTCGCTTTCGCGAGTCACCGTCGGCGTGGACAACAACCTGGCCACCGATTGGGCCGATCTGGCCACGCCCACACCGATGGCTCAGCAGTGGTCTCCGGGCGGCCCGGTCAACAATATCGCCGACATCCGCCCCAACGATTCCACCGGCTTTCCTCTGTATCTCGATTCGCTGGTAACCATCGCCGGCATCATCACCTGCGGCAATCAGTTGGGGACTTCGGGCCCGGCCTACATGCACGATAACACCGGGGCGATCGCCGTCTTTGACAATACGGTCAACACCTCCGGCATCGCCGTCGGCGACAGCGTGCGCGTCACCGGCTGGGTGGGCTTCTTCGCCGGCCTGACCGAAATTGTGGACGAGCCCTTCACAGGCGTTCCAGACGTGCAGTTCACCATCCTTTCCGGCGGCCATACGGTTACGCCGTCGGTGGTGTCTCCATCCTATCTAACCGAAACCCATGAGGCTGAACTGATCCGCATCAACAATGTGGACTTCGTTCTTTCCGGACTGTTCACCGGCAATCTGGTGCATCTGGCGGTGGTCGGCACCGATACCTTCGCCGTTTACATTGACGCCCAGACCAATATCCCCGGAACCTCCATTCCGCTGGGCACCTGTGATCTGGTCGGCGTGATCGGCCAGTACGACAACGTCAGCCCCTATTTCGAAGGGTATCAGCTTATCCCGCGCTCGACCAGCGACATCATCTACCTCGGCGCGGCCGGGCCCTCCATCAGCCAGACGTCGGCCAATCCCTATCTGCCGGATCTGAATCAGCCGGTCATCATCAACACTAAGATTTACGATGACGTGGCCGTCACCTTGGCCGAAGTGCTCTACAATCCCGGCGGAGCCGGTTGGAGTACGCTGCAGCTCTTCGATGATGGTCTGCACAACGACGGCGCCGCCGGCGACAGCATCTACGGCAACACCATCCCCGGCCAGGCGACGGCGATGACCGTGAATTTCTACATCCACGCTCAGGACGGCGCCAGCAACAACACCTTCGACCCAGCCGCCGCTCCGACGACGACCTACTACTACCAGCATCACGATTACTCGGTCATCACGCCGCTTTCCGACGTGCACGCCAACGATTCTCTGGGCGTGCCAGTGATGAACAACCAATTGGTGACCGTCATTGGCTATGTCACCGCCAAGGCGGAGTACGGCACATCCGGCCCGGCCTATATCCAGAGCTTGACGACCGGCGGCTACGGGGTCGGAGTCTTCGATCCGGTCATTGCGACGAATTCCTGGCAGATTGGCGACCAGGTAAAAGTCACCGGCTGGGTGGGATTTTACAACGGCGTGACGGAGATCGTGGATGCTCCCAACAATGGCAACTACAACCCGATCATCCAGATCCTGTCCACCGGCAACGTCCTGACGCCGAGCGCGATCAATGATCTTGACCTGGTCGGTGAGGACGATGAAGGCCTGCTGGTAAGTCTCATTGGCGTCCGCTTCATCGCCACAGGCAATTTCGTCGGCAACACGAACTACTGGGTGGTCAACGGCGCCGATACGGCTCAGGTGCGCATTGACATTGACACCAACATCCCCGGTTCTCCCATCCCGACCGGGCCGGTGAACGTGGCCGGCATCATGTCGCAGTTCGACTCCTCCTCGCCCTACACGACGGGGTATCAGCATCTACCGCGCTTCCTGACGGATATTTCCGTTCCCGCGCAGTACGTTACAGCCGTGCCGGTGGCTCCGCCGATCATCATCCCCGCGACGGGAGGAACGTTCGACTATCAGGTGGATGTCTATAACACCGCGGGCTCTTCGACGACGGTGCAGGTGTGGCTGCCCGTCGAACTCCCCAGCGGCTCGACCTATCAGATCCTGACCACTCCGTTGACCCTGACGCTTCCCACAGGAGCGCACATCGTCCGCGTGAAGACGCAGAATGTCCCGGCTAATGCTCCGGCGGGCGTTTACTCCTTCCGCATCGCCATGGGTACCTTCCCCTCGACCATCACTGCCCAGGATGGCTTTGCCTTCACCAAGAGCGCCACAGGCGACGGCGAGCCGGTCAACAATTGGGAGAGCAACTTCCTAACGGGCGATTGGAGCGTCACCGATCCGAACGCGCCGCAGGTGTCGGTGGAACTGCTTCCGATGGAATACTCGCTGGATCAGAACTACCCCAATCCCTTTAACCCCGCCACCACCATTCGTTTCGGCCTGCCCGAAGCGCAGCATGTGAAGTTAGAAATCTACAACCTGAGCGGTCAGAAGGTGGCCACTCTGATGGACGGCCAGCGCGCCGCCGGCTATCATGAAGTCAGCTTCGATGCGACTGGCCTATCCAGCGGCATCTATGTGTACCGCCTCGCCGCCGGCGATTTCGTGCAGATGCACAAGCTAATTCTGCTGAAATGATTTTGACTTTCAGCAGAATAGTCCGCCGACCGGCGGAATGATGCTTGTGAAGTAGGATCAAAGGCACAAAGGGTCAAAGGGACAAAGTAGTAGGGGCGTCCGCCGCGGCGGACTGTGCGCCCCGCGAATAATAAAAGTTAGGGCGGCCGCTGGCCGCCCTTAAATTTTGCATTTTACATTTTGCATTGAGCGCACTAGCGCGTCCCAGACATCCCCATATCACTCACCGTCCCGTCTCCTTCAGAAATCAGCGCCGAACCGGCATTGATGCATGGCGAACCTGTCTGCAAATGAAAATCTTGATCCGACATAAACATCGGATCGGCGGCGATATTGCCGTTCATGCCGGTCGGGTCATCCATATCGCCCCAATTGCCCTTGACGTTGCCCCATACGTCATTGTGGGCGATGACGAAATTCTCTAATTTGCCGTTTTTCCAAAATCCCACCTGCGGCGCCACCCACTGGTCCTTCCAACCGTTGTAGATGACGATGTTGTTGATGAACCGTCCCCGGCACTCATCCGACCAGATCGCCAGACCGCAGTTGCCGTTGTGGATCACATTATTATTGATGCAATCCAGATATGATTCCCCCGTCGCGATGATACCCCAGCCGAGGCAGTTCTGCACCAGGTTGTTGCAGACCACGGCTCGCGACGCGCCGAACGTCCCGATCCCCTTCCAATATCCCGAAATCCGGTTGCGCAACACCGTCGCCGCCGCATCCCAGGTGATGCCGATGCCGGCGCCGCGCCCGTCGCGAATCACATTATCGGCGATATAGGCGGTGGCTCCGCGATAGAGGGCAATCCCATCCCAGCCGTTATTATAAATTTCATTGCCGAAAATGAAGAGCTCGGAGTCCTCCCGCCCGAAGATGCCCCCTATCCCGACCACAACGGTCGTATCGCGATCATTGTTATCTCGCACTTGCACGCCCTTGATCATCACCCGGCTGTATTTGGCGACAATCCCCGCGTCCGTGGCATTGCCGTCGGCGTCGCGTTTGCCTCCGCTGATGGCGAGATTCTCGATCCGCGAATCCCAGCTATTCAGGAAGAGCACTCCGTAGCCCGCATTCGTGATCAGGGTCGTCTCTTTTGCGCCGGAGCCCAGTATCGTCAGAGTCTTTCCTTCGATCAAGAGTCCCCGGCTGGCGGCCACCGGCGTCTTGTGCTCCTGGCAGTTGCCGCAGAGCTCCTCATGATATACCTGAGCTTTGGCGGAATAGACTCCGGGCCTAACGATCAGCGTGTCTCCATCCTGCGCCCGGTCAATGGCGTTTTGCAAATCGCCGTAGGGATCGAATTCGCTGCCCGATCCTTCGACTCCCAGCCAGGATCCTTCGATATAAAGGACATTGGCATAAGCCGCGCCGGCGATCAAGATGATGAAAATCGTTATCAGGATTTTGCCGTGCATTTCCGTTCTCCCATAGTGATCCCGTAAAATACGAAGTCATAGTCACCTTCGCAAGCGAAAGCCGCCAATAGCTCCATCCGCCCGCTGAGCGCTGAGCGCTGACAGCTAAATTCCCAACTTTCCCTTGACTGCCGCGTATCAGATTCATATAATAGGACAATTCAAATCCGAATTATCCGGTATTGTGATTGTGATGCAGGCCACTTAAGGGGGCTTTGGCCCTTCCAGCCTGCTCAAGCTGATTACCCTCATGCAATTTTCCGTCGGATGTGAATACGCCATTCACGGCCTGCTTTACCTGGCTCTGCAGCCGCCTGACGAAGTCGTTCTGGTGACCGATATCGCCAAGGCTCAAAACCTGCCCGTAAGCTACTTGGCCAAGGTCTTCCAATACCTTGCCAAGGCGGGCCTAGTGAAATCCTTCCGCGGTGCCAAAGGCGGCTACATGCTGGCTCAGCCGCCGGATAGGATCACCCTCCGGCACGTCACGCAGGCCATCGAAGGCGCTTCCCCTCTATATAGCTCGCTCAGCAGTCGCCGCGAATGCACCGCCGAGGCGGATTGCCTGATCCGCGAAGCCTTCTCCAAGGCGGAAGAGTCCATGCTCCATGAGCTGGAAAAGGTGACATTGCAGGAGATGGTCGAGCGCGCCCGGCACATGCGCAGCCGCATGAAATGGCTGCACATGCCCGAAACGGATTTGGTCTCATCCTAAAATAAAAAAAGGCAAGACGCTTTTATGTCAGATGGAAACCGCATCCGCAAGCCCGTTCTGGAGGCTTTGAAAGAAGTTAATTACCCCGGCTATTCGCGCGACATCGTCTCGTTCGGCATCGTGCGAGGGATCAAGGTCGAGGACGGCAAATTAATCGTCCAGTTGGGCCTGGCCGGCGCCGAGGAGCAGATCATCCGCCAGATTGCTGAAGAATCAAAGCGGACACTGCTGGCGCGCACCGGTTTTCGCGAAGTTGCAATTGAGATTGAGAATTCCCCGCCGGCCCAGCACGCCGAAGCGACTCAGGAGATGCCGACACCGCAGGCCGTCATAGGCGTGGATCGCATCATTGCCATATCGTCCGGCAAGGGCGGAGTGGGCAAGTCCACCATTGCGGCGAACCTGGCCTGCACGGCCGCGCAGGCCGGCTTGAGCGTTGGCCTGCTCGATGCCGACATCTACGGCCCCAGCCTGCCCGTGCTTTTCGGTTTTCATGAAGAATTACCCGTCGGACAAAACGGCCCGGTTCCCATCGAAAAATTCGGCGTGAAGGCCATGTCCATTGGCTTTTTTATCGAAGAAGGACAGCCGTTGATCTGGCGCGGTCCGCTGGTGAATAAGGCCCTCGAACAACTCCTGAAAGATACCCAATGGGGCCATCTTGATGTTCTATTTCTGGATCTGCCTCCCGGCACCGGCGACGTTCAGCTGACTTTGGCGCAGAAATACCTGATGACCGGCGCCATCGTGGTCACCACGCCGCAGGATATCGCCCTTTCCGATGTGCATCGCGGAGCGATTATGTTCAAGACCGTCAATGTTCCCGTCCTCGGCGTCATCGAAAACATGAGCTATTACCGCTGCTCGCATTGCGGAGACCTATCGCACCCGTTCGGGAAGGGTGGGGGGGAGCGCGAGGCGCGGGATCTGGATCTGCCGCTGCTGGGCCAATTGCCGCTCGATCCTCGCACCCGCGAACAGGCCGACGCCGGCGTGCCCATCGTCGTCGCAGATCCGCGCGGCGAAACCACGAAAGCTTACATTGCATTATGGGAGAATATCTCCAAACTCGTTCTAAAGGCCTAAACCGATGATCACTGAAGAATCCGTCCTGAAAGCCCTCGAAAGTGTGGTAGATCCCGAAATCGGCATTGATGTGGTCAATTTGGGATTCATATATGACGTGAAGATTGACGGCGAAAAAGTGGACGTCGCCATGACCTTGACGATGCGCGGCTGTCCCATGCATTCGACCTTGAAAGATCAGGCCGAACAGGCCATCATCAAAAACGCCGGCGCCAAATCCGCCGAAGTGCGCATCGTCTATGATCCGCCCTGGAATCCCAACATGATGAGCCAGACGGCCAAAGACAAATTGGGCTTCAGCCCCGACATGATGGAATGACTCCTATTCGCGCCTTGGGATTAGTTTCCGGCGGGCTGGATAGCACGCTGGCCGTCCGGCTGATGCTGGATCAGGGGATTGACGTCATTGGCGTCAATTTCAATACCGGCTTCTGCATCACCGATACGCGCCGCCAGGTGCAGCGTCGCAAGGACGCGAATGTCAACCTGCGCCACGAAGCCCTGCGCGCCGGTTCCGATCTCGGTATTCCCGTCGAAATCGTGGACGTTTCGCAGGAATATCTTGACGTTGTCACAAATCCTCGCTGGGGCTACGGCAAGAATGCCAACCCCTGCATAGATTGCCGCATCATGATGCTGTGCAAAGCCAAGGCGATGCTGCCCGATTTCGGCGCGAGCTTCATCTTCACCGGAGAAGTGCTCGGGCAACGCCCCATGACGCAGCATCGCGCTACGATGCGTCAAATCGAAAAACAGAGCGAACTTCTGGGATATCTCCTGCGGCCCCTATCGGCTCAAAAAATGCCCGAAACGGAAGTGGAAAAACAAGGTTGGGTGGATCGCAGCCGATTGAAGGGGTTCTACGGGCGAGGCCGGAAACCTCAACTGGAGCTGGCGGCGCAGTTCGGCATTAGCGATTTCCCTCAGCCGGCCGGAGGCTGCTGCTTCCTGACCGACCCGTCCTTCGCGCGCAAATTCTTCGATTTCTTGCAGCACCGAATTGTATCCGAGCCGGTGAAGCCGGAGGATTTTCTGCTCCTGAAGGTAGGCAGACATTTGCGGTTGTCCGCCGGCTTCAAGTTGGTGCTGGGCCGGGATGAGGCGGAAAACAATTATCTTGAAACATTCAAATCCGGCCGCTGGGCGCTGCGTCCCATGAACACCGTCGGACCATTGGGCCTCATTGAAAATGGCATTCCGGCGGATGTCCTTGAACAGGCCGCCCGCGTCCTGGCTCGCTATAGTGATAATCAAGGCTTGGATTCCATTGAGGTTTCCTGCGAACGCAACGGCATGGCCAACATGATCCATGCTCAGCCCATGTCGCGCGAAGAGGTGGCCAAGCTCATCATAACCTGACCAACTGGTGAGGGGAGCAAGGAGCTCAGCGCCATACCCCCGAATAAATTCGGGGGCTCCCAAAATTCCAAAGTCGCTAAAGCGACTGCTCTTCTATACTAT
>Ga0315284_10012513_pt1 | contig 12082 bp, 11 predicted proteins | sample YL17G09_16_MG_FD_203696 | JGI IMG/M metagenome (GOLD analysis project Ga0315284, IMG submission 203696) | Sediment microbial communities from Yellowstone Lake, YNP, Wyoming, USA - YL17G09_16 | ecosystem: Environmental > Aquatic > Freshwater > Lake > Sediment | place: USA: Wyoming | collected...
CGAGGATGATTTTCTCGGCAAAGCAAAAGAGCTTCTGGAAAAGGCGGGCAAGAAGATAGTGCTGCCTGTTGATACGGTGGTGGCACAGGAGTTCAAGGCTGGCGCTAAGAATAAGGTCGTCAGCGGCAATATCGAGGCGGGCTGGCAGGGAATGGACATAGGGCCTGCGAGCAGAAAGCTTTTTGCGGAGAAGATTGCCGGTGCGAAGACGATTGTGTGGAATGGGCCGATGGGCGTTTTCGAGATGCAGCCGTTCGATGAGGGGACAAAGGCGATAGCAATAGCGGTGGCAAAGGCGACTGAGAAAGGCGCCCGCAGCGTAATCGGAGGCGGCGACAGCGCAAGCGCGGTGGACAAGCTGGGACTGAAGGACAAGATAAGCCATATTTCGACCGGCGGCGGAGCATCGCTGGAATTCCTCGAAGGCAAAAAATTTATGTGCCTTGAGATACTGGATGAAAAATAGGGTATAGGGGATAAGGTATAGCGGACAGTGCGGCTACCTAAAGCAGGGACAATTGAGATTGCGCCGTCAATATTGAGCGCGGACTTTGCGAAATTGGCAAGCGAGATTGCTGAGATTGAATCGGCGGGGGTCAATATCGTGCATTTGGATGTGATGGATGGGCATTTTGTGCCGAACATTACAATCGGGCCGGTGGTAGTTGCGAAACTGCGCAAATACAGCAAATTGGTTTTCGATGCGCATCTAATGATAAGTGAGCCGGACAAGTACGCTGAGCGGTTCGTCGAGGCCGGTGCAAACCACATAACATTTCATATAGAAGTTTCCAAAGAGCCGAAAAAGCTGATTGACAAACTGCACAAGCTCGGCTGCACAGCGGGGATATGCCTGAATCCTGAAACAGATGTAAAAGCAATAGAGAAGGCTGCACCGCTTTGCGATATGGTACTGGTGATGACGGTACATCCCGGCTTTGGCGCCCAGAAATTTATGGATGAGGCAGCGAAGAAGATTATCCAGATAAGAAAGATAGTAGGTCCTGGCATCCGCATAGAGGTTGACGGCGGGATAGATGTGCAGACAGCGCCGATTGTGGTTTCTTACGGGGCAGATACGCTGGTGGCGGGCAACGCAATATTTGCGAAACCCGACCGGCTGGCTGCAATAAACGCCATTCGGGAGGCTGTGAGATAATTTTTGTGTGGTTATTTCCGCAGTTTTTTGGTATGATACCTGCATTCATTTCGGTGATGCTATATAAATATGGCCAGAGAGCTTAAAAGCAAATGGGGCGGTTTCTCGCTGAAGCCGCGAAAGGACATGCCCGAAGGGCTGTGGACGCGGTGTCCCGGCTGCGAGGACATTCTGTATAAAAGCGCGGTCGAGGAAAATCTGAACGTCTGCCCGAAATGCAATCATCATTTCCGCATCGATTCCGAAACGAGGATTAAATATCTGGCTGACGAGGACACTTTCCAGGAAGCGCTGGCGGATTTGACGACCAATGACCCGCTGAATTTCAGATATAAGGACACCACTTACAAGCAACGGTTAAAAGATGACGAAAAGAAGTTCGGCGTCAAAGAGGCAATGCGGGTGGGCAAGGCGTTTATAAAAGGCAGAGGCGTGATACTGGCGGTTATGGAACCAGATTTTCTGATGGGGTCGATGGGCGTTGTGGTCGGCGAAAAATTCTGTGCGGCGGTCGATATGGCCGTGGAAGAGAAGCTTCCGCTGGTGGCGGTATGCTGCTCAGGCGGGGCGAGGATGCACGAAGGAGTCGTTTCATTAGGACAAATGGCCAAGACTTCTGCGGCACTGGCCAGGTATGACAAGGCCGGCGGACTATTCATTTCGGTCCTGGCTGACCCGACGACAGGCGGGGTGACGGCCAGTTTTGCAATGCTGGGAGATGTTACTATAGCTGAGCCGGGGGCACTTATCGGTTTTGCGGGGCCGAGGACAATCGCTGAAACGATAAAAGTCGAGCTGCCGGAAGGATTTCAAACAGCAGAGTTTATGCTCGAACACGGCTTTATAGATATGATTGTGCACCGAAAAGACCTGCGAAGTGAAATTGCCCGCCTGATAGATTACTGCAAAAAGTAACAACAACGACCGCAGCGTGCCGCCGATAGCTAAACAAGAGTTTTTTCCGGGGACTGGATTTCGTTTTTTGGGCGATGTTTCCAACGCCGGTGCAGCCACCAGTACTGGGTGGGGTCTTTGCGGATGAAGTTTTCTATTTCTTTGGTATATTCGGCGGTAATCCATTGCAGGGGGTCATCCTTGTCGGCCCATTCGTGCGGGAAGATGTAGCGGGTGACCTCGATTTCAAAGAAGAACCGGTTGTCGACCATCCTGCAGCAGCCGACTATTATCGGCAGATTGCAGGTCAGCGCCAGCAGGCCTATGCTTTTGTAGGTGCTGGCTTTGCGGCCAAAGAAGTCGACAAATATTCCCTTTCTGCCCGCGTCCTGGTCGGCTATGAAGCCGAGAGTCGCACCTTTTGCGGCGATTTTGCCCATAAGCTCGGCAGCGCCTTTTTTGTCGATTATTTTCTGGCCCATTCGCTGGCGGACGCCGTAGAGGTACCTGCTGATGAACCTGTTATCGAGGGGGCGGGCGATGCTGTAAATCTCAAATCCGAAAAGCGACATCAGGTAGCCCATGATTTCGAAATTGCCGTAATGGCCGGTGACCATCAGCAGTCCCTGACCCTGCTGCATAAGCCATTTGACACGTTCGATATTTTTGTATTGTGAATAGTCCCGCCAGTTATGCTTTTTGACCAACCGGGGCGTAAGAAGCACGTCAACAGCCAGCATTGCTATATGCTCGAAGCTTCTTTTGCCGGTCTGCCGGAGCCACTGTTCGCTCTTATCGGGGAAACTTGCCCGCAGATTGTCCAGAGCTCGCTGACGGCCGCGATGGTAATATTTCCAGAGCAGGCGACCCAGAAAGCAGGCGGTGTTTAAGTTGGTCCGGACATCAAAAAAATAGAGTAAAATCACCACAACCCGCAGGGCAATATAACCCAGCCAGTCCAAAAAGATGTTGCGCTCTTTCTTTTTTTTCTTCTGATTCAAAATAGTTTAGACACGGATTAACACGGATTCACACTGTTAATAAAAAAGATTCTTCACTTCGTTCAGAATGACGACCTAAAACCCCCGGTAAAACCGGGGGCTAAATATTAAAAGAATACTTTCATAAATTATCACTAATCAGTTATCATTTATCAATTGTTAATTTTGCAGGAGTCAGGAGTGGTCGTGGATAAAGCGTTAGTCGAGCTTGTGAAGATTTCGAGGGCTGTCGGCAGGGACAGTTCGCTTATTCTCGGCGGATTCGGCAATACATCGGCAAAGGCCGCTGACGGCAGATATATGTATATCAAGGCCAGCGGCACAGCACTAAAAGATATGACCTGCAAAAAGGGGTGGCGGCGATTGAAACTTCAGCCGGTGCGGGCAATATTGAAAGACAGGGCGCTTTCCGGAATGGATGTTTGCAAACGAGAGGCCAGGATAGCGAAAAAGTTACTTGCTGCGTGTGACGAAAAAACCGAAGGCGATGTTAGGCCATCCATAGAATCCGGATTTCACTCTATGCTCGACAGATTTGTGATACACCTGCATCCTGTGGCGGTGCTGGCATACGTCTGCGCCAAAAATGGACGGGCTGAGATCGAAAGACTTTTTAAGGGCGAAAAATTTCCGCCGGCGTGGGTGTCCTGTACGACGCCGGGGTATCTGCTGGCGAAAAAGATAGAGAAAATCATCGGGCGATACAGAGACCGATACGGCAGAGTCCCTGCGGTTATTTTTTTACAGAATCACGGGCTGATAGTTACGGCAGGGGATGCGGACACTGCGCTGCGGCTTGTGAGCAAGACGGTCAGGATATGCGGCAGCAAACTCAGACGACCGAAAAAAGTAAAAACAAAACCGGCAGGCCGACGACAAATCGCCGAGGCGAGTTCAGCTATCAGCGAGGCTGTTTTTCAGGCAACCGGCAAAAGAACAACCGTGCGGCACTTCATCAACGATGCGATTGCGGAGTTTATGGCGAGAAAAGACGCTGCAAGACTTTGTTCGCTGCCTGCTGTTACGGGCGATGAATTGATTCACATCGGCGGGCCGCCTGTCTGGATTGACAAAGGGGACAAGGCAGCAGTCTTAGACAAATTAAACCGGCAAGTCGGTGATAAACTAAAACTGCCTGTCTGCTTTTTAATCAGGTCTTTGGGGCTTTTTGTGGCGGGCGATAAAAAGCAACCGGCATTTCTGAAAAATATTATCACTACACATTTGGCGGTTCGCAGATACGCATCCGGTTTGGGCGGGGTTCACTTCCTGAATAAGCGGCATCTGAAGTTTCTTGCAGGTATTGAAATTCGGTAAATATAACAACGGCGTTTATTGAGGGTGGTTAGTTTCCCGTTTCCGGGCAGGACAAGATGTAGTCGATGCAATCGCTGAAACTGGCTGTTGCAACGGCGACGGCACTGTCGGCGGCACCATAATAAAGATTGAGTTTGTCGGTTTCTTTGGAGATGGTGACACCTGTAGGGAAGACAACGCCGCCGACATCGCCGACCCTTTCGTAGGTTTCCCGCGGCCCAAGAATCCATTCATCGCTTCGCCGCAACAGCTTCCACGGCTCTTCGAGGTCCAGAAGGGCCATTCCCACCCTGTATAGCGACCCTGCGGCGGTGTTGCGGACGCCGTGATAGAACAGCAGCCAGCCGTGCTGTGTTTCAATCGGCTGACAGGCCAGTCCGACCCTGTGGCAGTCCCAATAGGCGTGTCTTGTCAGGATGAGGATTCTGTGGTCGCCCCAGTGTTTTAAGTCCGGCGAGAAGCTTATCCAGATATGCGCCTCGCCCCGAACAATGGGGCGGTGAATCAATGCAAATCTTCCCTTGAATCTCCTTGGGAGCAGGCAGGCGTCCTTGTCCTCGGGCGGCAGAAGTGTACCCAGCCGGGCAAAGGTCCTGAAATTTTTCGTAATGGCCAGCGAGACAGTCGGGCCGCCTTCGCCAAAAGAGGTATATGTGACGGCGAAATGCTGCTGCTCTTCGAGCCAGATTATGCGGGGGTCTTCGACTCCCCATCTTTCCTCCTGCAGCTGATGGTTGGGCTCAAAAGTCGGTTTTGGGTCTATCTGCCAGTTTGTGAAACCGTCGGCGCTTCGAGCAGCGGTCAGATGTGAGAAACCGCGCATATCCTCGACGCGGACAAGCAGCAGTGTTTCACCGTTTAATTTTATTGCCCCCGGATTCATAACCGAATTTGCAGGATAAGGCCAGTTTTCCGGCTTTAATATAGGATTACCCTGGTATCTTTTGAACAATTTGTGGGCTTTTTTTTGTCGTGAGAGTTCTGTCATAGCTTCTTTCCCCCTTTGGTATTTTCGGACACTGCATTTATGGCTACTGTGTTTTGAGTATTTGCGTTTCATACAAACTTTGGTACCGCCGGCAGGAGCGCATCAGTTCTTCGTGCTGGCCCTGTGCGACGATTCCGCCCTGGTCCATTACGATTATCAGGTCCGAGGTGATGATGGTGCTGAACCTGTGTGCGATTATAAAGCAGGTTCGGTTGAGCATCATTTCCTCGACGGCCCGATGAATCCTGGCTTCACTGTCGGCATCAACCTGACTGGTGGCCTCATCGAAAATAAGGATGGGCGGATTTTTCAGAATCGCCCTGGCGATAACGATTCTCTGCAGCTGGCCGCCGCTTAGGCCGGTGCCCTGTTCGCCGATTACCGTATCGTAGCCGGCGGGCAGCAGCTCGATAAACTCGTGTGCGAAGGCGCGTTTTGCCGCGGCGATTATCTCTTCTCTTGAGGCACCCGGCTTGCCGTAAGCAATATTATCGGCTATCGTATCGTTAAACGTTACCAGATTTTGAGTAACCATTCCGATTTGGTTTCGCAGGCTGGAAAGCGTTACGTCCCGAATATCGCGGCCATCAATCAGGATATGGCCGCTGTCGGGGTCGTAAAACCTGGGTATAAGATTTGCCAGGGTGGTTTTGCCTGAGCCATTGGGGCCTACAATTGCGACATTATGTCCGGCCCGGACTGCAAGATTTATGCCGTTTAGTGCCGGGTTTTCTGAGCCGGGATAGGTAAATACGATGTTTCTGAATTCGATTTTGTCTTTTAGCGGCGGCAGTTCGACAGCGTCCGGTTTCTCGGGTTCGAGCGGCTCATCCATAACGGCGAAAACTCTCTCGGCGGCAGCGTTTGCTTCCTGAATCTTGTTCCAGATGTCGCTTGTTTTGCGGACGGCCTCGGCGCTGAACCCGAAAAGCATCAGCAGGGCCAGAAATTCGGAACCTTCTATTTGTTTATTGGCCACCCAGCTTGCACCTGCAATCAATGCCAGCGAGCCGGCAGCCATTCCAACCACTTCCAGCACCGGCATTGTTGCTGCATCAACCTTTGAGATTTTCAGCAGCTGCTTGAGCAACCTTTTGTTTATCGTTTCGAAGGAGTTTCGCTCGTATTGCTGCTGATTGTATACTTTTACGATTTTAAGTCCTGCCATTACTTCCTGCAGTTTCGCCAGCATTTGCGACCAGGCAGCCAGTGATTTTTTTGAGGCCCGCTTCATTTTTCTGCCGAGGATTATCACCAGCGCAAGCGCAGGGGGGGCGCCGAGGAGAAATACAAGCGTCAGTTGCCAGTTCAGCCAGACCGCTGCGGCCATAAATACCAGTGCGTTCAGAGGCTCCCGCAATGCTTTGCCGAGCAGCAGTTTAATGCCCGCACCCATCTGGCCGGTGTCCCGAACCAGCCTGCTGACCGTATCGCTCGGCCGCTCATTTCCAAAGAACCCTGTCGGCATATTCATAACGTGGGCAAAGGCATCGGTACGCAGGAGATTTATCCCCACCTGCACGACCTTTTCGGCCAGGTAACTTTGATAAAATTTTGCTATGCAGCGGATTATTGTGACGACTCCAACTGCTATCATAATGAGGATTATGGCCTTTATCTTGTTTTCCCTGGTTTGTTCCCTCGGCAGAAGGCTGATTAGTTTCTGGGCGTGCCGGGCAATCGTCATTTTGGCTGTCCATCTTATCCGCTCGAGCTGTCCCCATTTCAGGCCGGCAAAACCGGTATTTCTATCCGGCGGGTTCAGTTTCAGTGTTATGTATTCCAGTATGTTTTCCTTGTTGAGCCGTTTTAACTGCACGGGCAGCCCGGTTTCAGTGGTCGCAGCCAGCTCTTCGAGCAGCCTGGTGATTGATATTTTTTCGACTGCCGGCGAGGTCAACAGTTTACCGACACCGATAATTCTATCGGATGGTTTTACTCCTGCTGCATCGGCGGCGCCGGACTTTTTGACCTTGATTACAATGAGCTGGTATGCGGCATCCTGATTGTTGGTAAAATCGGTTGTTTCCGGGACGTAGAAATCCAGCCCGTAGCGCCATTCGCACTGTTTTCTGTCGACCCAGCCGTGCAGGCCTTCTTCGCCCATCATTACCTTCAGCAGCGGGATGACCGTCATAAAACTCAGTGACAGCAGCAGGGAGACGATGACGGCGCTGAGAACCACGACAACAACCCGGGGCCACTGCGGCCAGATATATTTGAATATTCGCGAAAATGCACTCATATCTCAAACTCGGCAAAATAACAAACTTACCATCGCCGGTCAAGCATTAAAGAACATTGACCGCCGGGGGGCTTTGTGATAGTTTACTTTCTTCAAGGAAAAAATCAGATGAAAGTCGACAGTTTGATTTGTGGTGCGTATGAAACCAATTGTTATGTCCTGCGTAAGGACAAAACAGCAAAGGACTGCCTGGTTATCGATACCGGTCTCAATGCAGGCAAACTGATAGAATTTCTGCGGGCAAATAAATTAAATCCTGTTGCGGTAGTTTTGACGCACGGCCACATAGACCACATAGCAGGCCTGGCCCAGTTGCGAGAGCATTACCCCGATATAAAGGTATACATTCATAAACTCGATGCCGAGATGCTTGCCGGCGATGAGAGCAATCTGTCGGAATCTGCGGAAGGGACGTTCAGCACCGCCCCGGCGGATTTTCTTGTCGATGAAGGGGACATAATCGAGCAGGCGGGCATTAAACTTGAGGTTTTTCACACACCCGGCCATACGCAGGGCGGTATTTGCCTGTATGCGAAGGATGAAAAAACTGTTTTTGTCGGCGATACGCTGTTTGCAGGCTCGGTCGGCAGAACGGATTTCCCCGGCGGCAGTATGACCGGCCTGGTAAAAAGTATAAAAAAGAAACTTCTGACTTTGCTGCAGGAAACGGTTGTTTACCCCGGCCACGGCCCGCAAACAACCATTGAAGAAGAAAAGGCAAACAACCCGTTTCTGGAACAGTAATTTTTCAATGGAGAGTACACTATGAAATTTGTGTATGACCCATAACTACGGATTATGAACGGCAAGGGCGTATTTCACATGGGCCCCTTTGCAAAATACGCCGCCGCTTTTTTTAAAATGTCATTTTCCATCCGCACCACGCCTGCCCAAAATCACCGCATGCTATTCAGCTTCTTTGCTGTTTCCCTCCAAATAATATCTTGCATACCGCCTTGATGTTGAACCACCGCCCATTCCCGCACGCCGCCTTTTGTCATTCCTGTGCAAGGCCTGCCCTGCTTGCCCTGCATAGTCCCAATGTCGTTTATCGGGACGAAGTAGGGAGCGCAGTCGAAGGGTTCTCTGTAGCTTTGAAAAATCGAGGCTAATCCCTTTAGAATAAAGGCGTTCCAGCACTTCGAGGGCAGCAGTCCTTCATTCGCTGAGAGATTTGAAAAAATCAATTATACCGCTGATAGTCGGACACATTCTTACTTAACTAAGAAAATCCGGCAACATTACCGGATATGCCATCAACTTCTTTACACACAGGAAAGCTTTATACACAGAAGAAGGTGTACGAAAGGAGATGAGAGAATGAACAAAAAACCAAGACCGCCATAGCAAGAAGACCCGCCCCGCCGCGTCTGCGCGGTGTGGGTGCAGAGAAACTCAAAGGCGCAAAAATGTTTTAGACAATCAACCGTATTTTGTTGCGAAAGAACGACTTTTTCAAAGGAGGCAAAAGATGAAGCTAATACAGATGAACCATCTATCACTGCGGATATTTCTTTACGGAATAGCATTTTTAATTGGAGTTAAAAATGTAAATGCATTAACTACGTCGTCAGTATGGGAATATCCTGGGGATGGGTATATAAGGGTAGAGAGTACAGGTGTGAAATGGACCCAAAATACCTATTATTACACATATATAGTACATAATAATACCGACTTTGCAATGTGGGAATTTACTGCAGAAGGACTCAACAAATGGTCGGTTGTATTTCCTGGTACCCTTATCGCGGCTGGAAGTAGTCGAACATTTAATGTAGAATGTCCCTGGCCACCAGAAATAGGTCTTTGGAGTGCTTCATTAAATGTTAGTGGTGGTCGGTATGGTGCTGGTGATACTACTTCGTTGGCAATAACTCCCGAGCCAGCTACCTTGGCACTGCTTGGTCTGGGCAGTCTGGCACTGATTCGTCGGCGGAGAGGATAGAGAGCTAAAAGCGTAAAACGAAAAGCGCAAATTGGAAATCCGTTCATTCGACATTCGGCAACCTGTGGTGCTTGTCCTGCGTAGCCCCCTCGTTTGGGGCGAAGCGGTGAGCGGAGTCGAACCATCGACAATTTCTTTGCCCCTTTGTGCCTTTGTTCCTTTGCCCCTTCTTCAAAAATTTTTCTAAATTTTCCTTGCACTCCTACCCGATAAATAGTAATATCAATATCGGCTGAGAGAAATCGGCCAAACTAATATCTGAAACACTGGGTTTTCAGACGTTCTAACCGAAAACCGGAAGATTCGTTCTCGGAAAACGTCGGAAATGCTCGGTGGCTCTCATTTATATGGGAGCCACCGTAGCTATTGTGCGATTACCCGCACAATCCGGTGCTCTCAAGCGTAGTCTGCAGAGAGCATCGTTGGCTTTCGCGTTTCCGAAGGGCCTCTTCCGGGCCTCGGTTGGGCGTGATGGCGGCGGTGCTCTTTATCTTTTAGTGCCTCCCGCAAACAAACATATTCGGTGTCAACGGAGAGTCTATGTCTACAAAATACTGCTTACAACGCCGCCGGGCTTCACAAGGCCGGCGTTTCATTTTTTTCCTCTTTCAACCGATGGCCTTTTATCCCTCATCCGCAAGGCCATCGGTCTTGTTTCCTCGACGAAGCGAAGTGCTTCGTTTTCTATATCAGTCCGGACCGCGGACTACTCCACCCTCGCGGCCCGAACTCTCTTTACGACTTCCGCCCGGCTGTGCGGCTGCCGTATCAGTGGGTTCGCACCTGTGATTTTTTATGTTTTTCCCTTTCGCTTGGCAAGTCCCGCGATGAAGACCGGGACTTGCCCTTTTTTCTCCCGCCCCCGGCCCATCTACAACTATTGAGGAAGAGAAAACCAACAACCCGTTTCTGGAACAATAATTTTTGAGACAAATGTTTAGAATAACCAAACAAATTGAGGTTTATGCGGTTCGCGAGGACAACGATTGGCTTATTATCTCGGTAATCACACGGTACTTCTGAGCAAAGTTCAGAGGAGATTGTGCTATGAAATTTATATATGACCCACGTTACAATATAGGTTATATCCGTTTTAAGGAAAAGCAGACCGGTGTCGAGTCAATCAAAATAAGCGATGAATTGATAGTGGATATCGCACCGGACGGAACAGTTTATGGAATCGAGCTTTTGAACGCCAATGAGCAACTGCAGCGTGAAGGTATGGGGGAGCTGGTTGTAATTAACGAGGCAACCGGCGAACATACCGAACTGCCGCTGATTAAAGGCAATTCCGGTCAGACCGGATAATAATCACCTTGTCCGCCAAGACTGCGAGCGAGAGGAGTCGAACCTCCAGGGGCTTTCACCCACAAGGTCCTAAGCCTTGCGCGTCTGCCAGTTCCGCCACGCTCGCCTGTTCGTATAAAACGTCATTGAGATTCTTCCGTCTCGGCTCCCGAAATCTTCTCGATGCGTTTCTCGGCCTTTTCGAGAATGCCTCTGCAATGCTTAATCAGGGCCATTCCCCGCTCATACTGCAGGAGGCTGTCCTGCAGCGGGATTCGGCCCTGCTCTATGCCGCCGACAATGCCGGTAAGCTCTTTAATAGCATCCTCGAAACTTAATTTGTCTATATCGTTCTTTTTCTCGACCATATTATGAACCCTGATTAGTACCTGCCCTGAACCGCTCTGGTTCAGGGTCGACCCTATTTTGCTTTTTTACGACCTTACTTTCAATCAAATTTTCGCCCGCAAGCTCGGTAATAAGCGAATCATCGACCTGCACATCATCGAGAAACCTGATTAGAAGGCCGGTTTTCTTATTGGTGGTAATGCTGTAGCCCCGCTGCAGGACCGATTTGGGATTTAAGGCGGCCAGCCGATTTTCTGAGGCGGTAAGCTGCAATCGCAGTCCGCTGATGACTGCGGTTACGGCGGTATTTGCACGATTGTGAAAATTGCTCAGGTCGACCTTTTTTTTGCCCAAAAGCCGGTGCGGTTCAATTCCAATTATGCTGTCATAAACGGTGTGCAATTTATTTCTGGCCTGTGTGAGCAATCTCCTGACGGCATCGGTGAGTTTACCGCTGATTTCATCCAACTGCTGATGCCTGTTGCGAACGGGCAAGAGAGGATTTTTGAAGGCTGCACCTGCCAGAATCGTTTCGAGATTTTTTTGGGCCAATTCCAGTGAAGACCACATTTTGCCGGTGAGCCTGCTTTGCATATTCGCAAGCTGTTCCAGAACCTCGTGCCTGTCGGGGACTGCTATGACGCCGGCCTTTGTTGGTGTAGAAGCCCTTGCGTCGGCGACCAAATCGGCAATGGTAACATCCGCCTCGTGGCCTACCGCACTTATGACAGGTATTTTTGAGTTATAAATCGCCCTTGCGAGGACTTCTTCATTGAATGCCCACAAATCCTCCAGCGAGCCGCCGCCGCGTCCGACAATCAGGACATCGAGTTTCAGCTCCTTGTTTCGCCTGTTTATGTCCTTTAAGGCTTCGGCGATTTTTTCGGCGGCGCCTTCG
>Ga0315284_10012514_pt1 | contig 12081 bp, 11 predicted proteins | sample YL17G09_16_MG_FD_203696 | JGI IMG/M metagenome (GOLD analysis project Ga0315284, IMG submission 203696) | Sediment microbial communities from Yellowstone Lake, YNP, Wyoming, USA - YL17G09_16 | ecosystem: Environmental > Aquatic > Freshwater > Lake > Sediment | place: USA: Wyoming | collected...
CGCCCGCTATGGTTACTTCGAGGGCCCTGGACAGGGGTTCCTGTCCTTCACGGCCGAGAAGCGCCTGGCCTTCGAGCAGGGCCTGCAACTCGTTCGCGACTCGCTGCCGCGGGTGAGCAAGGACTTCGTCATCATCGCAAACTACAGCTATGCCGGTGAGGAGGGGGGAGTCGAGGGATGGGTGAACATGGCGAAGGGGTTCGCGCAGGCCGGAGTGCACGTGCTCGAGGTGGACCTCGGCTGCCCCAACATGTCCCTCAACCGCCATCTCACTGGTGACATTGGTCTGAACAGCCCCAAGAGCGTCTCCAGGGCGGCCTACGAGGCCGGGGTGGCGGCCGCGGGGTCCAACGTCGACCGCCTCGCCATTCCCCCCACAGACATCTGGAACCCGAAGCAGTCCGTCTGCCACCTCCGGGAAGAGGTATCGATGAGCTGCATGGCCGGGCCCTAGGCCAACCCGCTTGCGCTCAGCGACACCTTCGAGATCCGCAAACGCAACGGCTGCGGCGTGCGGGCCATCGCCAACGGCGGGTGCGAGAGCTGGTAGGATGCGGCAGAGAATAGATCGGCAGGTCAGGCGGGAGGATCGGCACGAGCCTAGGCACCAGCAGGAGATCCGAACGAGGGGCGCGCGCAAGGCCCTGCAGGTGGCCGCGACAGGAACACGACGAGTTGGCGGCGAACATCTTATGAAGGATACGAAGAAAAAGAGTGCACCTAGCCGGCAAGCTGACAGTGCACCCTTTTCCCAGGCAAGCCGCCCGTGCTAGCAGCACAGAGCGAGCCGCATGTGTATATTGTAGCATGGGCGGCAGTATCCGTGAAGAGGAGGCAGGCCCATGCGCACCATCAAGGTCGGCGTCATCGACACCGAGGTCTATCCCTCCGAGTGGTTCTTCTCGAAGGTCTGGCAGATCCTCGATGAGGCGCCGGAGGTCTGCCACGCGGCGGGCATCGCCGAACCCGGCAAGATGCTGATGATCATGGGCACCTCCACCCACCCCTCCGACTCCTGGTGCGGCCAGTTCATGATCACCTCCGCGCTGAGGCGGCGCGGCCTGGCCTTCGAGCATCTGCCCACCTGCTTCCCGGAGGAGCCGGTGTTCGCCGAGGGGGTGGCGAGTTTCGTGCGCGCCTGCGCGGCCCAGCGGAACTTCCACGAAGCAGGCGCATCAGAAGGTACCGCGATCCTCGGGACGAGTCTGAGTCGGTGCGACAGAACAAGACCTCCTCGTAGGGGGACCTCTAAGCTCCTACGACGGAGCAGAGCGGGCCTTCTCAAGCCAAACGCTACCACGAGGCGGAGGCGGGTCCGATACCCTCTGAGTTGCGCGACACAGGTTCCCGTATCAGGCATACAGTGCAGCGGGCCGGCACGTGGCCGTGATCACGTGCCGCCCACGGTCGCGGTGCCATCAGTCGTGACGCCGGCGGGCAATCGGAGAGAAGTCTTCGTTGCCTACTGTGATCGCGAAGTGGCGGACGCCCTCAAGCTCAAGCACTTGCTTGAGGTGCGTCTGAGTCTGGAGGCGGTGCTCCTGGATGACAAGTGCTTAGGGAGCGCGACCCTAATGGAGGCGCTTGAGCGACGGGCCGCCTCCGCGACCGCCGCAATCGTGATCATGACCCCAGACGATCGCGTTGTGACCCAGGATGGCGGCGAGTACTATCAGCCGCGTCCGAATGTCACGTTCGAACAAGGCTGGCTCTATGCCAAGCTGGGGCGGGATCGAGTGCTAACGATGGTGAAGGAAGGCACGACGCTTCACTCTGACGTGCTCGGCATTCACCACCTTCGTTTCGTCCACAGCGTGATGGAGAAGTCGGAGGGCATCAGGGATTTCCTGTGGGCGGTGGTTTCCGGTCTCTCCGCGCAGTAAGGCTACGAGCGTGTCTGGTCCGGACGCGACCCGGATCTTGATGCAGACACACTCGGATAGGGGGGCAAGTGATGCGCATCATCGCGATCTGCTCGCACAAGGGAGGTGCCGAAAAGACAACCGTCGCCCTGGGGCTAGCGCAGTGGCTAACCATTGGGTGACTTAGGAGCCGCCCAAATGGGATGAGGAGGAGACGAGGGCGGCGATCGTCGTGGAAGGGGATGTGCTCGGAGCGCGGATGGATGCCGCAGGGTCCCTCGGGGAGGGTGCCGCCGCCTACACTAGTGGCCGCGAGGACGGCCCAGTTCCCATCCATGTGAGCGCCAACTGTCACCGGGAGGCGGCGAGGCTGCTGAGTGTGTGCCAGAGGATCCAGGCCACGAACCCGAGGGAGATTATCCACTTCGCGATCTCCCAGTTGACTTCCGTCAGTCGGCGCAGAACCCGTTGTAGTGAGCCGAGAAACTCGTAGAAGTCACGCACTTGGGATCGCCCCCTTCCTGTCACCGAAGGCGCAGTAGCCCGGCCTCTGCGCCGCTCCACAGTTGCTGGAGGGTGTGGCCCCCCTGCTCCCTTTCTTAACAGACGAGTGGGCGGCGTCACCCACCTCCCTGGGCGGCAAAGGCGAAAAGAGCGATAGCGAAGGGGAGGTGCTGAGCATCAGCAATCGTCTATAATGGTGTAGCTGGACGCGCAACGAGGGCGACAGGCATGGGCTGTGGCAGCAGTGATGCCGGGGAGGGAATGGTCGCTAGTACCCGTGCGCCGGACGAGGCTTCGCGACTTCCGGCTCGCGTTGCCAGTGTGGACCTTGTCCGTGGTGTGCTAGCGGGCGACGCCGTGAAGCTAGAACTGCTGATCGAGCAACTTCGCTCCCAGCTCGCCACAGACATTGGAAGAATGGTTCGAGACGATTCCGACACGGAGGATCTTACACAGGAGGCCCTCGTGAAGATCATCGCGGGCCTCATCCACCTGCGCGACCCGAGTGCGCTGTCCGCATGGACCCGCCGGATAGCCGTGAACCTGGCCAAGGACCACCGGAGGAAGCGACGCCTACGCGAAGTGCCGCTTGACGAGAACACTGCCCAGGCTGTGCTACCGGGGTGGGACGGCTCGGCCGACGCACTAGAAGGTCAGGATGCGTTAGCTCGGGGAATGGCCACTCTTTCAGACGCCCAACGTGCGGTCTTGGAGCTGCACTACCTACAGGATTTGAGCTACAGCGAGATAGCCCAACAACTTGGGATCCCAAGCGCCACTGTGAACTCCCGCCTCCATCGCGGCCTTGCTAGCCTGCGGGCGTGGTTCCGTTCCAGGCCCGGGAAGGATGGCAACGGATGAACAGAGGGTCTACCCACACGCCGCCTCCTCGGGACCCGTGTCTGGCGGGCCTCCGCGTGGGTCATGTAACGGCACAGGCCGGGGGGCCACGCGCCACGGCGTCGGCCAGGCGCCTCGCCGGGGCCACGGCGTCATGCAAGGACTACCTTCCCGTGCGGCAGAGCACGCGTCCCGCAGACCGCGCGGTGGCACTCTACGCCTGGGGAGAGGCGCCCAAACGGGGGATCGTATGACCTGTGTCCGCATTCAAGAGCGGCTGGTTGCCGTTGTCTCCGGGGAGCGCATTGACGACAGTGCCGCCCGCGAGGCCCTGGAGCACATCGGTACCTGTCAGGCGTGTAGGACAGCGCTAGTCGATTATGTCGCGCTTGACGGACGTCTTCGCGCGCATGCTCTTCGATCGTGTGATGCTAGCAGGAGCTTCGCGGCCCAGGACGTGGCTCCGGCGGAGACAACGTCGGCCGATGCCCCGCCAGTACGGACGCCGCGCGGCGGGGATGGCGAGGCGCGGGAGTCGCCCCAAAGGGTGTGGGAACAGGTCCTGAGGGCGCTGGGGAGGAAGGCGGCCCGTCCCTCCTTTGAGAGCTCACTCAAACAGGTTCGCCCGAGAGCCCTGGTCGACGACCGACTGGAGTTGGTGGTCGCCACCGCCTTTGCCCGCGATTGGCTCGAAAAGCGGGGCACGAAGGCCTTGGAGGCCGCGGCCACGGAGGTGCTGGACCGGCCGGTGACGGTGCGTCTCGAACTGGCGCAGATGGACCTCGGCCTGGACGTCACTGCGGCGGTGCATGCTCCGCGTACCTCCTCTCGGCGGCGACGCGACTGAGAACTGGAGAGCACCCCTCTCAACCCTCGCTATACCTTTGAGAACTTCGTTGTCGGCAAGGCGAACCAGTTCGCCCATGCGGCCGCCCGGGCGGTGGCCGAGAACCCTGGGGCCCGCTATAACCCGCTCCTTCTCTGCGGCGGCGTGGGCCTGGGCAAGACGCATCTGATGCAGGCCATCGGTCACCACGTCACGGCCGCCGCCAAAGAGCCGCTGCGCGTCGCCTATGTCTCCGGTGACACCTTCACCTTCCACGTCGTCTCCTCCATCCGAGATGACCGCTTCGCCACCTTCCGGAAGCGCTACCGGGAAGTGGACGTGTGGCTGGCGGACGATATCCAGTTCATCGCCGCCAAGGAGCGCACCGAGTCGGAGTTCTTCCAGGTGTTCAACACCCTCTATGAGACCGGCCGCCAGATCGTCATCACCTCCGACCGGCCTCCCAAGGAACTCCAGGTGCTGGACGCCCGCCTCCGCTCTCGTTTCGAGTCCGGCCTCATCGCCGACATCAGGCCCCCGGACCTCGAAACCCGCATGGCCATCCTGCAGCACAAGGCGAAGGCCGAGAAGGCGGAGATCCCGGAGGAGGTGCTCCGCTATCTGGCCCGCGCGGTGAAGTCCAATGTCCGTGTCCTGGAGGGCGCGCTCATCAGCGTGCTCGCCGCGGCTTCGTTGCTGGATGTCCCGATCTCGCTGAACCTGGCCATGGAGCAGCTCAAGAGTCATTCTGTGGAGGGACTGCAGCAGACGGTGAGCATCGCCACCGTGCAGCGAGTAGTGAGTGAACACTTCTCCCTCTCCGTGCCCGAGCTCACCGCCCGCGAGCGGATCCGGGACTTGGTCCTGCCGCGCCAGCTGGCCATGTACCTCTGCCGAGAGGTGCTCAATTCCTCCTTCCCCAGCATTGCCCGCGCCTTCGGGGGCAAGGATCATTCCACCGCCATCCACGCCTGTGGCAGAGTGCGGAAGCAGATGAAAGACGGAGCCATGGAGGCCCTCGTCAACGAACTCGCCTCTCGCATCCGTACCGAGACGAGTACGAGCGGGTGAGGACTGCCTGTGCCCTCGCGCGGTGGTCGCAGGTTCGTATTGGGTGCAAGCCGATAGCTCGTCTACTTTTCGATAACCCCGCTCCCAACCTGCGACCTCTCTTGTCCGGTGGGGAATCGGGTCTGGCACGAAGTCGAGAACCGCGCAGACGGCCTGCAGGAGCCATCAGATCGAGCAGGAGCGTGGCTGAGACCGGCGATAGCAGGCAATGGATCAGTTCAGGTCGCAGGTTGGGTTCGAGGTCGCAAGAGACAGGTTGTTCGTCCTCCCCTACCCCGGTACGAACCTGCGACCTACCGGCGTTTTCGGGTCGGCGGGGCGGGTCTCAGCCCCAACCGCGCCTCCTCCCACATTGCGTCCAGGGCTCTCCCAAGGGCTTCAAAGGGCAATTGCCACACCCACCGCCGGGTGCGCATCTTCTCTAAGGCTGCGCTTCGCGCCCCCGCTACCATGATTAGAGAAGAACCGCCCCCCTCCGGGGCGGTTCTCTTTTGTGGGTATCGGGTGCCGACGTTCCGTAGTCGAAGAGAAGATTTCGCGCGTGAAGCCCCGCCACAACCATCCTCAGGCGAATTCGCGTGTATGGGATGGTATCGGGTTCCACCACCCGGACCAGGTCCCAGATCCCCGTCCAGTGCGGGCACCGCGTAGAGATAGGCGGTCCCGGTCCGCGATCCGGGGTCGAACTCGATCTCGCGCACGAACGCGCGGAGGATATGGGTGTCACATGGGTTTGGGACATCGGGGGGTCCAGGCAGATGCGGGCCCTGCTGACCTGAGCGGCGAGAGCACGGCAACGACACCGCCGTGCGGATGGCGCGACGATCATCGGCCAGTCCGACAGGTAGACAAGGGCAGGAACGGAATCTTGTTTGATCGAACGACTGGGCCGCAGCGATCCACGTTGAGGAGGCGGGCCGCCGAGGCGGAGTCTACACCAAGAAGAAGTACGGCGGGGAATTCTACCAGGGCATCGGCAGGAGAAACGGCGACACCACCAAGCAGCGTCACGGTCCTCAGTTCTACGAGAAGATCGGGCGCAAGGGCGGCCAGCGTGTCAAGCAGTTGGTGGCAGCGGGGAAGCGCGCGCAGAAGGGGTGAGGCACGCGCCGAGTCTGGATGGTGGTAGACCGGCGGGAGCATTGTCGCCAGCAGGTGAAGCACCAGGTCAGTGAGGAGTCAGGCGGGTCCGAGGTGAAGTTTAGCGAAGGGGCGGATTCGCCTCACTATTGCTGACACTCTACAACCGTCTACGAGCTGGCCGCCTGAGTCGAGGCCGTGGGCTCGGCAGTTGAAAGAACGCCTGTCATGGCGGTATCATCAGACCCCGACACACGCACGGTGGAGCGCCCGAGCACTCGGGCGCTCCACCCCTGAATGCGCAGCGCGCACGCATCTGCTATGATGTTCCCACTGGATCTCCGATGACAGGCAGACAGAGCAGAGCCCGATGGTGACGAGACCCGATGCGCAGGTGACACCGGCGGCCTCGACTCCAGCCGCTCCCTCTCGCGGAGTCACCCTTCGCTCCGTCCTGCTGGCCTTCGCCCTCCTCGTCGTCTTCGCCCCCGCTGGGTTTTACGGCGAGTTGATGTACAAGTCCGTCTATGTCTTCGCCTCCGGCGCCCCTGCCGTCGCCCCCCTGTTCACGCTTTTCCTCCTGACCGCGCTGAACCCGCACCTGCGCCGCTTCGGTATCCGGCCGTTGGCGCGAGGCGAACTGCTGAGCGTCTACGCCATCGTCATCATCGGCGGGCCGCTCATCAGCCACGGGATTCTACCCTGGCTGATCCCCTACCAGATCGCGCAACGCTACACCGCGCGAGTCTCGCCGGAGTGGGAGGCGGTGTACTTCCAGTACATCCCCGCCTGGTTCGGGCCCACTGACTTCACCACCGCGGAAGGCTACTACTTCGGCCACGCCGCGGTGCCGTGGGCGCAGTGGTGGACGCCGCTGGCTGCCTGGCTCTCTTTCTTCCTGGCGCTGTTCCTCTGCCCACTCTCACTGGTGGTGCTGCTGCGGCGGCAGTGGATCACCCATGAGCGGCTGAGCTTCCCCATCGCCCAGGTCCCGCTGGAACTCGTCAAGGAGAGGGGTGACGCGCGAAGCGAGGCGCGCCTCCCCGCGGACTGGGCCTTTTGGGTGGGGCTGCTGATCCCGTTCACGATCGGCGTGATCAACAAGCTGGCGCGGCTCTTCCCGGCGATCCCGGGCATCCCCCTGAGCGGCCTGATCCTGATGCAGGCCCAACAGACCGGACCGCAGGCCGGTCTGGGGGCGATCTCCCTAGAGTTGAGCCCGTGGATCGTCGCCATCGCCTACATCATCCCCAAGGACCTCTCCTTCTCCTGTTGGTTCTTCTGGTTCCTGAGGGTGGCGATGGTGGTGGCCGCGATCTCCTTTGGCGCGACGCCCGAGTCCCCGGAGGGCTGGTACGGAAGCGGTTTTCCCGCGCCGCATCACCAGGGCGGCGGGGCGGTGTTGGCGCTCGCGGGATGGACGCTCTGGAGTGCGCGACGGCATCTGGGGCGGGCGCTGCGACTGGCCTTCAGCCGCTGGGCCGAGGGCGACGAGCCGGGCGAAGGTGCGACGTACCGGTGGGCCATTCTCGGTTTTCTCATCACGTTCGCCTATATGGTCGCGTTCTGCGTGCTGGCCGGCACGCGACCGGTCATCGCCACGGCCATGGTGGGGCTGATCGTCACCTATTACGTGATGTGGGCGCGGCTGCGGGCCGAAACCGGCCTGAGTTTCATTGCTTTCCCATTCCGCGTGGACGAGATCCTCACCGCCCCGTTCGGCAATCGCTTCCTGCGGGTCCCCGAGATCGCCATGCTCTACGATCTCCGCTGGGCCTACTTCCCCGGCTTCGGCGACTCCTTCGAGGTCAGCACCGGCAACGCCCTCGATGCCTTTAAGATCGCGGACTCCGCCCGACTGCGGCTGCCGCCTCTGCTCGCCGCCATGGGCGCCGGCTTTCTCCTCTCCATGGCGGTCGTCACCTACACAGTGCTCACTGGCATGTACCATTACGGCTTCCAGAATTCGGCCTTCATCAACTCCGGCTGGCTGGGGCCGCAGCTCAGCTTCATCGGCGGCCGTATCTACGAGACGGTTACTAATCCCACCAGCATCGATCTCAACGGCATCGTCGCGATGGTGGCGGGGGGCGCTATCGCCATCCTGCTCGGGGTGATGCGGCTCCGCTTCTGGTGGTGGCCGCTGCACCCCGTGGGATTCCTCGCCTCGAGCTGCTGGGGGATGCACACCACCTGGATGCCGTTCTTCGTGGGGTGGCTGCTCAAGGTCATCGTGACCCGCTACGGCGGGCTGCGTCTCTACCGCCGCACGCTGCCCATCGCGATCGGCCTGATCGTGGGCGACTTCGTGAGCCAGGGAGTCTGGGTGGTGGTGGGGCTGCTCACCCAGGGGCGAGTGTGAGGGGTGCGGGCGAGGAAGTCCGACAAGTCTGCCGCCAGGAGAACCGAACGGGAGCCGGCCTGAGAGGCTTGGGGAGTTGTCTGCCCAGTTCTACTCCTGTATCATCTGAAGCCAGATGTGGATGTCAACCCCCCGTGGGACCGGCATGAGAGCCTTGGGAAGTTGTCTGTCCCGCTCTGCTGCCAGCCATACCGGGTACCCCCGACTCCGGCTACCCTAGCCACCATGCTGCAAAGGGGGAGCGCCCAGCTCCTCGATCACCGGCCTGGTCCAGGCTGTGGGTGTCACATCGGCTTGGGACACCGTCTTCCATGCGGATATAGGCCGCGCTGATCTGAGCGGCGAGAGCACGGCCACGACACAGCCGCGCGGATGGGACGGCGATCATCGGCCAGTTCGATAGGTCGACAAGGGCAGGAATGGGGCCTTGTCTAGTCGAAGAGCAGTGCCACAGTAATCCACGCTGAGGAGGCACACCCATGCCAGAGAAGGGCGCAATGACGGTAAAGGAGGCGGGCCGCCGCGGCGGAGTCTCCACCAAGAAGAAGTACGGTCCTGAATTCTACCAGTCCATCGGCAAGAAGGGCGGGGATACTACCAAACAGCGCATGGGGCCGGGCTTCTACCAGAAGATCGGGAAGAAGGGCGGCCAGCGTGTCAAGCAGTTGATCGCGCAGGCGAAGCGCGCGCAGAAGGGGTGAGGCGCGCGGCGGGCCTGGATGGTGGTGGCCGGGCGGGAGCACTACCGCCAGCGGGTGAAGCACCAGGGCAATGCGGGTGAAGCACCAGGGCAATGAGGAGTCAGAGATGCCCGGAGTGTAGCTTCGTGAGGGGCGGTTCTGTCTCGCCATTGCTGGCACTCAACACGTCGGTGGCGCGGCTGAAGCCCAGTCGCGTGGACATGATATCGGCTCGCCCATCAGCCGCTGCACCCCTTCCTTTGCACGGCTAATCACGGCGAAGGTTCGCGCCAAGCGGCCACCACCTGCCCCGTCAGGTTGAGCACCAGCGAGCGGCGTGCGTGCGAGAACCGGTACAGGCGCACCCGCTGGTAGCCCGACGCGGCCTCGTCGGCGATCATGCTGCCGGAAGCGCCGTCCACCACGGTGATGCGGACCCCGCCGTAGAGCCTATCTTGCGAGATCGGGAGCGACAGAGTCTGCTCCTCTTCGACAGGCAACCTGGGGTGTTGCTCCGGCTTCTCTACAGGCGCCGGAATCCCAAGATCAATGCTACCAGGCGTACTGTAGTGTGCGACGGCTACGCCCGGGACCACCACATAGGCGGCGTTCGCCCGCTGCGCCAGCGCCACCAACTTCTCCCGTGGCGGCATGGAGCTGGGAGAGGCGGCGCCCAGTGCTACTGCGGCCGCGGCATCCGCGGTCTCCTTCGCGGATATGACCACGAAGCCCCATCTGCCGAGCTCCTCGGTGAGGGCCCTGCCGAGCAGAGGGACGACATCGGGGTAGTCGGTTGGCGTAGCTGCGTCCAGGACCACCACGCGACGAGGCCGGAACTGGTATTGCACCACCAGCCTCCGCCCCGCGTCCATCGCGGCGAACTTGATGCTCCCGTCCGGGCGACACTGGAACTGGCCGCGCGGTGGTTCACCCTCGCACGCCTGCAGAGGCTGGCCCTTTTCCGGGACGATCCGGACTGTACCAGCGCAGACGAAGGTGGAGTGCGGAGAACGCCACAACCCGTCTCTTGGCACGTTCACCCGAATCTCAACCTGGACAGGCGCGAGCACACCCAACTGCGGGGCTGACGGCTCCGTTGCCTCCGCGGCAGATGCCGCAACTGCCGAGACGAGCAAACACGGAAGCGCGAGCGCGATTATGCGATCACGAAAGCCGCGGCACTCCCTCTCCCCGTACCCTAGGGCTGTCCGTGCGGAAGCGCGCAGAGCAATCAACATGTCAGTACCCTCCGTACGGAAGTGGTTCATCCCACCGACGCGATGGGCTGCTCAGCGGGGGCCCCGAGCAATGACAGAGGTTCGGCGGTGAGACGCGGACACCCTCCGGCAGCGGTCGCTCCGTCTCCGCCCAGGTCAAGGAACGCACGCGCCCCAGTGCTGAGGAGAGCCCCCGGACACTCCCAACTCCGGCTACCCCCTCGGCTTGGAGTCACTGTCCGGGGCTCGTCGCGGATTCGTCCGGCATGGCAGGGCAACTGCGCCACGGTGGCGATTACCGGCGGGCCCGCTCAGTCCAGCCCTCGTTCGACGGCCTTCTCCATCCTCGGCGCCTCTCAGCAAAGGGGTGTGCACGAGGGGAGAGAATACCACGAGAGGGGCTCCACGAGCATCCCGGGAGCCAGATGAGTTTCTGGACAGGACGGGTCAGAACCATGGCACAGGACGGGACAGACTGTTCGCACTGCGAGACAGGTCTCGGTGTGTCGTCTGTCGGCGAAGCGGGCGTGTGCGACGCGTCCGGCGACAATAAGCCTGGCAGCGCCGGCCCAGGGAAGGGGAAGCAGACCGGCCTGTTCACCGGGACTGCGTTCGGCGTTGCCGCTATCGCTGGTGTGGCATACCTGCTGTGGGCCCTGGTCACCTCCCACCTGCCGTTCAGCGCGTTCTCGGTCGCGGGAGCCCGCCAGGATGACGTGCCTGAGTATCTGGCGCGGCTCTCCACTTCCTTCTTCATCTACGGTTTGCTCTCGGGGTTTATCGGCTATCACATCCGCCTGAGCCCACGTCGTCCGCAGATATTGCAGGGGCTGCTCTGGTCTGCTTTAGGCGGGGGCCTGCTCGGAGCTATCGTAGGAGCCGTCACGCAACTGCCCGCGGAGCTGGCTGGCGTAGAGCGCGCACGGGGTTTGATGGCGGCTATCACTGCCGCAAGAATAGCGGCAATCGCCATGGGGATCGCCACGCTGTTCACCAGTCAGGATCGGCGAATCGTCCTGAAGGGGATCCTTGTCCCATTCGCGGCCGGGACGACCCTCAGTATTCTGGTGCTGAGCGTGGTTCCATTCGACCTCGGCCATCTGACCCGTCCATGGATGCTGACCGCTGTGATTGAACAGTCGTCCGGTGGCGCTGCCGGCATCACTCTGGTGGTCGCGGTGGTCGTGGTCATCGCCCGGGCGGCGCGGAGACGTCGTGAGGCCACGGCGCAGGCCGGCCGATGACGCGAGAACAGACAGAACCCACGTACCGTGTGACCCATTGGTCGCGGGAAAGGAGTTAGCGTGCGATCCACAGCGCTGTCAATACTGGGAGTCCTAGCAGTCACGCTGCTGAGTGCTGTCGCCGCAACGCAGGCGGCGGTCCCGCGCCTGCCGACTGTCGGTCGGCGTGCGATAATGACCCACCTGGCGGGGTAATCGGCGTCGAAAACTGACCCGCCATGGATCAACGAGCTCAGGTCGTCTGGCCTCTCAGAGCCCTCGTCCTGGTCCTCTGGCCATCACTCGGGGTGGGTCAATCCTCGACGCCAATGGTGGGTCAGCTCGTGACGCCGACTGACAGCAGTGAGGCGAAAGCACGTCTGTCATGGCGGTATCATGAGGCCTCGACACACGCA
>Ga0315284_10012516_pt1 | contig 12081 bp, 19 predicted proteins | sample YL17G09_16_MG_FD_203696 | JGI IMG/M metagenome (GOLD analysis project Ga0315284, IMG submission 203696) | Sediment microbial communities from Yellowstone Lake, YNP, Wyoming, USA - YL17G09_16 | ecosystem: Environmental > Aquatic > Freshwater > Lake > Sediment | place: USA: Wyoming | collected...
TTGCAAATAGCTCTAGCTACTGTTTCCTTTTTTTCTTTCTCTTCGATTTTTGTTTCTGTTTTTTTCATTCTATTTTCTCCTCTTCTCTGTGTTGTGCTAATCTATCGCTTCTGCGTCAAATCCTATCTTCACAAGAGCCTGTTTTATCTTCTTCCTATGGTCTCCTTGAAGTTCTACTTCGTTGTTTCTGTAAGTTCCACCGCAAGCGAGCTCGTTTTTCAGGGCTTTTGCGATTTCCTTTACATCCACTCCACTAAGTCCGCTGACAATAGTGACGTACTTTCCATACCTTTTCTTCTCTGTACTCACTTTTATGTTCTGCGAACCCTTCGCGATCTTTTCGCACACACAAGCTTGCTTTGGCAAGCCACATGTTGGACATATTTCCATATTTATGTATTGCTCCCAACTTTAGATTTGTCTTCTAAACTGTTGAGTGTGAATATTCTTGCAATTATCTTTTTAATTTCTCTTGCCTTTGAACTTCCGGATTTTGCAGCGTTTGCTTTTGCCTTGACCAGTTCAAACTTCAATTCTTCTATTTTCTTCGTTCTTTCTTCTTTGTTCATTTTTTTAATATCTTGGAATTTCATTGTTGTCATATTTATTCTAACTCCTTAACCACTTTCCTTCGTGTTTTCTTTGGTTTTTCTTCTTTTATCTCCTTTACCTCTTTCAATTCTACTACATTCATCTTTAATCTGGATATAACATCTTTGTTTATCACGACTTTGTCTTTTAAAATAGCGTAAGGAGAGAGAATTGCAACTTTTACTCCGACTGTTCCTGGCTTTGTCTCTGCTCTTGATTTTGCTCTATCAACTACCTTTGCGCTGTCTCCAACTTTTTTCAAATATCCCTGTGAAAATCTCCATGATTTTGCTCTTGCACTTGGAAGCTTTCCTCCTAAAACAATTTCTACTCCTAAAGCGCCTGCATTCATGATTTTCTGGAGTGTTCTGTAAGCAATTACCTTAAATTTCAAAGGCCCGAATCTTTCTAATCCCAAAGCAATTTCATCTGCATTTATCTGCGCGTCAAATTCTGGCTGTGTTATTTCGTCAATCTCAACTCTTGGATTTTCAAGCTTGAATTTTGTCTTTAATATATTCGTAAGCTCGTCTATTTTTTCTCCTCTCTTTCCAATCACTAATCCAGGCCTGTTAGTTGAAACAATTACTTTTTCTCCTACAGGAGTGTATTCAATTCTAACTTTGCTGATTTTTCCTTTTCCAAGTATGCTTTTGATATATTCCTTAATAGCAAATTCGTCTTTCTTGAATTTTACAATATTTCTTTCTTCCATTATGAAAAATCCCAACTCCAAGGGAATGTTTCATCCACAGGCTTTTGCCGAGGACTGAAAAAATTTATTTTTTCTTTCATCTTATATTTCCACTCTCTTTAATTTAGACTTGGTTACTGCAAATGAAGATATTGAAGCATGAGTTATAATCTTCCTTTCAAGGCATGCCCAATGCTTGTTAACACTTACAACACTTCCATCACTCAAGCATCCGAATAGATGATAATTTGAATCATCTCCGATATATTTCCCAGTTACAATTTCTTTTTGAGGATATAATCTAATTTTATATTCTCTTCCTGTTTCTAATTTTAATCCTTTTCTTTTCATTTTATTTTGTATCATTTAGAATTTTATTTAATTCAAATATAAGTAGTTGCCTTGTTCTTTCATCAGTGTATCTTATTGCGCCCTCTACCCAATTAATCCATTTATCTCCATCTGTATCACATCCAATTGATACATCTTCAAAATAAGCATTTTTGTCTGCTCCCTCTTTATAAATAGATAGGTTTTTTCCATTAGGATATTGTCTGGAATCTGCAATTTTTATTGTGTAACTAGTTCCGCTAATATTTACCTTTTCTACTTCTCTTGGAGTATATTGTTTAGAGTTGCAACTAGACAGAGCAACAGTTGATAAAATCATTACAGCAGGGACTAAATTTCTAATTTTCATTTTTTCTTCTCCTTTATTTTCCTCTCAACTATTTTTATTTTAACATGTGTTCTTTTTCTCCTTATTGCTCCGCCTCTTCCATAAGGCAATGAGGCTCTGTTTGGAATTGCTTCGGCGATTATTCCGTCTTCAACACCATTAACAATTGCATTTGCTTGTAAATTTTTCAGCATTTTTATGAAATATCCGATTGCTTTGATAGGATATCTTCCAGACATAATTCCTTTCCCTTTTCTGTGAGGAATTTCTCCAGTCATAGGAATTGCTCTCTTAAATTGAGCAACTTCTTCTAAATCTGCAATCGCTTTTTCAATAGTTTTTCTTCTTATAAATTTGCAGACTGCTACAGAAGTCTTTGTGGATATCGGCAAACTAACACCATTAACAACAGCCTCGTCTTTCTTAATTTTTTCTTTCTTTTGAATAGGTTTCTTTTTCTCTTCTACTTTTGTTTCCTCTGTTTTTTTGCTTTCTTCAATCTTCTTTTCTTCTTTTATCGGAGATGTTTCTATCTTTTGATTTGAAGCTGTTTCCTGTTTATTCATTGTCTTCATTTGTTTCTGTTCTGGATTGTAATTTTTTTCTGTCATTATGCAAAACCTCCTTGGTTTTGTATTTGTGCTGAAAATTTATTTTCTGTCATTTTTATTTCTTCGCTTGTGATTTGCTTCCTTTGGTTGAACCAATACCTGCAGTTCCGTGTTTAACCTTTCCTCTTGTTGGTGAAAATTCTCCGAATCTGTGCCCGAGCATTTGATTTGTTATTTCAACAGGAACAAACTCATGCCCATTGTAAACTTGTACTTTCATTCCGACTAGCTGAGGAACTATTATCATTGTTCTCTTGTGAGTTCTTATTGGCTTGCTCCTTTCCATTTTCCTCTTTGCCCTGCTTACAAAATCTTCAATCATTTGGAACTGTCTGAGAACAGCCCTTCTTGTTCTTGATTTCAAATACTTTGCAAATTCTCTAACATCTAAAGTTTTCAACTCTTCAATGCTTTTTCCTCGGTATGTAAATTGTTTTTTTGTTGTTTCTATTGCCATTTTTATCTTTTCTTCCTTCCTGTTCTTCTTGGCCTTATCAATCCGACTCTTGCTCCAGGAGGTGCATTTCTCTTTGCAATCTTGCTCTTGATTCTCTTTCCTCTACCAGAACCAAATGGATGGTCTATAGCATTCATCTTGACTGCAGATGTTCTAGGCCATAATTTATTTCTTGATTTCTTAATATAAAAGCTCTTGCCTGCCTTGACAATTGGCTTGTCTAATCTTCCTGCTCCAGCGATAGTTCCAATAATAGCCCTGCATTTTGGACTGAATTTCTTTTCTTTTTTTGAAGGCATTAAAACAAAAACATATTCTCCAATAATTCTGTTAACAACTGCAGAACTTCCAGCAGTTTTTATGAATATTCCACCATCACCGGGCTTATTCTCTATATTATAAACAGAAGTTTTTATTGGGATGTCTTTTAATCTCAAAATATTTCCATCGCTTATTTCTTCTCCTCCGAGCTTTATTTTTTGTCCTTCAATCATTCCTTTGCACGCAGGAATATGGAAAATTCCATTGTCATATTTTATTTTTGCTAAAGGAGCAGAATGTCCTGTAGTGTTGATTAGTTCTACAACTGTTCCTTCTCCGATTAATTCTCTGGGATATTGCAATTTAATTCTAAAAGCGCTTCTTCTTGCTCTGTAACTGAAACTTCCATGCCCGCGCGCTTGTGAAATTATTCTTTTACCCATTTTATTTAGATAAGCCCCAATTTCGTTGCTACGTCAATAGCAGGAAATTCTTTCTTTAATTTAACATGAACATATTTCTTGTTTCCTCTTATGTGAGTTTTTATGCTGTCAATTTTTACTTTGAATAAATCTGCAATTTCTTTTTTGAGTTCTGTTTTCGTCTTTTCTTTTTCAGTTAAAAATGTCAAGACATTCTGCGCTTCTATAGCCATAACTGCCTTTTCAGTTACAATAGGTCTCATTGTCATTTTAATTTCTCCCCTATTTCGTTAATTGCGTCTTCAGTGTAAATTGTAAGTCTTCCAACTCCACCATTAGCCAAATCAGTAACATTTAATTCTTTGACATTTCTCACGTCTATTAAATTTGTCTTTAATTTTTCATTGTTTCCCACAACTAAAAGCAGTCCAAGATTTTTCTTGTATTTTCTTCCTCTTAATTTTCCCTTTCCGCTTCTCACACTTCTTTGTTTTAATGCTACTTCAAATAAAACATCTCCCAAAACTTTCTTTAAGCTTGAAATCAAATCTTTTGTCTTTAGAGAAATTATTTTTGATTCTATGACTATGGGCAATCCAGAAAGCTTTTTTCCATTAAGTCTTTCATATCTTTTAGCAACAATTTTTTCATCGCCTGTCGCAGCCAATGCAGATTTTATTGCAAGAACCATTTCTTTTTTATTTATTCTTTTTACGTTTATCATAGAAATTACTTTTGGAGGATGTGCTCTTCTTCCACCAACAGCGTTTGGAATTTCTGCTCCAACCCAATTGAATTGACTTCCTCTACGAGACATTATTTTTCGGGGAACACGAGATATTCCTTTTCCCTGCATTGTTTTCCAGACATGCCTTACATGCTGAATCTTTCCGCTTGCAGAATGTTGTTTTCCTCCAACAGGAGAAGGAGAATATGGCTGTCTTATTTTCTTTGCTTCTACAACTTTAGCAACAATATCTTCTCTTATAACACTAGAAAATGCGCTTGGAAGAGTTATTTCTTTTCCTTTCTCTCCATTTATGTGTGTTATGTGTGTTTTCATCTTAACTCCAAAAGTTCATAATTTTTTTTTGATTGTTTTCTAGTAGCTCTTAATGGCCGAGTAACAAGCAATTGTCTTTTTGCTGTTCCTGGAACACTTCCAGAAACAATTATATAATCTGCTTTAATGTCTCCAAAATTTTTTATTCCCCTCGAGCCATTTCCCGCTTTTCCCAAATCAATTACCTGATGATTATAAGAGACTCTCGTAAACATTCCTAATTGTCCTGCCATCGGCGCATTAAATGTAGTTCTTCCGGGATGGAATGAACCAAGAGTAGCATTCCTTCTCGCTTTTTCAGATTTATGAGCCCTCAATGTAATTCCAAATCTTCTTACAGCTCCTTGCAAGCCCTTTCCTCTTGTCAATCCCCTAACATCAACTAATTTTCCCCTATCAAAAATGTTCAAAACAGAAATTTCTCTGTTTAAATTTTCTTTAATGAACTTAATCTTATTTTCATAATTTCCATTTATCGCAATCTCAACAATATCAGGAGTCTTTTTTATTCCTGTTTTCTTTACAACAGAATAGCACAAAACTCTCACATCCTCATAACTTCCTTCTAATTCTGCCTTTTTGGTTATTTTTGGAAGCTTTACTATTCTCTTTAATTCCTTATCCAAACTCTCTGCTAAAACTTCTTTAGCAACCTTCCCATTTTTATAGAATCTCACAGAGAATATTTTCAATGGCGGACATTCAATAAGTGTTACAGGAACAATAATCTTTTTCCCCTTTGTCATGGAATCAGGAGTGTCATCTTTCACATAAGCAGAAGCCATTCCTGCTTTGTAGCAAATAAATCCTTCAAGTTTATTAGAATCATTTTTTATTGCTTTCCAGTTCACACTAGGCAAAAACTTTCTAGCCCTTTTTCTGGGCCAATACTGTAAACTTCCTCGTCTCGGTGCATTTGGTGCTGCCATATTTTATTCTTATACTTTTCAATAATGCGGATATTATTATCATTTTAACTTCCCTGGATAAAATAGAGAGAAAAACGGGGTTTAAAAGGGTTTTGATTGTAAGTTTTTATTATATAAATTATTAAAAATACTTTTTCATCTAACTCTTAATGGGAGTAAAAACTCTTAAGGATTATCTTGATGGAAATTCAGAAACTCCTGTTGGAAAGATATTTGGAAACGAAGATAGTTCGTATACTTTGCTAAATCTTTGGAGTGATATGAGAACAAGGCATATTGTAGGAGAATTTGAAGTTCAATGGGATGATTATTATCCTGAAACAGAAGTAATGGATTTGGCTATATGTGAAGAACTATGTGGTTTTCAAGAATTAATTGAAGGGGTTAATGCAGTTAGAGTTAAGTCTTTAACAGCACAGAAGTTAATGGAAATGTATCCAATGAAAACAGATTAATTTTTCTACGCTTCAAATTCTATCTCTCTTGCAGTCTTTACATCATCAATTGTTGCCCTTCTGATTATAGTGCCCTTCCTCTTCGCCATTTCTCTCGCTATTGCAAAATCTTTTTCCTCTTTTGGAACAATAATTTCTTTGATTATGAAATCATGGCTTATTTCCACACCTTTAAAATCGCTTTTTTCCCAGATGAAATCTTTTGCAATGTTTTCATCACTCGTTATTAGTTTACAAAAATCTGGTTTTATCTTGTCATCTCCCTTGGTTTTCGGTTTAGCGGATTTCGGAGCTTTTGGTTTTATTTTCAAAACATCTCCTTTTCCAGAAAAGCTCAGTGCAAAAAAAGCCTTAGGAAGCTTTTGAATCAGACTTACTATTTCATGTCCAGTCATGTGTTTATCAATAACATATTGCTTTATTCCCATGAATTGCTTCTTAGATTTGAAATCTATTTCTTTATCCATATTAAGAGTAGAAATCACTGCTCCTGTGACACTCGTCTTTTCATCTCCAAGCTTTTCCGCAACAGTTCTAACAAGATCGTTTGCAAATTCGGCTGTTGTAACAATTGTATAATTCTCTTTCACCTTTTTTGCTTTTATCAACGCCCTTTGCGGGAATTCTCCCCTGCTAAATTTTTGGAATTGCAAATGAACTCCTTCGTCAATTTGTTTGTCAAACACCTTTTTTATAAAATTCATAAAATCTGTTATTTATTTTTACTTATAAATCTTTTCTTAAATCTTCATAAGAACTTTTATAAATTTGATTATTATATTATATATTATAGAATATATAACAATAACATGACAAAACAGAGTTCAGCACAAATACAAAACCAAGGAGTTTTGCATAATGAGCAAACAGGAAATTTGCCACAAATACAAAACAGGAGTTTTGCATAATGACAAAACAGAGTTCAGCACAGATACAAAACCAAGGAGTTTTGCATAATGGATGACGCTGGTTTTAAGAGAGTAATGGCATTAGTTCTTTTAGGTGCCCTTTTCTTATTATCTTTCTTATTATTAAGGCCAATTCTGCTTTCAATATTTTTGGGAATAATTTTAGCTTTCATCTTCGGCCCAACTTATATTTTTTTGTTTAAAAGAATAAAAAATGGAAATGTTACATCCTTATTAGTATGCTTTCTTCTTTTATTGATAATAATCCTCCCAATAATTCTTTTTACTCCCACATTAATTGACCAATCAGTTAAATTGTATGTTGCTTCCCAACAATTGGATTTTGTAACTCCCATCAAAAAAATACTTCCTTCTTTATTTGTCTCAAATGAATTTTCATTATCTGTTGCTAACACAATCCAATCCTTTGTTACTAAAATGACTAATTCATTAATGAATTCTCTAGCGCAGGTTGTTATGGAGATTCCAACAATAATTCTTCAATTAGTAATAATCTTCTTTACATTATTCTACATGTTGAGAGACAAGGAAGAAATTATAAAATATGTCCGAAGCATTCTTCCATTTCCACTAGAAGTAGAAGCTAAATTATTCAAGGCAACAAAAGATGTTACTTCTTCTGTAATCTTCGGGATGATAATTGTTGGAACCCTGCAGGGAATAATTACTGGAATAGGTTTTTTCATTTTTAAAGTTCCCAATGCTCTTCTTTTATCTTTTCTTGCAGTAGTAGGAGGAATTCTTCCTATTGTTGGTCCTGCAATTGTCTGGGTCCCTGTAATGATTTATCTTCTTATTGGTGGAAATATTTCTGCAGCATCAGGAATAATTATATTCGGAATATTGGCTCATATCCCCGATTATTTAGTAAGGCCATTATTCTTGTCAAAAAGAACTCAATTAAATGCAGGAATTGCTTCAATAGGCATGATTGGGGGCATTTTATTCTTCGGAGTTTTGGGAGTTATACTTGGCCCTTTAATTTTATCTTACTTGATAATTGTAATGGAACTTTTCAAGAAGAAAGTTAACTAAAATAAATAAATATAAAAACAATTTTTCTCTTTTATATATTAATTAAAAAAGATGGAACTGAAAGTAAAAATTTTGAAATGGTCTGCAGGAATTCCTGTAGCAATGCTTCACGAAGATACAGCGAATGTTATTGGTGTAAAGACAAAGGGAAGAATTTTCATAAAATCCCTCTCTAAAAACTCAAAGGGAATTTTTACAATTGTAGATATTGCAAATGGTTTAGTCAAAAAAAATGAAGTTGCAATTTCTTCTGAACTTATGGAAAGACTTTCTCTTCACGCAGGGCAAAAGGTGGATGTAGATATTTCTTCTCCGCCAAAAAGCTTGGCATTCATAAAAAAGAAACTTAATAAGAAATCTCTTTCCCAGTCAGAAATTGAGGAAATAATAAAGGATATTGTTGATAACTCTCTGTCTGAAGCAGAAATTGCATTATTTATTTCTGCGATGTATGAAAATGGAATGAATATGGAAGAAACAATCTGTCTTACAAATTCTATATTGCATTCTGGCAGAATATTGAAATTAAAATTAAAAAATAAACTTATAGTTGACAAACATTGCATTGGAGGCATACCAGGAAACAGGACAACTCCAATTGTTGTTTCAATCTGCGCTGCTGCAGGATTAGTAATGCCAAAATCTTCTTCAAGAGCAATAACAACTCCTGCAGGAACAGCAGATACAATGGAGACAGTCGCAGATGTTGAATTTTCTATCAAAGAATTAGAAAAAATTGTTAAGAAAGTAGGGGCATGCTTAATTTGGGGAGGTTCTCTTGAGATAGTTCCTGCAGACGAAAAAATAATTCAGATAGAAAAAGCCTTGAACATTGACCCCGAAGCACAGATGCTCGCTTCTATAATGTCAAAGAAACTCGCTTCAGGAGCAAAATATATTATCATTGATATTCCTTACGGAAAAACCGCCAAAGTAAAAAAAGAAAAAGCTTTGCATTTGAAGAAGAAGTTTGAATTTCTTGGAAAGCATTTCAATAAAGTCTTGAAAGTTGTTTTAACAAAAGGAGACGAGCCAGTAGGAAATGGAATAGGCCCTTCTATGGAAATGAGAGACATAATTAAATTATTGAGAAGAGATAAAAATCGCCCGCTGGATTTGGAAAAAAAGTCTCTCTTTTTGGCAGGAGAAATTTTTGAGATGACAGGAAAAGCAAAAAAAGGAGAAGGAATTAAAATGGCAAAAAACATTTTGGATTCTGGAAAGGCATTTGCTAAATTTAAGCAGATTATAAAAGCGCAAAAAGGAAATTTAAACAGGCTTAAATTTGGGAAATACAAGAAAGATATTTTTATGAAAAAGAATGCAAAAATCAAGGAGATAGACAATAAAAAAATAACTCTTCTTGCGCGAATTGCCGGCTGTCCAATGGACAAATCAGCAGGTTTGTATTTGTACAAGCATGTTGGAGACAGTTTGAAAAAAGGAGAAAAGGTTATTACGATTTATGCAGAGTCAAAAACAAGATTAAAAGAGGCAATTTCTTTTTTCTCAACTCAAAAACCAATAAAATTCTAAAACAACTAATTTTTTAAACTCTTTACATATATGTTAAGTCATGGAAGGAACCTATAAAAGAAAAATAATAGATTATCTTAAGAAAAATACAAAAAAAGGTTATCCTATTCAGACCCTTAAATTTGCCCTTATCAGTCAAGGATATCTGCGTCCAATGGTGGAAGAAGCAATAGAACAGGCAATGAGAGAAATGGCGAGAGAAGCTCCTGTTCTCAAGGAAAAACCACAGATAGAACATGAAGTTGTTGCAGAAGATGATATTATTGTTCCTGTAAAGAAGTCTTGGTGGAAGAGATTATTAGGGTTGTAGAAATTCTGTAAATATAAAACGCCCCGCCAAAATCTATACAAGATTATTAGTAAATTTTATTTAAATTTCGGGCAAACAAACTTGCTTTATTTCCTTCATGTTAACAATCATAATCTTGCTTAAATCATAGATAGCTTTTACTTCTGTCTTTATTGTTGTTGTGTCTTTGCTTTGAACAGCAGTTTTTAATGTTACAATGTGAGCATCCAGCTGAGTCAATTGCCCTTGAACTTCATTAATTTTACCCGCTTCGCTGGTGCATGTTCTTTCTAAAATATTCAGCATAAATTTAATGTTATCTTCTAATTCTTTTGCTTTTTCTGCTGTTTTTTGCCCCAGATTAATCAAAGCCATTTTGATATTATTCCTGATTACTTCCTTGTTGTCTTTAATATACTGTATTATTTCCATATTTAACTGGTTCAACTCAGCCAGAGTTGTTGTGCCTTCTACCGCTATTTTATAATTTGTTAATTTATTTTCTATATTAGTTAAATTTGTAATTATGTTATTTTTTATTGTTTCGTCTATCTTTGGATTATTAGAAATGACATTTTTTGCGTTATCTATCTTGTTGATTGCAATATCCATAACGGTTATAGTATTCTGCTTTAATTTATCATAATCGAGATTATCTCCAACTGCTGCAGTCACAATGAATGTTGTTAAAACTAACAAAATCAAAGATGCAGATAATATTTTATGTGTTTTAATAATCATTTTAGTATTATGAAGCTATATCCGTATTTTGGTCTAAATTGGAAGTAGTACTTCCAAGAGAGCCGATATCATTTCCCAATGATTCTAATTGAGTGAAATCATTAGCAGTTAATGTTTCAGAGGGGTTTGTATTTCCTAAAGAACCTTTTCTAATAACGACAAAGAAGATTATTAATAAAAGAATTATGATAGCTGCTAATGTTATTACTAAATATTTTTTCTTCATATTCTATAATTAAAAATTTGAGTTTAAAAATGTGACGTATTAAATGGCTCTTGTGCAAAAAATTATAAATGAAGAAATTCTCAATTCAACCATATGGATCCAATATTCATGATAAGGAACGGGTTGTTTGGTACTAATTTTGAGGCTAAATTATTTTTATCAATATTAGGAATAATAATTTCTTTATATGACTGGAAAAAGAACAAAAGAAAAGATTATCCTATAGTTTTCTTATATGGAAGTTTGTTCTGGTTTGCAGTAGAATTTATTATTCAATTACAAGGAACTAGAGATATAACTAGTGCAACTTTATTTGGAACAATAATTCCAATGTGGTTCGCTGCATTATTAAGAGGAATTTCCGAAGGGGGATTAATAGCATTAATGGGGTTATTGTTTGGAGATAGAATATTTAAGAAAACTTATGTAAAAGGGGGGAGCAAGATAATAACAAGGATTGTATTTATTGTATTTTTAATCTTGATGGTAATCTCTTCTTTAAGCCAAGCTTTGCCCTATAAAGATATTAACGGTGATGTTGCATCAAGAAGACTGATGTTTGATTCTGGTGCAATGATTGCATTTACTTTATTATTCGCATTTATAATCTTCTGGATTTACAAAGCAGATAAACCAGCTAAATTAAGAAGCCTGTACATGTTTTTGGTTATGGTTGTTGCTTCAGGAATCTGGACATTGGCAGAAGTTTTTGCAAATACGCGTTGGGTTGAATTAGGGACTGCTAGGGCACCGTTTATTGTAGAATTTCTCGTCTTGTCTTTTGATGTAATTATAGAAATAGCATTATTGTATGTCCCTTTCTTTGCAATTCCATATTTATTTGGATTAATCAAGAAAAAGTAATCCTAAACTAAAAGTTACACGCCCCGCCAAACCTATAATATGGATATTAGGTTTAGGTATGAAATGTTAAAAGTTAATCATAAATTTGTTGTCTATGCCCAACTTTAATAATCTTTATTAAATCTTTATCAAAAACGAAAATAATTCTATAATCCCCCACTCTCAATCTATAGTCATTACTTCCTTTTAACTTTTTAATATCACAAGAAGAAGGATTTTCTGACATATCCTCAATCTTTTTTATTATTCTTCTAGAAATCGAGGGTTCTAATTTGTCTAATTCCTTTAAAGCCTCTTTC
>Ga0315284_10012517_pt1 | contig 12081 bp, 9 predicted proteins | sample YL17G09_16_MG_FD_203696 | JGI IMG/M metagenome (GOLD analysis project Ga0315284, IMG submission 203696) | Sediment microbial communities from Yellowstone Lake, YNP, Wyoming, USA - YL17G09_16 | ecosystem: Environmental > Aquatic > Freshwater > Lake > Sediment | place: USA: Wyoming | collected...
CGCAGGTCTGCCCGAAGGGCGTGGACCCGGCCAGGGCGATCCAGCTGATGAAACAGGACCTCGTCTTCGACCTGCTGAAGCTGCGCCGGCGCAGGCCGGCCGCGAGGCTGGCGGACAAGCCCTGCGGCAGGAAGCGCGAGGACATCCAGGCGGCGCCGGCGCGGACGGCCACCAAGACCTGAGGCTGGGTCGCAGGGTGCCCAGAATCGAACGAAGCCCCGTCCCGAAGCACGGGACCGGGGCTTTGCGCCTGAGTCAGCCCTTCACCACCAGGAACGGCTTGAGCCGTGCCACGCGCTTCGCCAGGTCGGCCCCCTCGACCACGCGCACCACATCGGCCACGTCCTTGTAGGCCTCGCTGGTCTCCTCGCGCAGCGTGTCGCGGCCCTCGTGGCGCACGGCGATGCCGGCTTCGCGCAACTCGGCCACCAGGTCGCGGCCGCGGGTCTCGCGCACCGCCTGCGTGCGGCTCATGCGGCGCCCGGCGCCGTGGCAGGTGGAGCCAAAGGCGTGGGCCATCGAGCCGGGTCGCCCGACCAGCACGAACGAGTAGCGCCCCATGTCGCCAGGCACGAGCACTGGCTGGCCCACCGCCCGGTAGGCCGCGGGCACGTCCGCGTGGCCCGGCGGGAAGGCCCGCGTCGCCCCCTTGCGGTGCACCAGGCAACGCACCGTGCCCGCCGCGGTCCGGTGCGGCTCGAACTTGGCGAGGTTGTGCGCCACGTCGTAGACCAGCGTGAGCCCGAGCGACTCGTGGCTGCGGCGCAGCGTCCGCTCGAAGGCGCGGCGCACCTCGTCGGCGATGCACTGCCGGTTCGCCCAGGCGAAGTTCGCGGCCGCCCGCATCGCGCCCAGGTACGCCGTGGCCTCGGGCGAGCGTAGCGGAGCGCAGGCGAGCTGGCGGTCCGGCAGCGCGATACCCCAGCCGGCGAGCCTGCGCGCGACCTCGCGCACGTGGTCGGTGCAGACCTGGTGGCCCAGCCCGCGCGAGCCGCAGTGGATCATCACGGTGACCATGCCCCGTTCGAGCCCGAGCACCCGCGCCGCCTGCTCGTCGTGGACCTCGTCCACCTCCTGCACCTCGAGGAAATGATTGCCCGAGCCCAGCGTGCCGAGCTGGTCGCGGCCGCGGCCCTTCGCCCCCGCGCTCACCGCGTCCGGATCGGCATCGGCCAGCACACCGCACTCCTCGCAGTGCTCTAGGTCGCTCGCGCTGCCCATCCCCCGCCCGACCACCCAGCCGGCGCCCTCGCGCAGCACGCGGTCGAGTTCGCCCGGTTTGAGCCGCAGCGCGCCCGTGGAGCCCACGCCGCAGGGCACCTCGCGGAAGAACGCGTCGGCCAGCGCCTCCACGTGCGGGGCGAGTTCGGCGCGCGTGAGCCGGGTGCGCATCAGGCGCACGCCGCAGCCGATGTCATAGCCCACCGCGCCCGGCGAGACCACGCCGTCCTCGGGGTCGAAGGCCACCACGCCGCCGACCGGCAGCCCGTAGCCCCAGTGCGCGTCAGGCATTGCGATCGAAGCCTCGAGGATGCCCGGCAGGGTCGCGGCATTGCGGATCTGCTCGCAGGTGCGGTCGGCGAGGATGTGCTCGAGCAGCGGCCGGTCGGCGAAGATGACGCCGGGCACGCGCATCGCGCCCGTGCGCGGGATCACCCAGCGGAAGTCGTCGAGCCGCTCGAGCCCGGCGGCGGAGATGGCGTCCATGACGGCGGGAGTCTGCGCCCGTCGCCGGATGCGTTCAACCGGGCGGGGGGCGGTGGGCTTATGAGACGCCGTGACCTGCCGAAGTGACGCAGAGCGAACCGTGCCCGGTCCGGACCGCCGGTCACCGCTGCGAGGCGCGCACCCGGCTCGAGTTCGACCACATCGAGCCGGTGGCCAGTGGTGGAAGGGCGACGGTGAACGGGGTGAGGCTGCAGTGCCAGGCTCACAATCAGTGCGCGGCCAAGTGCGCTTTCGGGGCGGGCTTCATGAGCCGGAGGCGCGAGGCGGCACAACGCGCCGCGCACGAGGCCCGTGCTTGCGCCGCCGCCGCCGAGGAGGTCCGCACTCGCGCCGCCCCCGCCGAAGAGAACCCCGCTCGCGCGGCGGCGGCCGCCGCGCGGCGTAGGCCGTGCGCAGAACACGTGTTGCGCGAGGCGCAGGCAAGCGCAGTGGTCAAGTAGTGGCCGGCATTCCTTCCTTGATTCCCCCACCCGTCCGGCTATCCTCCGAGACGCGCAGTCACCGCTGGGCAGCTTCCGTCCAGCGGAGGTTTCGTTCCCCTGCCCCCGCACATCCGCCCCCGGAATGGCGGCTGCGCGTATGTCCGATATGACATATGATGAACCTGGGCATGAGAAACCGGTCGTCTGGCTGTCCGGTGGGATTCATACTCCACCGTTCTCTCCGGCGGCCCGGCAGTTGGCAGAGGTTACACTCAGGCGGGTGCAGTGCGGCCAGAGACTCGCGTTACCGCTTTCCCGGCCCATGCCGGCCATTGGCCACCGATGTCACGAGCTGCGGATCGGGGATGCGGACAACGAGTCGCGGGTCTTCTACCACGTGAGTTCGACGGCGATCGTCGTGCTCGAGGTCACGACGAAGAAGACACCACACACACCGCAGCGCGTCATCGAGGGATGCCGGCGACACCTGGCCCTGTATCTGCTTTCCGAACGAGAAGGAGGCACGGCGTGAACGCAGCGACACGCGGACGCCTCGAGGCCGCCGGCTGGCGGGTGGGCACGGTCGCGGAGTTCCTCGGGCTCACGCGCGAGGAAGAAGCACTCATCGGCATGCGGATCGCCCTCTCCGACGCCCTCAAGCGGGAGCGCCGCAAAAAACGGCTCTCGCAGAAGCAATTGGCGGACCGGCTCCAATCGAGCCAGTCGCGCGTCGCGAAGATGGAGGCCGGCGACCCGGGCGTGACTCTGGACCTGCTGATCCAGGCGCTGCTCGTGGCCGGTGCGACCCGCGCGCAGGTCGGCAAGGCGATCGCCAGCGGCGGCCGTCGCGCGGCGTAGGCCGGGCGCCCGCCGTCACCCCGTGGCGGTCAGCGCCCTGGAGTCGTCTGCCCAGGAAGCCCCCGCCGTGACTTCAGTCTCCACGTTGGCCGTGCGCTGCCCCAGCCTCCCGCAGGAAGCGCCCGGTCCACGAATCCGCCGCGGCGGCGATGACCTCGGGGGGGCCCTCGGCGATGAGCCTCCCTCCCGCCTCGCCACCCTCGGGGCCCAGGTCCACGACCCAGTCGCTGTTGCGGATGACGTCGAGATTGTGCTCGACGGCGATCACGGTGTCGCCGCGCGCGGTCAGGTCGTCCAGGACCTCGAGCAGGCGCTGGACGTCGGCGTAGTGCAGGCCCACGGTGGGCTCATCGAGCAGGTAGAGCGTGGGCCCCCCGGTGCGCCCCGACAGCTCGCGGGCGATCTTGAGGCGCTGGGCCTCGCCGCCCGAGAGCTGGGTCGCCGGCTGGCCGAGTTTGAGGTAGCCGAGCCCCACGCGCCGCAGGATGTGCAGGGCCCGGGTGAAGCGCGGCTCGCTGGCGAAGTGCTCGAAGGCCTGGTCCACGGTCAGGTCCAGGGCTTCGCGCACGTTCACCCCGCGGTAGCGCACCTCGAGCACCTCGCGGCGGAAGCGGTCCCCGCCGCAGGTCTCGCAGGGCACCAGCAGGTCGGCAAGGAAGTACATCTCGACCGTGACCCAGCCGGCGCCCTCGCAGGTCTCGCAGCGTCCGCCCGGCGTGTTGAAGGAGAACGCGCCGTCCTTGAGCCCACGGGCGAGTGCGGCGGGCTGGCGGGCGTAGACCTCGCGCAGTGCGGCGAAGGCGCTCATGTAAGTCACCGGGCAGGAGCGTGGCGTGCGTCCGATGGGCGACTGATCCACCAGGGCGACGCGCTTCAGGCGCTCGAGCCCGGTCACCGCGCGGTGCGCTCCCGGCAGATCCTCGCCCGCGCCCTCGAGCACGAGCCGCGCCGCGCGGTAGAGCACGTCCTCGACCAGGCTGCTCTTGCCCGAGCCCGACACGCCGGTCACGGCCGTGAGCCAGCCCAGCGGGAAGCGGGCGTCCACGTCCTTGAGGTTGTGGTGCGTGGCGCCGAGTACCGTGACGAAGTCCCCGGGCGGACCCGACCGCCGCGCCCGCTCGACGCGCTTCTCGCCGCGCAGGTAGCGGGCGGTGTTGGTCGCCACGGCCTCCAGGGCGGCACCGCCGGGCCCGGCGTAGAGCAGGTGCCCACCGAACTCACCAGCCCCGGGGCCCAGGTCCACGACGTGGTCGGCCGCGCGTATGACGAGCGGCTCGTGCTCGACCACAACCACGGTGTTCCCGCGGTCCGCGAGATCCCCCAGGATGGCCACGAGCCGGCCGGTGTCGCGCGGGTGAAGCCCCACCGTGGGCTCGTCCAGCACGTAGAGCGTGTCGGTCAGGTTCGCCCCCAGCGCGTTGGCCAGCTCGATGCGCTGGGCCTCGCCGCCGGAAAGGGTGCGGGTCGCGCGATCGAGCGTCAGGTAGCCGACATCCACGCGCTCGAGGAAGCGCAGCCGCGACTCGACCTCGGCGAGCACCGGCCTGGCGATCTCGCGCTCCATGGCCGTGAACTCGAGCCCGGCGAGCCAGCGGGCCGCCCCGGAGATGGTGAGCGCGCTCACCCCGGCGATGTCGTGGCCGCCCAGCCGCACCGCGCGCGCCTCGCGCCGCAGGCGGGTGCCACCGCAGTCGGCGCACGGCAGCGCGGTCTGGTACTTCCTGACGAGAAAGCGGTTGCCCGCCTTGTAGGACTTCTCCTTGCGGCGTTCGAGGAAGGGGATGACGCCGCGAAAGCCCTCGCCGCCCTCGAGCAGGAGGCGCTGCTGCTCCGGCTCGAGCTGGCTCCAGGGCTCGTCGAGTGGGATGGCCCGCTCGCGGGCGAACTTCTCGATGCGCGGCCAGGCGAGCCGGCGCCAGGACCCGGCCCAGGGCTTGAGCGCTCCCTCGCGCAGGCTTTTCGACAAATCCGGTACGATCAGGTCCGCGGTGAAGGTGAGCACGTTGCCGAAGCCGCGGCAGGTGGGACAGACGCCGAGCGGGCTGTTGAAGGAGAACAGCGCCGGCTCGGGCCGCAGCGCGGCCGTCCCGCACTGAGAGCACTCCCAGCGCTCGCTACGCCGCTCGGCGGGCCGCTCCCCCAGCCGCAACTCGAGCCGGCCCTCGCCCCGGCGGAAGGCCAGCTCGCACGACTCCGCCAGGCGGGCCTCCTCGCCGCGCCGCCAGGTGAAGCAGTCCACCACGACCTGCACCTCCGCCGTGCCGCGCTTGAGCTTCGGCAGCGGATCGAGCGGGCGGACCTCGCCCTCGAGGAAGACACGGGTGTAGCCAGCCGCGAGGAGATGTCCGGCCTGCTCCTCCCAGCCCAGGCTCTTCGCCAGTCGCACGGCGGCCAGAACCAGCAGGACCTCGCCCTCGGGCCAGCCGGCCGCCTCGCAAACGATGCTGGTGGCGCTCTCGGCACGGACCGGCCTGCCACACTCGAGACAGCTCACCTCGCCAAGCCGGGCGAAGAGCACGCGCAGGTAATCGCTCACCTCGGTGGCCGTGCCGACCGTGGATCGGCCGCTCCGGGCCGGAGCCGACTGCTGGATGGCGACGGCCGGCATCAGCCCGCGGATGGCGTCCACGTCGGGGCGCGGCAGGCGATCCAGGAACTGCTTCGCATAGGTCGAGACCGACTCGACGTAGCGCCTCTGGCCCTCGGCGTAGAGCGTGTCAAAGGCAAGCGACGACTTGCCCGAGCCGGAGACGCCGGTAATCACGGTCAGGCGACCGCGCGGCAGATCGAGGTCGAGGTTCTTGAGGTTGTGCTGGCGGGCGCCGCGGATCTCGATGGCGCTCGCGGTGGCGTTCTCCGGCAACGGGGGCCTCAGGTCGGCGGACGGCACGCGGCGATGGCGAGCCGCGCGACTATAGCACGCACGACCGGCGGCGAGGCTCGCTCCGGGAACGCTCCAGAAGACGCGAACGGCCCGCCCATCCGTGAGCGAACCGCCGCGGGTCGCTGGAGGAAGACGGCCAGCCCTAGCCCAGAACCTCCAGCCCCAAACCCACACCATCCCTCAACGAACGGGGATTGGCCGGTATCGCCGACCAATCCCCTGAGGACGTGCCAGGTCCTGAAACGGACTACTTCTTCTTCTTGGCGACCTTCTTCTTGGCGACCTTCTTCTTGGCTGCCTTCTTCTTCGCTGCCATCCCTAATCACCTCCCTGGATCTGATCTCGTGGGTGGAGTCCCCAACTTCTCGCTGGGACACTCTTGGCCGCCGCCTTGAGCGCGGCCCCGGCGGCCTGGCGGAGTTCCCGAGAACCCCACTTGGCCTTGCTACTAGCCGGAAGCACGTTCCATTCCACATAGTCGTGCGTGGCTTCAATTATTGTGTAGCACATTGCAGCACATGGACATAAAAAGAAGCCGCTGGCTCCATCCGGGCCTGCATCGCGTCGTCTTCTTCATACCGAAGCGCTCTAACCGTCAATTTACTGGCGACTTAGCCAGAATGTGATTCGCAATCAACTGCAGGACAACAGATTGCGCGTCAATGTCCACTTCCTTGCTGGTGTCACGGTACTTGACGACCACCGCCTTCGTCGATCTGACGCGAGCGTCGCAGCTTCTCGATGAGACCCTGCCGCGAGATGCCAAGGACCCGCGCGGCGCGGCTCTTGTTCCCCGCGGTGAGCCGCAGGACCTCGGCAATGTGGTCGGCCTCGATTTGCGCGAGGGTCGGCAGCGCGATCGAGTGATCGGAGGCCAGGCGTCGGCCCGCGACCTCCGCAGGCAGGTGATCCAGTTCCAGCTGCCGCCCATCCTCGAGGAGCACGACGCGCTCGATGAGATTGCGCAACTCGCGAACGTTGCCCGGCCAGCGGTAGGACAGCATCAGGCGCGCCGCGTCGGGCGCGATGTCGCGAAAGCCCTTCTGGAACTGACGGGAGAACTCGCGAAGGAAGTGACGCGCCAGCAGCAGGACGTCGTCTCCGCGCTCATTGAGCGGAGGCAGGTGGATGCTCACGACCTTGAGGCGGAAGTACAGGTCGCTGCGGAAATGCCCCGTGCGGATGTCACTCTCGAGATCCTTGTTCGAGGCGGCCACGATTCGGATATCCACGCTGATGTCTTCGGCCCCGCCCACCCGCTTGAAGTTGCGGTAGTCGATGAAGCGCAGGAGCTTGGCCTGCGTCGGCATCGACATGTCCGCCACCTCGTCCAGGAAGAGCGTGCCGCCGTCGCAGAGCTCGACCAGGCCCTTCTTCAGGTCCCCGGCGTCCGTGAAAGCACCGCGTTCGTGCCCGAACAGCTCGTTCTCGAGCAGGGTCTCCTGAAACGAGGAGCAGTTCACCTCCATGAGCGGGGCCTGGGCGCGGTCGCTGCGGTAGTGGATTGCTCGCGCGACCAGTTCCTTGCCGGTCCCGCTCTCCCCGGTGATGAACACGGAGGTCGCCTGGCTGCGCACGACCTTCTCGATGAGGTCCCGCACCTCCTTCATGGGCCCGGAGGTGCCGATGATCTCCTCCCCCGTGTACCGGCGCTTCTCCTTGCGGCGGTAGAGGTCGAGTTCATTGGCCTGGCGGAACGTGCGGACCGCCGCCTCGACCGCCATCTCGATGTCCTCCTTCTCGTATGGCTTCCGGAGGAAATCGCAGGCTCCGAGCTTCATGGCCTCGACCGCCGACTGGACATCGCCGAAGGCGGTGATGACGATGACCTGGACCAGCGCGTCCATCTGGCGCACGCGCCGCAGCACGGAGAGGCCGTCGGTGTCCGGCAGGCGCATGTCGAGGATGATGACCTGGGGCCGCACGCTCTCGACCTTGTCGAGGCCCTCCGCCCCGGTGCTCGCCCCCTCGACCAGGTAGCCCTTCTCGCGCAACACGCGGGACAGCGACTTGCGGATGAGGATCTCGTCGTCCACCACGAGCACGGTGTTCTTCACGATCCTAGTCCTCCGGCGGCTCCGGTGGTCCCGGTGGCTCCGCCGGGACCGGGAAGGAGACGCGCAGTGTCGCGCCACCGCCCGCGTTGTTCTTGGCGGTGATCACGCCGCCCACCTCGCGCACGATCTGCAGCGAGATGGGCAGTCCCAGCCCGGTGCCCATGGAACGCGTGGTGAAGAAGGGGTCGAAGATCTTCTCCATGAGCTCCCTGGGAATGCCCACACCGGTATCCCGGAAGGAGACGTCCACGACCGAGCGCCGGGTGCGGTAGCGCCGCACCCCCAGCGTGACGTGCAGTTCGCCGCCCTGGGGCATGGCCTGCACGGCGTTCAGACACAGGTTGAGGAACACCTGCTGCGAAAGGTCGGGGTCGGCGTAGACGAGCGGGATCTCCTCGGCCACCTCGGCGAAGTCCTTGAAGAGCGTCACCTGCGCGTCCCCCAGCTGCAGCTCCAGCAGGTCCAGGGTCTTCTCGAGCACCTGGCGCAGATCGCACGACTGCGGGCGGGCCGCAGGCGGGCGGGCGAACATGAGCAGTCCGGTGATGATCTGCTCGATGCGGTCCAGCTCCTTGATGACGTCTTCGAGATCCTCGCGCCGGGCGTCGTTGGGCTTGAACTTCGAGCCCACGTACTGGACCGTGGTACGGATGCCGGTCAGCGGATTGCGTATCTCGTGGGCCACGTAGGCCGACAGCTCGCCCAGCGAGACCAGACGGTCGATGTTCTTCTGGAACTCGCCATCCTCGCTCTCGGAGGTGGCCTCCGCCATCACGAGCGAGCCAGTCAGGACGCCATCCTCGTCGCGCAAAGGCAGGGATTCGGCCTTGAGCGTCAACTGGCGGCCCTCGGCTTCGATGCGGAACTCGCGCGGCTCGCGCGAGGAGCCCTTCAACCAGCGCGCATCGGACCCGGGGAACAGGCGGGCCGCCGGCAGCCCCAGCAGACCACCCGGCTCGACGGCGAACAACTCCTCGATGCGGCGGTTGTTGTACGTGACGCGGCGCTCGCGATCGAGCGCCACCACACCCTGTTCCAGCGCGTCCAGAACCTGCGTGGGCCACGGGATCGGGCGCGGCGCGGGCTCGGAATCGGCCGGACGGGCGGGGGCTTCGTTGCGCGTGCTCATCAGCCCTCCACTGGTGGAATCTGCGATGCAAGCGGAGAGGTAGCACACGCCGCCCACGCAGGCAACGGAGGAGGCACGGAGGATTGTGCGCGGCGCCCCGGACACGGGCGGGGGAAGCCGGCTGGTTGAGCACACCGGAGGCGGCTGGTAGAATGCCGAGTCACTTTCCTCCACGGTCGTTTCGGCCCGTTCCGGGAGCCCTGAATGCTTCGTCAACTGCGTAGCGGCGGCAAACACACCAAGGCAATCTGGTGGCTGCTCACCGTCGTCATCGTCGTCACCTTCCTCGGCGGGTTCGTGTTCATCTTCGGCGCGGGGGTCGATTTTGGCGGCCAGCAACAGCGGGGGATCGTGGGCTCCGTGGATGGCAGTCACATCAGCACAACGGACTACCAGGCCGCCATCACCACCCAGCGCGAGCAGTTCCGCCGCCGGTACGGCTCGGACCCCGCCGACCACGACGAGAAGAACGCCGAGGCGCAGGCCTGGCGCGTGCTCGTGAACCAGAGACTAATGACGGGCCAGGCCCGCCTAGCCGGCATCGTGGCCCACGATCGCGAGGTGGTGCTGGCACTGCAGACGTCTCCCCCCCAGGAATTGATCGCCCAGCCCGCGTTCCAGACCGACGGCAAGTTCGATCCGGATAAGTACCGGGCCGCGCTCAGTGACCCCAACAACACCTTCTGGGGAAACTTCGAGGAGCTCGTGCGATCCCAGTTGCCGGTCCGCAAGCTGCAGGAGCGCGTGCTGTCCTCGATCAAGCTGAGCGAACCCGAGTTGCGCGATACCTACCACGAGCGTTTCGACCGCGTGGCGGCCACGGCCGTCGTCGTGTTGCCGGACCCGCAGACCAAGGTGCCCCCGCCCCAGCCCGCCGACCTCGACCGGACCTACCAAGAACACAAGGGGCGCTTCTACTCCAGCCCGCGGATCGACCTCGAGGTGCTCCTGGTGCCGAAGAAGTTCAGCGACGATGACGTGCGCACGGCCCGCCAGTTCGCCCAGAACCTGGTCGATCGCGTGCGCAAGGGCGAGGACTTCGCCCAACTGGCCAAGGACTACTCCGAGGGCCCGGCAGCGGCGCAGGGCGGTGTCATAGACCGCGTGGTCCAGGCGGACGAACTGGGACCCAAGTTGGGGCCGTACATGAACGACCTGCAACCCGGCCAGGTGAGCAATCCCTACCAGGCCGGCGGGCGCTTCATCATCATGAAGCTCATCGAGCGGGTGCCGCAGACCGGCCAGGCCGGGCCCGGCCTGCGCCTGGCCCAGATCATCGTCCGCGTGCGGCCCAGCGACACCGCCCGGCAGGAGCAATACGGTGAGCTGCTGAAGCTGCGGGCGCGCGCCACGGCCCTGAAGAGCCTGGGCAAGGCGGCGACCGAGAAGGCACTCCCCACGACGCGCACGGGCTTCTTCGACCTGAACGCCCCGGTTTCCGCGCTCGCCGGCACGCCGGAAGCGGCCGAGTGGGGATTCGGCGCCAAGCTGAAGACGGTGAGTCCGATCTTCGACGGGATGGACAACTACACGATCGTGCAGGTGGCCGAACGTCTTGACGGCGGCCTGGTGCCGCTCGAACCGTTGAAGGAAACCCTTCGCCAGATCGCGGAACTCGGGGCGCGTGTGGACCGGGCGAAGCCGGTAGCCGACCGCATCGCCCAGGCGCTCGCGCAGGGGCGCTCGCTCGAGGACGCCGCAAGGCAGAATGGGCTCGCTACGTTCACCACGGAGGTGACGCGAGCCCAGCTGGATCCGCGCCTGGCGGGCGCTGGCGAAACGGTCGGGGCGCTTTTCGCGGCAGCCCCGGGCAAGGTCGTGGGCCCGCTGCGCGGTCCGGGCGGCTGGCTCTTCGCCCGCGTGGAACGGAGGACCGTGGCCCCGATGGATTCCACCTATGACAGGGTGAAGGCTCAGATCTCTCAGGAGATCATGACCGCCCGGCAGCAGCTCTTCTTCAACGGCTGGATGGACGACCTGCGGACGAAGGCGAAGGTCCAGGACCTGCGCTACCTGGGCGCGCGGTAGACGCAAACAGGATCCCGCGCCGGAGGAACGAGCGCGGCCAGAGAACCGGAAACGGGATGGGCGGCGGGAGCGAAGCCCGCCGCCCATCCCGTTTCCGGCGCTGCGCTACTGGATGGGCTTGTTCTCGGGAGGCGTGGAGTCCGCGGGCTGGGGCGGGGCGTCGGGCCTGGTCTCCGTCGGCTCCCGGTTCAGCTCGTCGGAGATCTCGTGTTGAGCCTTCCGGAACTCGCGCATGGCGTTCCCGAGGCCCTTGGCGAGCTTGGGCAGCTGGCTGGGCCCGAAGATGAGGAGCACGATGATGAACACGATCATCATCTCGGCGGGACCGAATCCGAACACCTTGACCTCCTTTGTGAGACCTGCCTATTGACCGAGGCGGAGCCGGCTACGGTCGCTCCCGAGCACCACCGTGACATCAGCCTGATCGGAACTCCACGCCTGCCGGATCACGGGCGGGCCCCCGAGGTAGCGCGCCACGGCCAACGCGCCGGAGGGATCCCCGCGCCGCGCCACCACGAGCGTGGCGAAATAGTCGTCGCGGTCCGCATTCCGCACCTCCACGACGTGGAAGCCACCCTCCCGCATGGTGGAGGCCAGCCGCCCGGCCGCTCCCCCGTCACCCGATCCGTTCAGCACCTGCACCCGGATCAGGGGCTGTATCCGGTCCGCGCCATCCCTCGCGCGACCCGCCCCGAAGCGGACCCAGACCCAGGAGAGCAGCAGCGCCGCGACGACCAGCGCGAGCAGGGCCGTGCCCGCGCGTGCCAGCGCTCTACTCCTTCGGGCCACGTGTCCTCCGTCGCCCGCCCGGCCCCTGTTCGAGCGTCCGGATGGCCCGGCGCAAACGGGCCCAGGTCCGCGCCAGCGACTCCGGAAGCACTCGAGTCTCGCCGACCGCTGCCATGAAGTTGGTGTCGCCGTCCCAGCGCGGCACCACATGCATGTGCAGGTGCCCGGGGAAGCCGGCGCCGGCCA
>Ga0315284_10012518_pt1 | contig 12080 bp, 11 predicted proteins | sample YL17G09_16_MG_FD_203696 | JGI IMG/M metagenome (GOLD analysis project Ga0315284, IMG submission 203696) | Sediment microbial communities from Yellowstone Lake, YNP, Wyoming, USA - YL17G09_16 | ecosystem: Environmental > Aquatic > Freshwater > Lake > Sediment | place: USA: Wyoming | collected...
TCCCTAATGACCTTTGTTCTTGCTTGGTCCCTTACCTATGCCCACAGCGACCGGCTCCTGTATTACGCCGTTGGGATGGTCGGCATTCTTGTCATCGTCCAGTTCGCGCAAGTCTTTTGGGCTGTAGCCATCTTTCACGAATGCCGTATCCGCCGTCGCCAATGGTTTGATAAGCATCGGTTCAAAGAAATCCTTTCTTTTGCCAGCTGGAATTTGATCGGCAGTTCCGGAGTGATTCTCCGCGACCAGGGTTCTGCTATCCTGCTCAACCTCTACTTCGGTCCAAGAGTTAACGCCGCCTATGGTATCGCCAACCAGGTCTCTACCCAAACCAATCAGCTTGCGGGTGCTATGCTTGGTGCGTTTTTTCCCGAAATTACCACCAGCGAAGGATGCGGCAATCGCGCACGTATGCTCTCCCTTGCCCAGCGTGCCAGCAAATTCGGGACTATTCTTGTCCTGCTCTTTGCTATTCCGCTGATGGCTGAAATGGATTATGTCCTCAAGATATGGCTCCGCGACCCACCTCTCCATACCGGAATGTTCTGCCGGTTGATTCTCGCGACTTTTATAATCGACCGATTGAGTATAGGCAATTCGATGGCAGTTCAAGCCCATGGTAAAATTGCCGCCTACCAAGCGACAGTGGGAACCTGTCTCGTCTTGACATTGCCCTTGGCCTGGGTTTTTCTCAAACTGGGTGCGCCGCCGACCAGCATTGGGTTTGCTTTCATCATTACCATAATTGCTGTTTCGGCAGGGCGTGTGTTCTGTGTGCGTCAGCTTTTTGGCGTGCCGGTCAGCCAGTGGATTGGTACTGCCGTTTTGCCTTGTGTGGTCGTCGGTGCTGCCGCAACGCTTGCGGCATTGATACCCCATTGGCTGCTGCCGGAATCTCTCATAAGACTTGTTTGTGTTACAGCCGTGAGCATTGCCGCAACCTTGCTCACGACTTGGTTTCTTGCTCTCGACAAGAGGGAACGTGAGTTTTTTGGACAGAACCTGCAACGATTTCTAAGCAAAATAAGCAGCATATTGAGTCGTCGTTATGAATAAAACTTTGAAATCAATATTAATGCCACCATATCGACTTGTCAAAAGGACAATCCAATTATGGCACATAAAAAATGAAACTGACAGGCTGTTACATATACCCAATGGCACAAGCCAACCAAAAATATTCTACTTTGGAATAACAGAACATTCTAATTTAGGTGATTTAGCTCAATATTATTGCATAAGAAAATGGATAAATGAAAATTATCCATTCATTGATGTCTATGAATTTGAATCAACAACTGTCGTTGATACTCACTTCAATTTTATTGAGCGACTAAGTAAAATCCTTAATCCCGATGATATTATTTTTTTTCAGAGCGGTTACACAACACAGGATTTAGGTGGTAACCACGAGTTGATGCATCGAATCGTAATAGATAGATTCCCTAACGCTAAAGTTGTGATGATGCCACAAACCATATTCTTTAAGTCGGAAGAAAGGAAACAGCTAACATCAAAATGTTATAATCAAGATAAGAATCTTTTGTTCTTAGCAAGAGACCGAATTTCTTATGAAATGGCACTTGCGATGTTTCCAGATGTCACGGTTAAACTATATCCCGACATTGTTACGTCGTTGATAGGTTATTGCCGTTATAATTATGAGCGTAATAAAGTTTTATTCTGTTGTAGGGGGGATACCGAGAGGTATTATTCAGATGAAGAAATAAATAAATTACGTCAAAAAATTGACAACTTATTGCCGACAGACATGATAGATACAACAATAAAAGTATATCACAAAAAGATAAGAAAAAAATTAGAGCATTATATTGAAAATGAGATCAAAATATTTGCGCACTATAAGTTAATCATTACAGATCGTTATCACGGAACGATATTCGCATTGGTGTCCAATACGCCAGTTATTGTGATAAAGACCAATGACCACAAGGTGACGACCGGCGTTGAGTGGTTTCACGGAATTTATGATGACTATGTTTTTTTGGCGGAGTCGTTAGAACATGCATATAAATTGGCTGAAACGATATTGAAAAACAAGTATGTGTACCATTTGAAGCCGTATTTTGACCGGGAGTACTATAAAAAGTTAAAGGAAGTTATCGACGAGAAGTATGGAGAACAAAGAAAAGGCGTATGAGTGAAAGAATGGAAATTTGTAAACAAGAGGATTGCACCGCGTGCGAGGCTTGCCGGTTGGTCTGCCCAACAGGTGCGATAAGCATGGAACCCAATGAAAAGGGCTTTCTGCATCCTGTGATAGATGAGCATAAATGTATCCATTGCGATATATGCAGGAATATATGTCCTGCGAATGCTACGGAAGATGTTAATGAAAATCAAATAGATAAAAAGGTTTTTGCGGCGTGGATAAAAGATAAAAATGTCCGCGACGAAAGTAGTTCCGGCGGCGTATTTAGTGCAATCGCCGATTACGTGCTGAATAAAGGCGGTATTGTTTTCGGTGCGCGCTGGACAGACGACCTTTCTGTTGTACTCGACTATTGTACTGACAGTGAAGAACTGCGGAAATTTCGGGGCTCGAAGTATGTACAAGGAAGAACCGAGGATAATTATAAGAAAGCCAAGGGCTTTCTGGATTGTGGGAAAAACGTCTTGTTTTCCGGCACCCCGTGTCAAATAGCAGGATTAAAGTCATATTTAAGGAAAGATTACCCGAATTTAATAACGGTTGATTTGATTTGTCATGGCGTTCCTTCGCCTATGGTCTTTCAGGACTATATTAAATATATGGAGAAGCAGCATAACGACAAAGTTGCAAGCGTTTATTTCAGATATAAAAAACCTGCGTGGTGTTCGTGCAGTGTTCGCATTGAATTCGAACACGCAACATATATAAACAGCGCGCAAATTGATCCATATTTTGTAGGATTTGACAAAAATTTTTATTTAAGGGATTCCTGCCTGCAATGTAAATACACGAATTTAAATCGCATGGGTGATATAACGATTGCTGATTTCTGGGGCTATAGGGCGCGCAACTGGAGAATGCGCGATTTTTACAAAGGCTGTTCAGTGGTAATTCTCAATACCCGAAAAGGTTCAGATGTCTTTGACAATATTTCAAATAATGTGATATTTGAAAAGAAGACAATAGATGATGCACTTCGCAGCAATAAAAGCTTAACAAAACCGTACCTGAAAGCGAAGAATTCCGACAAATTCTGGGAAGATTATCTTGCCTCAAGAGACTTTGGGGCGGTTAGTCAAAAGTATTTTATTCCAGCCAAATTAGGGTTCAGAGATGCCCTTGGCAGGTGGATAAATCGCCATCTTTTTTTAATCCCCGAACCTGTGATTAATGTACTTAAAAGGCTCAGGCATAGATGGCTGAAATATCAGGAACAGAGAATTCCGTAAGAAACGTTAACTAAGTTTTGTCCTGTTGACATGTGTCACACAATTAGAGGGAATAGGGTATGGTAAATTTTGCGCAAACAGATGAACAAGCTGTATATGACTCAACGGTACCATATATGGATAATAACTACCATACTCATAGTATAATAGCAGAATGGTTTGTTTTTATATTGTGGGCAGGATTGTGTTTTGAAAGTATGTTCACTAGATATATATGGCCGATAGTGGTGGAACGCCAGGCTTTTTGGACAAGATTGACACCACTTCATCTATTTCCATCAGATCTACTTTTTTATGGCCCAATTTTTTTGATTTCAATTTTTGTGGTGCTTAGAGGCAGACGGTACGGGTATAAAACAAGCCGGGGTATATGGCTGGTAATAATACTATTGGTGTTGGGGGCGATTCAGGCGATTCATGGTCTGATGGCCGGTTCTACAGGTAAATTTTGGCTGAGTGATTATAAACAGATGGTGTTGGGATCAATATTCGTCCCCTTTTTCTGTGTTCTTGCGCCAAGAATACGCGTGTGGAAATTGGCTGAAAGATTTTGCCGAATAGGGGTTGTTTTGGCCATCTATAATGGAGTTAGAGGTGCCTTGATACTTGTAGGAGGTATGGAACGTTACGCAATATTCGCGCCACATTTTTCCGGCGAATACATCCTTCTTCTTATGTATGCATTTGTTCTCATTCGTTCCATTGTTACCGGGAAAGCCTCCAAGCTTATATTGGCTGCATTGGCATTTGGTATTATCCTTCCTCTGAGCAAACCTGCGCTCTCCGCCTTTGTAAGTATACATCCAATAGCATTTATAACAATATGGATGTTTGGTAAGCGAATTGGTTTTTTAGTTCGCCTGAGATCAGTCAAAATGATGGTTATAACTGGCTTACTGATTACTGTAATAATGGCATGGTTACTAACACTTGGTCAAGGTGAAGCAAAGAGGCATTTAGCAAAACGTTTTTTAAAAACTGGTGAATACTATCAACAACGAGACCTCTCAGGAGGCAGGTTTGGTGCTTATCGATGGGCTATTTTGAAATGGACGGAGTATCCTGTATTTGGTACGGGATTTGGTATTTATATGCCTGTGAGAACTTGGCACAAGAATGAGGACGAGGCCATACCTGTCCACAATTTGCCATTACAGATTCTGTACGAGACTGGTTTGATAGGGTTTATAATATGTTTCACAACCTTTTTCATCTGGCTCAGAAGAATATATATCTTTTTTAAGACGTATCCGGATATCTCGGAGCAATGGCCTTTACTTGGGATGTTTACTTGGGCGATGACAATGATAATTTCCGCTTTGATTGGGCAAACCCTTGGCATTGTCCAGATAGGATTTATGTTCTGGATTTGTGTTGCATTTTTATCGAATGCCGAGGCTCAGCATTATATGACCTCACTTTATGAAGGATATGGGGGAGAGGAAGAGATTAACACTAATTCTTATGAAAGTGGAGTTGTATGTTAGCAAAAAAGGCAAGGTTGTAGCATGAGTTTACTGTATAATATCTATTTAGGTATTTATGTACTTCGTGGTGCCGTAGTGACTTGGCTGTTTTCTATACCTGCGAGGCTTCGTCTTTCATTACATAGAGCCAAAATAGGAAGGAAATTTGCGGTTGCGGGCTGGCTCAATTTGCATATAGAACCGGGGTCTCATGTTTCGATTGGCAATAATGTAAGAATAAATTCAGGCTTATTTTTTCGAAATGCGGTTGGAAGTTCTTTACGAACAGGTATTTGGGTTATTCGTGGAGCGGAGCTTAGCATTGCCGATGGAGCCGGAATATCAAATGCAACTATCGTTTGTGCCAATTCAATAAAAATCGGCACCAATGTATACATTGGTGGCGGAACCTGCATTTATGATACTGATTTTCATCCTGTAAGACACGAGGAAAGAAATGGAGGCGCTCCAGCTAAAACATCGCCGATTGAAATTGGTGATGAGGTATTCGTTGGGGGGCATTGTATTATTCTCAAGGGTGTTAGAATTGGCAACGGGTCGGTTATAGGTGCAGGTTCTGTGGTAGCTAAAGATATACCGCCAAACGAAGTTTGGGCAGGCAATCCTGTAAAATTTATAAAGAGAATAGGGGGATAGGCTGTATCGATGAAAGTTCTTTGGTTTGTTAACATTCCTCTTCCAGCTGTATTCACATATCTTAACTATAAGTCCAGTGGTTCCGGCTGGTGGCTTTCAAGTTTAGCTGATGAGATGATTAAGGAACCATCTATTAAGCTGACAATAGCCAACTGCAGCTCTATTTATAAATCTTTTGAGCGATTTGAATCTGGAGGGATCGAGTATTGGCTAATTCCGGCTAAGGATAGAAACATAAACGGTTATAGATGTGGCAAATTGATTCGCAAGCTTGCGCAACTGGTAAACGATTCTGACGTTGAAATTGTTGATGTTCACGGTTCTGAATATTTTTATGGTCAAGTTACCCCTTTTGTTGATAAGCCGGTAGTAATTACTATTCAGGGTATTGTTAATGAAGTAACTAAGAATGCATTTGGCAATAAAACTTTTCTTAAAGCTGTTATGTTGCAGACTCGATCCATCCAAGATATTAAATCTTTGTTGGGGATGATTTATAATTATTTTACTATGCTGATAAGGTCAAAAAGTGAACGGGTAATTTTAAAATCCAATTCGTATATTATTGGGCGTACGGAACGGGACAAGGCCATAACATATAAATTGAATCCCAACAGGAGGAAATATTTTGTCTGCTGGGAGATAATGCGTTCTGAGTTTTACAAAACCGCCTGGTCATATAATACTAATCAGAAGATATTTGCGTCTTGTAGGGGTGGGTTTGCCAAAGGTCTTGATGATTTGGTTCTGATATTGCCTGAATTAAAGAATAAATTTCCCCACATTGAATTACGTTTAACGGTCAACGTAGGTAAGAATGGTTATAGAGGATATCTTGCAAGACTAGCAAAAAATCTTGGGGTGTATGAAAGAGTGAAATTCTTAGGTTATTTAACTGTTCCTCAAGTTGCGGATGAATTGAAAATAGCGTCTGTATTTGTACATCCTTCTTATGCTGATAACAGCCCTAATGCTCTTGCAGAGGCAATGTGCGTTGGTACTCCCTGTGTTGCCAGTGCCATAGGCGGAATTCCATCAATGATAGAGGATAAATATAACGGATTGCTATTTGAAGCAGGTAATCGTGAGCAGCTTTTGGAAAAAATTTCAGCGATAATTTCCGATAAAGATTTGGCACAAAGGCTTAGTTATAATGCCAGGCGGACGGCATTGGAACGTCACAATCCAGCCAAAGTGGTTCGTGAAACACTTGTGGCGTATGAGGCTGTTTTGCAGGATAGGAAAGGCAGATGAATACTTTAATCGTTAGTGTTTTTTCCCTTTCATTTGGTTCGCTAAAGATATAAATGCTGTCGGAACTCAAATATGTTGCGCTGCTAGAAAGAATATCGAACTGTTTGCGAGGAGCTTGGGATTGACAGACGGCAACTGATATCAGGCGAAAAGATACGGTAGTCTCAATAGAAAATCGATGAAATTAGCGACATTTTTACGGGCTAAATTAACAAATAGACTTCCTGCAAATTCACTAAGAAGAAGATTTGCCAAAGGGGCATTATGGTCTGTTATCGGCACAGGCATATCGCAGGTGTTGAGCCTTGTTGCAATGATTGTGGTCGTTCGTTTACTCAAGGTCGAGGAATACGGTGAATTGAGCATCATTCGCAGAACGACAGCGATGTTTGGCATATTTGCAGGATTCGGGCTGGGGCTAACAGCCACTAAGTATATTGCCGAGTTTAGAAATACCGACCCGGAGCGTGCCGGGCGAATTTGGGGATTGATCAATAACACAGCGGTATTAACCAGTCTAACGGCATCAGGACTAATCATTCTACTTGCGTCTCCGATCTCGAGTAAAGTATTGAATGCACCACATCTTAGCTGGTTATTACGGCTTAGTGTTTTTGACCTTCCCCCCAAAAACTGTGCCACTGGTAATTAGAGAGCCGGCATGATAGAACCCGAAAAAAGGAGAATTACAATGCGTGGCACAAGATTCAAGCAGGAGCAGATCATAGCGATTTTAAGAGAAGCCAGGGCAGGGGTAAAGCTGACAGAGCTGAGCCGCAAGTACGGGATAAGCGAAGGCACGATTTACAACTGGAAGGCCAAATACGGCGATTTGACGATAAGCGAGGCCCGTCGTCTGAAGCAATTAGAGGAAGAGAACGGTCGACTGAAGCACATAGTTGCAGACCAGGCGCTCGAGATAAAGGCGTTGAAGCTTGTGGTATCAAAAAACTTTTAAGGCCCAAGGCGAAGCGAAAGGCGGCAGGTCTTATCATTGAACGCTTTGGGCTAAGTGTCCGCAGGGCATGCAGGTTTATGGAGTTGTCGAGGACGAGCTTTGAGTATAAACCGGTAGTGAATCCGGATGAAGAGCTGATTCGCAGGCGATTGAGGAAGCTGTCAGAGACAAGAAGACGATTCGGCTGCCCGAGGTTACATGTGATGCTGCGGAGAGAAGGTTTTATGATAAACCACAAGAGGACCGAACGGATTTACAGGCAGGAAGGGCTTGCTTTGCGTATACGGCGGAGAAAGAAGATGGCGTCGCTTTTGAGGACAGAGATACCAAGACCGAATTATGCCAATCACATCTGGAGCATGGACTTTATGCGGGATAACCTGGCCAGTGGACGTACGATAAAAGTGCTGTCGGTAGTCGATGAATATACCCGTAAGTGTTTCAGGATTGAAGTGGACACGTCGATTAACGGCGTGCGAGTGGCAAGGGTGCTGAGTGAGATAGCGCAGATGGAAGACCTGCCTGAGGTTATTGTCATCGACAACGGCCCCGAGTTCATCAGCAACGCCCTCGACGCCTGGGCTTATCAGAGAGGCGTAAAGCTTACGTTCATCCGTCCGGGCAAGCCTGTTGAGAACGCATATATCGAGAGCTTCAACGGCAGACTGAGGGACGAGTGCCTCAATGAGAATTGGTTTTTGACGCTTGAGCATGCCAGAAGGATTATTGAGGAGTGGCGTATCGATTATAACATCGCCAGGCCGCATAGTTCATTGGGATATCTTACGCCGGAGGAGTTTATCAGGCAGGAAACGGAAGATTTTTCCACAGGCATGCCTGTGGAGGCAGAGTCAATTAACGCTGGATACTCTAATATGTAGTGGTACAATAAACGGGGGAAGGTCATTTTGGTGCTGATATTTGAGACGCTAATAGGAATACAAAATGGGGCTTTGGCAGGATTTGAAGCTTTTAAGGGAATTGCATTTGTGGGTTTTATTAGAGGAGTGCTTAATTTCCCTATAATGATTATAGCGGTTTACTATTGGAAATTGCCGGGTGCAGTCATAGGGCTGGGTTTGGCAGCAATGTGCGGCTATATAACTGCAGAAATAGCTCTGTATCGTCAAGGTCTTAAACAAGGCGTTGTGCGCAAGCGAAAGTCAGTATGTTCCGAGTTACCGATTCTCTGGAAGTTTTCGCTGCCGACGGTCATCAGCAGCATGATAGTTTCGATTTCGGACTGGCTCTGCACAGCCTTGCTTGTCAACCGGTCTGACGGTTACACCCAGATGGCATTGTTTAGTGCCGCTTTTCAATGGACTACAGTTATCGCCTTTTTCCCGATGACATTAGCTGGTCCCGCTCTTTCGTTAATGTCAAACACATATGGCAAAGGTGAGTTTGTCAGATATAGAAAAGCAGTTCTGGCCAACATCAAAGTAGTAGGTGGTTTTACTATAACCATGGCAGCAATTGTAGCTGTATTTGCAAATTGGATTATGAAATTATACGGCGATGAGTATTTGTCCGGGGTTATTGTTTTGCAGGTATTGTGTGCGTCGGTTGTTTTACATTCGGTTCTTTTGGCAATATCTCAGGCCCTTTATTCAATGGGCCGTGCCAAAATCGATATAATCTTTGGTGGTATTCGAGTTACATTCCTTTTGTCACTTTGGCTTCTATTGTTAGATTATGGAGCCAATGGACTGGCCTTGGCTATGGCGATTAGTTTTCTCCTGCAATTGTTTATTAAGGGAGGATATGTGTTAGCTGCGGTTAACAAATTAGAAGCACAACAAAAAGCCGAGTATAATGTATAAGAATGTTATAATTGCAGATAGTACTCCAGCAGAGTTTTTTCTTGGAGATCGTTAGTTTCCTGAAAGGTTGGAATCCCCAATGAATATTCTTATAATAGGTAATTTTCAATTTCCGTTCGGCACAGCAGATTCGTCTCGTATGAGACATTTTGCCCTGGGTTTAACTGAGGCAGGTGCGAATGTTCGAGTTGTATGTCAGGTTCCAATATACGACAGGCCTGAAGATATTTGTCCTGATGGTTCTCGTCGTTATATGGGCATTCAATATGAAAGTGTTATGAATACTAACTACCAATATAAAGAAAAACTGACTCTCTACGGAACATTTCTTTATTATACACATTTCGTTTTTGGTGCTATGAAATCCGCAACAAGAGCTAAAGAGATTTTTGAATCAGGCAAAATTGACGCAATCATCCAGCTCAACAGAAGCTATATTTCACTTCGCCCTTTTGTTAAGCTTTGCAAGCAAATGCACGTGACGTTTATACAGGAAATCACCGAATGGCCAGCCTCACATCTTTTCAAACTGGGCGTTTTAGGTCCTTTTCATTTAGACTGTAAGCTGGCAATGTACAGATGTATCACCAAAGCTGATGGGGTGGTCGCAATTTCCAGATTTTTAACTGATTTTTATGCCCAGCGAGGCGTACCAACTATTCGAATTCCTGCTATCATAGAGATACCTGAGGAAATGCCGGAATTTTCTGGAACTGAGTGCGAAAATAAAGAGTTCAATATAACCTATTTGGGAGGATTATTCGCCCGAGAAGGGCCACTTGAAATGACAGGGGCCATCCGTAAACTTTTATTAAAAGGATTGCCGGTAAGGCTTACTATTGTTGGCTCTTCCGGCGTAGAAGGCACAGCCTTAAAATTCAGAAAGGTGTGTCAGGCCGATGAGTTGTTGCGCGACAAAGTTGACTTCCTCGGCCGAGTAAGTGATGAGGAAGTTGTGCGAAGGTTGCAAAGTGCGGATGCATTAGTTTTCCCTCGTATTAATGACATTAGTTCCAGAGCCGCATTTCCTACACGGCTGCCGGAATATCTAGTGAGTGGACGGCCTGTTATCACCGCCGGTGTAGGAGATATTCCCGAATACCTTCGTGATGGCATTGATGCGATGGTGGTAAGCCCCTGTAATGCCGAAACAATAGCTCAGCGCATCGAAGATTTGATGAAAATGCCAGACCGTGGGAAATCGATAGGGGCGAATGGCTTTGAGCGAGCAAGGGAATTCTTTAATTATAAAACCAGAACCAAACAAATCTTTGAATTTATCCAAGAGGTGCATAAGAATAAACCGAAAGGATAATATAAATGAATAATCCATTAGTAAGCGTGGGCATTCCTTTTTTCAATTGTAAAGATTTTTTACTTGATGCGATACGTTCTATCTTTGCTCAAACATACACCAATTGGGAGCTTATTTTGGTAGATGATGGTTCTACCGACGGCAGTCTGGAAATCGCTCTTTCAATAGATGATCCAAGGACTCGTGTGTTGCCGCCGGATGGCAAAAATAAGCAACTTCCAACCAGACTCAATCAAATTATACAAGCGGCTCGCGGCGAATTTCTCGTTCGTATGGATGCCGATGATCTATCGCATCCGGAACGGCTTGCAAAACAATTGGAATTTCTAAACAACCATAAAGAGGTGGATGTTGTTGGTGCTAATATGTGCATTCTTGACGAACAGAATAATCCGGCATGCAAATCGGATACACAGGGAAAACATGATAAGATTGTAAATAAATACAGAGGTTTTTCGTTTGCCCACGCTACTGTGATGACGAGAACAGAATGGTCCCGTAAGTGGCAATACGATGAAAAGGCGATTCGGGCAGAAGATGTGGAATTATGGTCGCGAAGCTATAAAGACAGCGTGTTTGCTAATATTCAGGATATTCTATACTTCTATAGGGGAGTTTTTTCTATTAGTCTAAGCAATTACGCCAGAGCAAATCGTACTGTGGCTCGGTACAACTGGCGGTATTTAGCACCAGAAATCGGTCGGCTTAAAGCAGCTTATTATGTGTATAGGTGCTACTTGAAAACAGGGATATTTGCATCTGCCAAGCTACTAAATTTGCATCAAATCTTGATTAGGAGAAGGTATAGTCGTCTGACCCCACAAGAATGTGCCGAGCTAATCGCAGTTCTTGATGTTATTAGAAAAACCGAGGTTCCGATTCGAGACATAAAATAGAGTGGAAAAGTAACTAAACGTCAACCTGTCAATACGAAAGCAATCGCAACGATTCTGTGATTATTCCTTCGTAATACTACGGATATAAGCTCGAAGTAGTTTATTGACGGTATCAGGAAAACAAAAGTGCTTTTGAAAGAAATGTACTTTTTTACAAAAGGTATGAGAGTAAATGAGATGTAACAGTATAAACGGTCTAACATATAAAATATCAGTTAAAGCAACCGTGTTAATTCTGTTTGTCTTCAGTTCCACAGCTTGTGGAAAGGTTTATTATGTGGATCCCAATGGTAACGACAACAACACGGG
>Ga0315284_10012519_pt1 | contig 12079 bp, 10 predicted proteins | sample YL17G09_16_MG_FD_203696 | JGI IMG/M metagenome (GOLD analysis project Ga0315284, IMG submission 203696) | Sediment microbial communities from Yellowstone Lake, YNP, Wyoming, USA - YL17G09_16 | ecosystem: Environmental > Aquatic > Freshwater > Lake > Sediment | place: USA: Wyoming | collected...
AGCAGGTGGCGGACAATCGGAGCGCCCGGGTCGGAAAGAAGGCGGGGGCTCGGGAGGCAGAAAGCAATACTTCCGCCGGCGCAAGGTGTGCAAATTCTGCACCGAAAAGATCGACGTCATTGATTTCAAGGACGTGAAATTGGTCGGGCAGTTCGTATCCGAGCGAGGGAAGATTCTGCCCCGGCGGCTCACCGGCACGTGCTCGAAACATCAGCGCGCACTGAGCGTGGCCATCAAGCGCGCTCGAAACATCGCGCTGCTGCCCTTCACGGGATCGAGATAGCCGCACCCGTTGCACGCACCCCGTGGAATCGGGCCGCGCCCGAGGCTTTGGGCCTGGAAACGGCGATCGGGGTTCGAAGTGGCGAGTGAAATTTGCCTTTATGGAGTTTGCAGATGGAAATTATTCTCTTGCATGACGTCGACAAGCTGGGAATCCGCGGCCAGATCGTCAACGTGGCCGACGGCTACGGGCGCAACTTTCTGCTGCCCAAGAAGCTGGCCGTCCGGGCGACTCCCCAGAACCGCAAATGGGTTGAGCAGCAGCATGTGCAATTCCTCAAGCAGAGCGCTAAGGAGAAGGACGAGGCGGAGGAACTGGCCAAGCTGCTCGCGGAAGTGACCCTCAGTTATTCTCGCAAGGCCGGAGAGCAGGGTACGTTGTTCGGATCCGTGACCGCCATGGACGTTGCTGAGGGGCTCACGGCCAAGGGCTTCAACATCGACCGGCGGAAAATTCATCTCGACCCGCCCCTCAAGCTCGTGGGCGAATACGACGTCCAGATCAAACTCCACCGCGAGGTGACCGCGACCGTCAAGGTGAAGGTCGAGAGCGAAGCGGAAGCGCCTGCAACGGGATAAGGTGCCGTCGCCGGGGGAGGTGCGAGTTCTCCTGGCGCTCATCGTTGGATGCGAGGCCGGAGGAAATCCCTCTCGCCTCTCTGAACTGGTATAATCACCCCCACAAGTTTTTTTGAAACCTCAGGGAAGTTTTTCACCCCATGCCGAGTAGCGCCGTCAGCGAAAGAGCTTTCCCCCACAATCTGGAAGCGGAACGTGCCTTGCTCGGCTCGATCCTGATTGACAACGGTGCGCTGAATGTCGCCCTGGAAGTCATCGTCAAGGACGACTTCTTTTCTGAAGCTCACCGCATTACGTTTGAAAAAATGTTGGGGATCACCGAGAAGAGCCGGACCATTGACCTGGTGACTCTCTCGGAGGAACTTTCCAAGGACGGGCTGCTCGAGAAAGTGGGCGGAGCTGGTTACCTCGCGGCGTTGACCGACGGCGTGCCGGTGGGAAGCTCCGCCACCGTGACGGAATACTCGCGTATCGTCAAAGAGAAGGCGCTGATCCGGCGCCTGATCAACGCCTCCAACAATGTCATCTCGCGATGCCTGGAAGCCGCGGACGATCCCGAAACGCTGATCGACCTCGCGCAAAGCCAGATCTTCGAGATCGCCGAGCAGAAAGTGGAGGCCGGATTCCTGGGCATCCGGGACATCGTGAAATCGAGCTTCGGAACGATCGACGTCCTCTTCGATCGCGGCCAGCGGGTGACGGGCGTTGAGACGGGTTTCGTCGAACTGGACAACATGACGGCGGGGTTGCAAGCCGGGGAACTCATCATCGTCGCCGCGCGGCCTTCGCTCGGGAAGACCGCTCTGGCCCTCAACATCGCGGCCTACGCGGCCATCGAATTGAAAAAAGTCGTCGGAGTCTTCTCACTCGAAATGAGCAAGGAGTCGCTGGTCATCCGGCTGCTCTGCTCCGAGGCGCGCATCGACAGCCACAAGCTCCGCACCGGTTTCTCCAGCCGCGAGGATTGGAGCAAGATGACGCGCGCCCTGGGGCGCCTGGCCGAGGCGCCGCTCTACATCGACGACAGTCCCGCTCTGAGCATCATGCAGATCCGCGCCAAGGCCCGCCGCCTGAAAGCGGAGAAGGGCCTCAACATGCTCATCGTGGATTACCTGCAACTGGTCACCGGCCACGGCCGCTTCGAGAACCGCACGCAGGAGGTCAGTTTCATTTCACGCAGCTTGAAGAGCATCGCCAAGGAGCTGCACGTGCCCGTGGTGGCGCTCTCGCAGTTGAGCCGCGCGCCCGAGGAGCGGCCCGGGCACCGGCCGCAACTCTCCGACCTGCGCGAGTCGGGTTCCATCGAGCAGGATGCGGACGTGGTGCTCTTCATCTTCCGCGAGGACGTGTACAGGCGGAGCGGAGAAGATGGCGAGCCGGGCGAGCCCGGCGGCAAGACCGAACTCATCATCGGCAAGCAACGCAACGGGCCGACCGGCAACGTTCCCGTCGTCTTCCTCAAACCCTATGCCCGCTTCGAGAATTATTCCGCGCGGGAAGGTGAGATCGAGGAGCGCGCGTGACCCTCTCCTGCCTCTTTCCGCTTCGTCGCGCCGGCGGGGCGCATTACTCCCTGGCAACCCGGTGGAGCCTTCGTGAGCAACCACGCCGATAAACTCCTGCGGCCCACCTGGGTTGAAATCTCTCTTTCCAAGTTGCGTCGCAATGTCCAGCGCGTGCGGAAGCTTGCGGGCGCACGCAAAGTCATGGCGGTGGTGAAAGCCGACGCCTACGGACACGGGGCCGTGCGCATCGCCAAATGCCTGGCCGAATGCGCCGTGGACTGGTTCGGTGTGGCCACCGTCGAGGAAGCGCTGGAGCTGCGCGAGGCGGGCATCGAGCAACCCATCCTGCTGCTCGGCGGGCTCTACATGAGCGACCCCGCGCACCTGGTCGAATATCGCCTGACGCCTTCCGTCTCTTCCACGGCGCGCCTGGATACCTACGCCGCCTGCGCGCGGCGTTACGGCCAGCCCATCGCGTTCCATCTCAAGATCGACACGGGCATGGGGCGGCTGGGATTGCCACGCGACCGGGTGGCGTCGTTCCTGGAGCACTACCGCCGACTCGAAGGCCTGCGGCTGACCGGCTTCTTCACGCATCTTGCCTCGGCGGAGGATCTCGTGGCTTCGCAGACCGAGGAGCAGGTTGACCGTTTCCGTGTTGCCTTGGCGCAGCTTTCGGCGTTTGGTATCGAGCCCGAGTGGCTGCACGTTTCGAACAGCGCCGCGCTGCTCGCCGGACTCGACGTGCCGGAGAATCTCGTGCGAGTCGGCGCGTTGCTTTTCGGCTACTCGGTGCCCTTCGTCGCGCCACCCGGCCGCGAGCCGCGCGCGCTTGCCGACTTCGAACCGATCCTTACTTTCAAGTCGCGCATCGTTTACCTCAAAGACGTGCCGACGGGAACGCCGCTCGGCTACGGAGGCGCTTACCACACGCGCCGCTCGTCTCGCATCGCGACGGTTCCCGTGGGCTACGCGGACGGCTTGAGCCGCGGGCTCTCCAACCGCGGCCGCGCCATTGTCCGCGACCGCTACACGCGCATCGTCGGCAACATCAGCATGGACCTAATGTTGCTCGACGTCACCGACGCCCCCGGCGCCGACATCGGTGACGAGGTCCTCCTGCTCGGCGCCTCCGATCACTGCTCCATCACTGCCGTCGAGACCGCGCGCGAACTCTCCACCGTCCCCTACGAAGTCCTCTGCTCCATCGGCAAGCGCGTTCCGCGCATTTATGTAGAGTAGTTCCGCCGGAGACCACCCCGTGGGCGGGACGTAATGGGCCTAAGGCTGGTGGCCGGGACGGGAATTGGTCTTGGCGGGCGCGGCGCCGGGGCGAGTCGTCTTTGCGGCAGAGGCTTTTGGGGGCGCGGGGCCGTAGGCGGTAGCTAGGTAATCCACGATGACCTTTGCATCTTCGTCGCTGACGGAGGCGCCGTAGAGCTTGATCATTTTGTTGACTTCAGCTTGCCAGTGCTCAGCGTCCGCGCCCGGCTGGCGAACAATGTAGTCTGTCGAGTGGCAGCCCAGGCAATTCAATTCCGCGCTATCGGCGCCCGGACCCGGTTCGAGTTTCGCGGTGGGGTTATCAGCGGGAAGTTCAATAGATTTGACGGAGGGATTCTTCTGCGCCAAGGCGGCCATCACCAGAAGCATGACTAAACCCGTGAGCATCCACAGCCCCTTCAAAATGCCCGCGTGTCGTTTCATTCTGCTGTCACTTCGATGCGCTCGATAACGTTGCGGAGGTATCCCGCAGGATTCCACAGCGGGTCGAACAACTGCGATTCGCCAACCCGGTTCGTCGCGCGCACCATCAGGCGATACTTCCCCGGCCTCGCGGGCGTCCAGGGCGCTGACCATTCGCGGAAGGAAAAGCGCCCCAGGTCTTCGCCCAGATCCGCCCTGCGCCACGTTCCGCCGCCATCCGAAGAGATCTCCACCTGGGCGATGCCGTAACCGCCGTCAAAAGCGATACCTCTCAGCGTGGTCAGCCGGCCTGCCGCGACGCGCGCGCCGCTTTTAGGCACCACGATAAATGAGCGCACGTTCATCCGATGGATGGGCACGGTACGCGCGGGCTTGGTTCCCGGCTCGACACAGCCGCACGGCGTGTTGGGAATGCGATAGGCGGTCTTAATCCAGAAACCATCGAACTCGCGGTCGAGCACGGTGATTTCGGAGAGATGCTTCACCCAATACGTGGCGTACCATCCCGGCACGACGAGCCGCGCGGGAAAACCGTTGAGCATCGGCAAAGGCGCTCCGTTCATTTGGTAGGCCACCAGGACGTCGGGATGATCCATCAAGGTGGCGGCGCGTAGTGCTTTCACGAAGTCCGGAACCGACGGCGCGGGAGGCTCATCGAGCCCGTTGAAGGTGACGTCCACTGCGCCTCATTTCATGCCCGCCCTGTTCAAGATATCGCGCAAGCGAACGCCCACCCACTCGGCGTTGCCCATGGCTCCGTCGCCCCACTGGCCACCGAAAACGCGCGGCTCGAAACGCCCGCGGCTGTTGCCCGAACATTGATTTACCGCCACTAGCCGGGCGGGCGAAAATTTGTTTTCCAAATCATCGATCGACAATTCCAAAGGCCGCTCGACGTGGCCCGCGACCCGCAGCCGCCAGGTAGCAATGTCCACGTTGGTGGGAACGCCGGAGAGGTGATAGCGCACGTAGAACGCGGCGTTCGGCGTGATGGCGCGCTCGAAGTAACGCATCGGTGTTTCGAGTTGCGGCGGCCGCGAGGTTAGCAGAATCAGATCCGTTTTTTCGGGATAGCGCACCAGCGGCCTGCCCGCGAAAATTGGATCCGATTCCGCGGCCAAGGCGCGCGGCAGAAACAAATCCGCCCCGGTCAATGCCGCTCCGGATCCCAGCGTGCGCAGAAATCGCCGGCGATTGTAACGGGTCATAAAGCGCGATGAATCCACGTGTACCGTCCCTTGCAAGCTTTTTGAGCCCTGATGAGTCAGCGATGCGGCGCGATTCTACCATGCTCCGTGCATGGGCACGTGACACGCGCTCGGGGATTCGTCTTGACGTCGCAAAACGCGGATTGCCGTCACTGCGTGCTGCCAATTGCCTACTGCCCGCTATTCTCTTCGTCCGGAACGCCCATCTTGGCGAGGCGGTAGCGGAGGGCGTTGCGGGAAAGGCCGAGCAGACGCGCCGCCTGGCTCTTGTTGCCGTTGGCGCGGCGCACAGCTTCCTTGACGATCTCGTCTTCGAACTGCTCGAGCGTTACGCCGGGAGGCGGGAAAGTACCCGCCGCAGACATTGCCGCGGGCGCAATGTCAGCGCCACCCGATTTGATCGGAGAAAGATCCAGGCGAATATCCGCGACATCGAGCATGTCTCCCGACGACAAGGCCACAGCGCGCTCGATGATGTTTTCGACTTCGCGCACATTGCCCGGCCAGTGAAATTCCATCAACAGCTTTTGCGCGGCGGGAGTGATGCCCCGAATCGGCTTCCCCGAGTCGCGCGCGAAACGCTCGACAAAGTGGTCAACGAGATAGGGAATATCTTCTTTTCGTTCACGCAGCGGAGGAATGCTAATGGGCACGACGTTCAAGCGGTAATAAAGATCCTCACGGAAAGTTCCCTCTTCGAGCGCCGCGCGCAGGTCCTGGTTGGTCGCGGCGACGACGCGCACATCCACTTTGAGGGTTTTGGTCCCACCCAACCGTTCAAAGTCGCGGTCTTGAAGGACTCGGAGCAGCTTGACCTGGATGGTGCCCGGGACATCACCAATTTCGTCGAGGAAGATCGTGCCCTTGTCGGCAAGTTCGAATTTTCCGGGCTTGGAGTTGACGGCTCCGGTAAAGGCCCCCTTCTCGTAGCCGAACAATTCGCTTTCCAGCAGATTTTCCGGGATAGCAGTGCAGTTGATTTTGACGAAAGGTCCAGAGGCTCGCCGCGAGTGCTGGTGAATGGCGCGCGCGATCAGGTCCTTGCCCACACCGCTCTCGCCGCCCAGGAGCACGGTGGAGTTCGTGGGCGCGACGCGGTCGACCGTGGCCAGCACTTCCTGCATTTTGGCGCTGCGTGCGATGATGTTCTTGAACTCATACCGGCGCCCCAGCGCCTCTCGCAACGAGCGGTTCTCTTCACGCAGGCGGTTGACGTCAAGCTCCTTGCCGACGATGAGCTTGATTTCCTCAAGCGAAAACGGTTTGAGCACGTAGTCGCTCGCGCCGGCCTTCATCGCCTCGACGGCGGTTTCGACCGTGCCATACGCGGTCATCACCACGACCGGGATTCGCGCGTCGTGGCGCTTCACGGCTTGGAGGAACTCCAGCCCATTCATGCCCGGCAGTTTCAGGTCAGTCACCACCAGGTCGATCCTGTCCTGACGGAGAAGCTTCAGCCCCGTTTCGGCATCGGGAGCCGTCTGGACCGTGTAGCCTTCTTCGCTGAGATTCAGCTCCAGGAGGCGCAACATCTTCGCTTCGTCTTCGACAATGAGAATGGTGGGCATGACGTTATTCGTTCCCGCAAAGCTTTCACCCATCAGCTGTCAGCTCTCAGCACGAACCATTGCACGCTCTCTTGGCTGAAAGCTGATAGCTGACTGCTGACCGCTTCCTCGCCCTACTCCGCCGGCAAGAATACCTTAAAGCACGCGCCTTTGCTTTGCTCGCTGCACAGGCGGATCCAGCCGCGGTGGTCGTCAACAATCTTCGAGACAATCGAAAGTCCCAGCCCCACGCCGGTCTTCTTGGTCGTGAAGAACGGATTGAAAATCTGCCCGTGCAATTCAGCGGGGATGCCGGGTCCCGTGTCCTGAATTTCAATCTCCACGCCGCGTCGCCCGTCATGGTTGGCCGCGGCGATCGTCACCTTGAGCTTGCCGCCTTCTTTTCCTATGGCCTCGTAGGCGTTCAGGAAGAGGTTGGTAAAGACTTGCTCGCACAGGTCCGCATCCAGCGGGACGGCCGGGAGGTTCACGGCGTACTGCCTCTCCACTTCAACCTTGGCATCGGGCCAGCGGTCGTGCACCGACTTGAGCGCGCGGTCAACGAGCGGTGTGACTTCCTCCGTTCGGACCTGAAGCTGCGAGGGCCGCGCGAAATCCAGGAAGCGCGTGACGATGGTGTTGAGCCGATTGACTTCACTCGAGATATATCCCGCCAGTTCGCCGGCGACCGGGTCCGAGGCCTGCAGCCGTTTGTTGAGCATCTCGGATGAGCCCTTGATGACCCCCAGGGGATTGCGGATTTCGTGCGCCAGCCCGGCGGAGAGTTGGCCCAGCGCCGCCAGGCGTTCCGAACGCCGCGCTTCTTCTTGAATCTGCTCCAGCTGTCGGTTGGTTGCGGCGAGCGTTTCGGAAAGTTGTCGGTAACGCTGGCTCTGGCGGCGGTTCTCCGTGACGACGCGGTTCACAACAATCGCCGCCAGGAATAAGAACAGATTGCGGATGGCAAGTTCGGTGGCGCCTTCCGTGTCCACCTCGTAATTCCACCAGGGAACCCAGAACAAAAACGAGCAATAGGCCGCCGAGGTGGCCGCCGTCCAGACCAGCGTCTCCCAGCCCTCGAAATACATCGCCGCGGTCACCACCGGCAGAAAGTAGATGAGGTAGTAACTCGACTCGATCCCGCCGGTGCAATTGACCACTGCCGACGCAAGCACGATCTTCAAAATGACGCTATAAGAGCGCCCGCGCCCGGGCAACAGGTTGATGAAACGATGTTCGATGATTTGGAAGATCCCGAGGGCGAGGAGCGTCAGTTGCTTGTGGATTTCGAAAATCGGCTGCAGCAGCGCCAGGCCGAGGAGAAAGGCCAGCCAGAGAAGGTCCATCCAGGCGAAGGTGGAACGTTCTTGCTCAGCCATCGCGCACCGATTCCCGCTTCAATTTAACACGGCCTCCGGGGGATTTTGGATTTTAGATTTTGGATTTTGGATTGCGGGGGATGACACTCAGGCACGCGAGTCCAGGCGCGGCGCATTTGGCAGGTCGAACCATGAACAACTGTATGGCCTGCCGGGTATTGAGGAAGGAATCCGGAGTAACTAATCCAAAATCTAAAATCCAAAATCACTTGTTCCGGCGTTTCAAGGCGGGAAGCATTTCGGGCTCCGGATCGACGCCCAGCGCGTCGGCGATGCGGTTAATGTAATTGAAATACGAGATGACCTGGACGGCGTCGAGGATGTCCCGATCGGTCAATCCCTGCTTGCGCAGGACTGCCAGGTGTCGCGGGCGCACGGAGGAAGGCCGCCGCGTCACCATCACCGCGAATTGCGCCAGTGCTTTCTGCCGCGGAGTCAGTCTGGCGCGCCGGTAGTCGCGCTTGACCCTCTCGGCCAGCTCAGAATCGCCTGTTTCTGCACGGAGATCCTCCCCGTGCGCCTCGATTCAATAGAAACAGTCGTTGGCCCAGGAAACGACCGTGGCGAGCAGCTCGCGCTCGGCGCGTGAGAGGCCCGAAGGACCATACATCGACGCGAGATAGATTTGAACCGAGGCGCGCAGCGTGTCGGCGTTCAGGCTTTGGATGCGGAGAATGTTGAAGACCTTTCCGGCGCGGCGCACGGCGCGGTCGAACTCGTCTTTGAGCTTACCCGTCGCCTTCTCGGGCGGAATCATCTCAATCCAAGCCATTGCCCTCCTCTACAGCGGCAGATTGCACCTGCTCCCAATGTTAAGGCGTCCCCCAGGACGTCGCTAAGTCTCACTGAAGTCGATCATCACCGGCCGAGTCCGGAAGCCGCGCGTCTTGACCGCGGCGTACGTCAAACCGATGGCAAACCAGATCCCGCCCACCACTTTGGCGGGTGTCCGCAGGCCCCACCAAATCCAGAGGCAGAAAAGGAAGCCGAACAGCGGCAGACAGAGGTCGGTCAACCAATGGCGTTTGTGCCCGGGGCGGCCCACGAAATAGTACTGGTGGACGGTGGCGAGATTTACTCCCATAAAGGCAAGAAACGCGCCGAAGTTCAGGAGCTCTGCAGCCTGGTCGTAGGTGATCAAGAGAGCCGCGCCATAGGCCAGCAAACCGATCATCCAGATATTGTGGCTGGGGGTGTTGCGTTTGGGATGAAGGTAGCTGAAGAATTTGCGCGGCAGGACGTTGTCGCGCCCCATACCGAAGAGCAGTCGTGCCGCGCCCAGCGTGCCGGTCAGGGCGCTGCCAAAGCAGGCCAGCAGAGTCACCGCCGTCATGCCGCTGAAGAGCGCCACACCGCCCACCCGCCGGCACACATCCCAGAAAGCGGTCTCGGGATTCGGGAAATTCCCGTAATCCGGCCAGACGCGCTGGCCCAGATACACTTCCAAGCCGCCGAACACCCCGGTGAACAAGCAGACGAGGACTGCCGCCAGCAAGACGTTGCGTTTGGGATTCTCAACATCTTCCGCCAGGGTCGTCACGCCATCGAAGCCGATATAAGTAAGTGCCGCGAGCGATGTCGCGGCACCGATAACCGGGAAGCTGAACGTTTTCGGATTGTAGAAAGGCTCGATCGAGAAGACTCCGCCCCACCCGCCCCCGGCATAGGTATAGCGGACTGCCAGAACGATGAAAGCCCCGATTACTACAAACATGAAACCCAGGAGCAAGCGGTTGGCACGCGCGGTGGCCCGGATGCCGACCAGATTTAGCCAAACGACGAGGCCGACGAATAGCAACGCCCCCACTGCATAGGGAACTTGCGGCAGCAGACGGTGGACGGCCACCGCCACCCAAACGGCATTCAAGATGGGTTGGAGCAGGTAGTCAAGGAACATCGCCCACCCCGCCAGGAATCCCAAGTGAGGACTAAGCCCGCGACCGACGTAGGTGTAGGCCGACCCCGCCGCCGGATACAGGGCCGCCATGCGCCCGTAACTGAACGCCGTGATCATCATGGCCAGCATGGCGAGCAGGATGGTGTCCACGATGTGGCCCTGGGAGCGGCTCTGCACGATGCCGAATAGCGGGATTGGCGCGACCGGCTGGATCAGGACGATACCGTAAAAAATCAGGTCCCAGAGCGTCAGCACGCGCTTCAGGCGCGGGGCCGCCGCGCCCGCATTCGTCGGTGTTGGGGTGGGTGAGTTGCTCATGCCACCGTGATGGTGCGTTCTCGGCGCGGCATGCCCGCTGTGCGCGGGAGTCTCTCGCGACCGAGGCCGCACAGTATCTCACGAGCACGCGGAAGGATTAAACGGCAAACTTTCGTCGCGGAGCAATCCGATAAAGAAGACGGATGCCGGTCAACTCTCGCCATCGGGCGCTGCGATCAGCGGCTGGCTGCGGACCGGGCGTTCGCCTCTGCCAGGCGTTTGATTTGTTTGAGGACACGGAGATGGATGCGGTGAATGATCGCATCCGACCACAACTGCCAGTATTCGGCGGGCCACATGTGATGCTGGTACCAGGTTGTTCCTTCAAGACGAGTCTTGCCGCCCGGGAGCGCCGTGAGAAGAAATTGCCCGCCGCGTGATACCAGGAAGCCATCCAGGTGAGATGGGTGAACCGATCCGTAAGGGGTCCATTCCTCCAGGGGCGCGGGATTCACGGTGACGGAAAACTTCAGCCGGCGCGGCGCGTCCCACACTTCGATGGGCTCGACGAACGCGCCCGTCGAAAATTCGCAGCGGCGCACCGCTCCCGGCCCCTGGCCGGCAATCGAGGCGCGCTTCGGATATGCGATGCCAATGCGGAAGATTGTTTCCGTCGGGTCAGGAATCTCCGCGAATGCGACCACATCGTTCCACACGCGTTCCGGCGGGGCTTCGATCTCAATGGCGGTTCGCACGATGAGAGTCGGCGCCTCCACCTGGCGCGCGCGTTCCGTCCCCATGACGCCCGGGATGAACAGGATGAGCACCGCCAATGTGGACGGCGCGGACTGCATCACTACTGGCCGGCGTTGGATCAGGTAGCCCACCACGCCGCCCATCATCGTCAGAGGCAATGCGATGGGAAGCGCCATAACCAAACAAACGATTCCTTCCAGAGCCAGCAGGACGAGCCCCGCCCCAAGCAATACCGTTGAGAGGAGCGAGACAACCAGGCAGCTCGCGAAGCTGCGCGGCCCATGATAGCTGTACAACAGAACCGACCCGAGCCCCAGGCAGAAAGGTAACGCCACGAACAACCCCCATCCGTAACTTGGGAAGAAAAAGGTTCCGAAAATAGTAGCCGCCGTTCCCAGCGGAACCGTGAGCAAGACGGTCGCCGCTGCGCTGCCTGCGGGACTGTCCGGCATCAGGCGATCGAGGAAACGGCTGGAGGGCCGGACCGGAAATGCCGCTGAAGCGACGCCAGGCTTCGAGGGAAGAACACTCAGGAGGAGAAAGAAGAGCAAATTGAGCGCCGGAGCGAAAAACAGAACCGCCAGCCAAACCGGTAGCCCGATCGCGCGCAGGCGGCGCATGGTAAGTGCCACGCCAATCCAGATGAAGGGCAAGGCCATCGCGACGAGAGTGGCGAAGAATCGCACATCTTGCGGGGAGAGGGAGGTGATCCGCACCATCTCACCGGGAGGAATCCAGTAATTGAAAATGCCCCACGGCCGATTGAAGACCAGGCTCGCTACCAACCGGTCCAGGTTGTGCTTGAGCGCGAACCCGACAACGCCGATCAAAGCATAGGGGCCGCGGTCGATTCCCCCATCCCAGCGCCAAAGATCGGAAAGACGAATCTTACGTTGCCCGGCCGCCCGCCCCGCCCCCCGCCCCCCCCCCCACCACCGCGGGTGGGGAGAAAACCACAGAG
>Ga0315284_10012520_pt1 | contig 12078 bp, 6 predicted proteins | sample YL17G09_16_MG_FD_203696 | JGI IMG/M metagenome (GOLD analysis project Ga0315284, IMG submission 203696) | Sediment microbial communities from Yellowstone Lake, YNP, Wyoming, USA - YL17G09_16 | ecosystem: Environmental > Aquatic > Freshwater > Lake > Sediment | place: USA: Wyoming | collected...
TTACATAAGTTTTACATTTTTATTTTGTTTGTTAATTATTTTATTTTATTATATTTCAGTATTGGTTTATTTATAATATTATTAATTCATGTTGAATTTTATAATATTATTATTTTTAATATTTTAATTATTATAAAATTGAACAAATATAGAATTATATATATAAATTATATAACATGTCTGCTTCTGCTTCTTCTGGAACAAAGTCCAAAAATCAAGAAAAACAAAGTGAAGATAAAGAAAAATTTGATAATATTATAAAGCTATATTTAGATGCAGTTAAAAAGGAACAAAAACAAAAGGAGTCAGACTCTGCAAGTACTACAGAGTTGGAGGTGCGATTTGGAACAATGAAACAGTCTGCGCCTTTAACGAAAGACAATGTTACAAATATTATTAAAAAATTAAAGTCGTTGAATTTTTCGCAGTCTTCTGAAGAATATAGTTTAAGAATATTCTTGAATGACTCCGACGTTCGAATTCAAATTGACAGTTTTTCAATTATACAGAATTTTTGCATCGACAACACCATTGATGATAAAAAAAATGCTAAAATGATTACTAAAAAAAATATGGAACACAGCGTTGCGCGTGAAGATGGTTCAGAATATAAAACAGACGTTAGACCGGTTGATAATTTAGATTTTGATTTTAGGGTTAGTTTGCAGTCAGAAAGAGACATTGGAAAAGAACAGCGCGACAAGATTATATCCGGATGGAAATCAACAGGGAAAAATTTCAGGTACATCAGGCGGACTACATTTACACATCCTGATAGTCCGGTAAAAATTGATATAAGTATTGTAAAGGATACATTTACATCGTCTAGGAAGTCATACGGCGATTTTAAAACGTCGAATATTATGAAGGGTGAAGAAAAATATGAAGTTGAGATTGAAGTGGACAATTCCATTGTCATGGATTCGGGAATTTCATTAGAAGGTTTATTGAAACGGTTGAGAGAGGGAATTAAATTGATTCTCTCTGGAATACAGTCGAGTAACTTTCCCATATCGAATGAAGAGAAGCGCGGAATTCTTGATGAATATTCTAAATTAATTTATGGAGATGTCAGACCGCCGTCGCGCCTAGCGTTTGTTGGACCGTCGTCGGTGACCCTTCAAATAAAAAATATTGCACCTGCAGGATTATATAAAATGCCAAGCATTCGTAAAAATTATTCTGTAACAGACAAAGCAGATGGACTTCGAAAACTGTTATATGTCTCAAACAAGGGCAGAATATATTTGATTGACCCGTTGATGAATGTACAATTTACTGGTCTTGAAGCAGAAATAAAGGCGTTTCATAACACCCTTATTGACGGAGAGCACGTTTTGCATGATAAGGATGGAAATTTCATTAATCTGTATTTAGCATTTGACATTTATTTTATAAAAGGGGAAGGCGTACGCGAGCGGAGTTTTTACACGAGCAGTAAAGAACACGCAGATAAGTCGCGGTATTCGGAAATGATAAAATATGTTGGGAGTATTGATGCAAAACCGGTCATCAAGGTTGTTCAGAATCAATTTGTAATTCAAGCGAAGCGATTCTATTTCGATGACGGAGGGGGGTTTGGCGCAGAAGAAGAAAGCGACACCTCTTCTGATAAAATATTCATGTTGTGTAAACAGTGCATTGAAACTGAATACAAGTATGTGACGGATGGTTTGATTTTTACACCGTGCAATACTGGTGTTGGAGGGTCTGCTCCTGGACAAGTTGGACCTCTTGACCGGAAATTTACATGGGCGCTTTCATTCAAATGGAAACCGCCTCAATACAATACTGTTGATTTTCTAGTAACTACTGTAAAAGACGACAAAACAAACAGAGACAAGGTTGTTGATAAAATTGGAAGAGGAGGGATAAATGCAACAAACATGCTGGCGCAAAAACAAGTCGAGTCGTACAAGGAGCTAGTTTTAAAGGTTGGGTTTGACCCATCCAATCGTTCAAATAAAATAATTCCGAATGCGTGTGCACTAATCTATGAAGGTGCCATTGAAAAAATGTTTGGAGGTTCGGGTGAATACAAGCCCATACAATTTCTGCCATCGAATCCGTATGATGTAAATGCCGGAACCATGGAAATAAAATTAAATTCTGAAGGCGACATGGTGACTGAAGAAGGAGCCGAAGTATTCGAAGACTTGACAATTGTTGAATTCAGATACGAGTTTCAAGATAAAAAATGGGTTCCGTTGAGAATTCGTTATGATAAAACTGCCGAACTTAGAAAAACAGGTAAAAACTTTGGAAATGATTACAAGACGGCAGACAGCGTTTGGTATTCTATTCACTATCCTGTCACTGAAAATATTATTAAAGGCGTTGATAAAACAATCACATACGAAGAGCTTGCTGCTGCTTCAGAAGCATCAGATATAACAGAAAAATATTATAAAAGCAGTGACACTAGAAAAGAAGAAGAACTTACTCATGGGTTGCGCGACTTTCATAACAAGTTTGTAAAATCTGCGCTAATTTATGAATTGTCTAAATCGGGCGACACGCTCATTGACTTCGCCGTCGGAAAAGGTGGTGATTTACCAAAATGGAAAGATTCTCGGCTATCGTTTGTGTATGGAATTGATATTTCAAGAGACAATATTGAAAATCCGGTGAACGGAGCATGTGCAAGGTACGTAAATTTTATTAGAGAGAATTCCGGTAAATTGGATGCAATGTTTGTTGTTGGAAATACTAGTAGAAACATCAAAAATGGAAGCGCGTTTTCAAATTCGAGCCAGTTGACTCGAGAAATCTCTAATTCGGTTTTTGGAAAAGGGAGCGTTGAGACATTAAAAAAGGCAGGATTAACCGGAGTTGTGGCAAATTATGGAAGGGGAGAGCAAGGGTTTGACATTTCATCCATTCAATTCGCAGTTCATTACATGTTTCAAAATGAAGAAACACTGGAAGGATTCGCTAGAAATATTTGCGAATGCACGAAAAAAGGCGGACTATTCATCGGGACTACATTCAATGGTAAAAAAGTATTTGAACTTTTGAAAAAAAATGGAATAAAAAAGGGGGAAAGTTTTTCAATATTTAAAGGCGGTGACAAGTCTAAAAAAATTATTGAAATTGTTAAAAAATATGATGATGACCTGCGATTTCCTCCTGACGAGAATAGTCTTGGATATGAAATAGAAGTGTGGCAGGAATCAATTAACCAATACATTTCAGAATTTTTGGTAAATTTTGAATACTTTGATGGTGTCATGTCAAAATATGGATTTGAACCCTTCTTCTTGGAAAATAGGGATGGTGGAATTTTCAGTAAAAGTCGGGCATCATTTGAAGAGTTATTTAAAATAATGAAAATGTATCATTCCAAGAATTTTGCGTATTCAAAAGCGCTCATCATGTCAAATGAAGAAAAGACCCTGTCATTTTTAAACGACTATTTTATATACAAAAAAGTGAGGGATGTTGATTGTGATAATTTAAAACATGCTGCGGTTGTTGCCGTCATTCCTTCTGGCGTTTCAAAAACATTTGCGCTCCATGATAAACAGGGTTTAATATTGACTCGCCTCGCGGATATACTGGTTGACCACAAGTGGAAACAGGTTGACATCAACAGCCCGAGTGCCGATTTCGCATGGGTTGGCGCGACAAGCGATGCAAATAAAACAGGTTTTCTACGGTATGAAGACAGCATTTACAATATAAAAACTGTAGTAAAAAATTTACTCAAAGGCAATGGTGTTAAAGGATACAGCACATCTGATGCAGACTACCCTTACACAAAAAATGTCATTACAGATAAAGCGCAACTGTATATTGAATTAAATAAAAAATGTCCTGAAATTTGTAAGAAATACATGGCGGAGTCATGGATGTTGAGCGATGAAAAGCGCAATTCTGAATATAGCGAAAAGGAAGGCATTTTAATCATCAAGCCGCTTGGTGTTGGTGCAGGGGGCGGTGAAGGAATTGAATACATTTCGAGCAAAGAAGACTTAAAAGAGTTTATAGCAACACATAAAAAGAAACAGTATCTGGTTTCAAAGTATATTAGAAACCCCATGCTTGTTGAAGGTAAAAAGTTTCATTTACGCATGTATTTTATGGTTTGCATGCGACCAAATAAAAAATCAGACTGGTTCTTATTTAATGAAGGTAAAATAATTACAGCCGAGTTGCCATATAAAGATGCAGATTACAAGAATAAAAAAATACACGATACGCATTTCAAATCAACAAAAAAGAATCGACTGTTTCCGGATTCTAGTGACCTTGGATTAGACGACAAGGAATCCAAAAAAATAATGCAACAGATGCGCGAAGTGCTGCGGTGCGCGTATGATGTTTATAAACCCCATATTGCAACTACGACCGAGTCAAAATATGGGTTTGAAGTATTCGGGTGTGATTTTATGGTTACGAGTGATGGCGGTGTCAAGCTGTTGGAAATTAATGCAAGACACGATTACGGCGTGAATGATATTGAAAAAGAAAATCCGGAAATTTACGAGCGATTCTGCGGGGATTTTTGGGAATGGGTTTATAAAAATGCAATTGAGCCCATGTTTTTGACCAATGTTGAAGAGTCTGAAAAATATGATTCTGAACACGACCGTGTGGTTTCGGTAATCGAAAAGGGCTTTCCATTTGTTGAGCGTTTTTGGACAAAGGATGATGTTGAAGCGGCGTACGCGCTCATCAAAACAAAAGTTGCAGACGTTCCCTTGTCGCTTCTTAAGAAGGAAAACTATATTGATGAAACTTCTTACAGTATTTTATCGGGGAATAAAGAAACGGAAGAGGTTAATGCATTCATTAGAGAATACGTGGGTGCAAATGATAATTTGAAATTCAAAAGTGGAAATGCCGCCGGCGCCGAATTTATATCAATCAAGTCGCCTGATGATACCATATTAGATAAAGATTATTTATTGGTTGATTATTTTACAGAACCTTCTAAAATAACGGTGCGTATCGCAAAAGGCGAGCCGTCGTTAGAAGAACATTTTAAAAATGGAACGCTTGTGGAAAAGGCGCTGCGTTTATTGAAACGAAAGTCAATAGAACCCACAGACGAGTCGCTGCACGAGATTATTGTGCATCAGTCGGATGAGCGCACTGAAAGCCAAGAGTCGAGAATAAATATGAAAATGTCAATGATTGACGGTAAAGACAAAAAAGTGTACTTGTCAAGTGCAGAGAATGCATACGTGTATGTGATTATGTGGAAATTATTATTTCCAGAGATGTCGGCGGAGGATTTTTCTGGCGTGAAGATTTTGGATGGGGCTGGAGGATACGGCAGTCGTTTGATGGCGGCAATCATGCTGAATGCTAGTTATGTTGGCGTGGAACCCAACCCGCTTTCTAGTCCGGGGTTTTTTAAAATGATTGAAATGTTTGGTTCCTCGGAAAAGCAAAAAATGTTGGAGGACGGACTTCCGGGTGCAGTCGGTGTGGAAATTTTACCTCTGTGCTGGGCAGACATTGTAATGTTCAGTCCTCCTATGTGGGGGAAAGAAGTATACAATGATGAAACCGTGAAAAATCAGTCTACAAATATGTTTAATAATGAAAAAGTGTGGCTGAAAGACTTTTTACACGCGTCCATTGAAGTTCTTTGGAGCCGTCTTCGTGTTGGAGGGTACATTGTGTTTCAAAGTGTAAGATACGACTACATTGGCCAACACATGATAAAAGAACATGTGGAAAAACAAAAGGATGCTGAATTCAAAGGTATCTTGTCGCGTGTTACAACTGGCGGAAGATATAAACCGAATTGGGTTTGGCAAAAAACAAATGGTGCATGCGCAGGTGTAACTGCAAGTGAAAGTTCACTGGTTGAAAAAGGGGAAGATGCAGATGCGCCAGATGTGCCACCAGATGCACCTGAAAGTGAAATTCCAAAAAAGAAAAAGAAAATAGTATTTGAAAAAAATAAAACAGTTAAAAAAAAACCATAGGAATAAAATAGTTTATGCTTAATAATATAAAACTTATAAAAACAATTTAGATATTTAGTTGAATACAATTTAGTCTCAATAAATTTTAGATAAATAATAAATAATTAATAGATGAGTATTTTTTTGTTACCAAAAGTTGCGTATGATATTCGATATGAAGACATTGATTTTAAAATGGTTAATTCGACTCCGGATGCATTTATTTCGAATTCATTGTGCGAAATGTTGGGTAAAACCAAATTTCAGATTGAGCCAATAGAAAATAGTTGGGACAATTATAAAAAACTAACGAATCCATATGAATTTATTCACACAGTTATTCCGGGTTGTAAAACACAGGTAAGTCGAATGAAGCCGCTATCGCGTTCATTTTATAAAATGATTGAAATCTGTACCCAATTTAATTTGTGTAAAGATGAAAAATGTAAAAGTATTAGAACTGGACATGATGTAAATAACGATGACGTTTTTTTTAGTCATCACTTGGGTGGTAAGAGCAACGATGGCATAAATAGCAACAACAATGGAAATAGTCGCAATAGTCATAACACATTTATGCAATTTGTTACAAGTCCCGAAGAGTCATTTCTCACTCCCACACACCATTCTGAACCAATGTCATCATTTCATCTTGCCGAAGGTCCAGGAGGATTTATTGAAGCGGTTTGTCACATGAGAAACAATCCCAACGACGTGTACTATGGAATGACGCTTGTTAATAATGATTCAAAGTGTCCTGGATGGAAAAAAAGCAAGAATTTTTTAGAAGAAAATCGAAATGTAATTATTGAAAAAGGAATAGATGAGACTGGAAATTTGTTATCGGTGGAAAATTTTGAATATTGTTACAAAATGTATGGCGGAACAATGGATTTGATTACGGCAGATGGAGGAGTTGACTTTTCTGAAAATTTCAATAATCAAGAACACACTGCAACAAAGTTAATTATTGCCCAAGTTATTTATGCGATTGCAATGCAATCAAGTGGTGGAAATTTTGTACTTAAAGTTTTTGACATTTTTTCAAATGCTACTGTTGACGTGTTGTATTTACTTTCATCTCTCTACAAAGAAGTATACATCATGAAACCGAAAACGAGTCGATACGCTAATTCAGAAAAATATGTGATATGCAAAGGTTTCAATTTGAATAATATTTTCAACGTTAAAAAATTAATCTACAGGTTTCATGATAATTTTCACAATTTGAATTCAGAATTGAACATTGAAACATTTTTCAGGTTTAAACACGACCGCGCATATCTAACAAGAGTTGAAGAAATCAATGCAATATTTGGAGAGAATCAGATTGAAAATATTATATCTACATTGAATTTAATTATGAATAAAAGTTCAGAAAAAAATGAAAATTTGAAAAAAGCAAATATACAAAAGTGTGTACAATGGTGTGAAAAGCATAATATTTCACATCACAAAGTAATTCAAACAGTTAATATTTTTTTACCATTTGGTTGATTGGTTAATTGGTTTATTTTTTTTGAGAGAATAATATTCGCCGACACATTATATAGATTATTGTAAAATCTATATAATTATAATTTAAATATATATGATGAATATACTTAGCATGCAAACAACAATACAATTATTATATAAAACAATAAGTGGAAGTAAAAAGAAAGAAAGGTTTGAAACCATTCTTGAACCTTTACAAGCACTTATTCAAATTGGATTTCTTTCGTATTATCCAATTGGAACAAAATTAACAATTCAAAATAATATTCTGTACATACAAGCGCCCACATACAGCCAATCTGTAACGCGATGGTACAATAATGATACTCAAGAAGATTTGTTTTACTTATTCAATATTTTTTGCAGATTTAAAAAATTTTATACAGAAGAAAAGAAGGAGTATAATGAATTATTTTTATTGTTGATTGAGCTAGCAAAAAATGGAATTAATAATTTGATTCGGACTTATAACCAGACTGAAAAAACGCATGTTTTACACACGCTTCAAATGTATAAAAATATGTTGGATGGAAATAATAACCATCATACTGTTCCGCCAATTGCACCAATTAATTTGACACCAGATTCTAGTAGTTCTGTATCTGCAACTACTACCATCTCTGACATGGATGACATATTTATCAAAATTTCTGAACTATACACGGATGAAGTATTTAAAATAATTCATCAAACACTTATTGCTATGAAAAATGATGAAAATAATTACATGCACTATGCGGACGGATTGAATATGATATTACGTCCGGTAAATATACGAATTAAAAAATGGATTGACGAAAATATTGTATTTTAACATTGATTGTCCATCGTCTCGCCATTTTACAAATTTCTAATATCGTTTCGAGTAGAGTTGTTGAAAAAATTATTTGCAATGTTGTGTTCATTTGGATTATGGGGGCAAAACTGCTGACGATTGAAAAGGTCAGGGTACGGCTGTTGCACATAATTTTCTGGAACGCGCACATTGAATAGGTCGCTTTTTGAAGATGGAACATATTCGGCTTGTTCGCATTTTTGTAGAGCAAAAAACTGGTTGCGCAAGATGGATTCCGTGTTAATGTTTGAAGAAAAGCCGGACCACGGCGCTTGTGCAGTTCCCGGATTGAATGTGGTCTCTGGACTGAACTGCGGATATTCACCCATGGCAACAGTGGGAGTTGCACGCTGGTCTAAAATGGGCATAATTGAATACTTGGTTAAAACTGGACGCATACTGTACTGCGGCTGCAGAGGCGCAGACGGTACATTGCGAACGGTGATTCGGTCATTCAGTTCTCTAGACCTTTCTTGATTGCATATATATAATTGATTTACAACGCCGAACATTTTACAAGGTATAAGATATAAGATATGCGTATATTTATATATGTATTAGAAAATATAAATTAAATAATGCATATTTTAAATTAAATTGAAAATAAAGTGTATAAATAATAAATCATACAGACACAACAAACGGAGCCAGACAGCCGAACTTCACATTTATTCAATGTTCCACATTCGCAACATTCGCAACATTCGCAGTTTTACTAAATCGGTCAATCCCAATAATGCGCTTATGCTTGTGAAACATCAATTGCGCAGTTCTCAACACGATAATGATAATGAACAACATGACATGGCAAACATGGCAACTGCTAGGCGATTCATTGATGATTACATGAGACGAATTCAAAAAGGAGATGATTCGTCTTCTGAAAATTTCAAATGCGAAATTACAAGGAATTATAAGCGAAGTGGCGAAGTAGATTGCAACTGCGAACTGGTCTGTATGGCAAAGGTTTCGGAAACAATGCTCATTCACGATGAAGCAAAAAACTAGAATGAATAATAATTTACAAAACAAACATAAACGTAAATTGTCATATGTAGTTATGACTCTACGACTTATTGACCTTATATATACGATTTATAAAAAATGTGCGGAATTTTTTACTATGAGAACCGGTTGACAAGGTATATGGAAATGAAAAAACTCAAAGCAATGCAAAATTCATTTTATAAAACAAGTCATCGCGGACCTGACAACTCTATTTTTTTAAATGAAAAGACAAAGAATACTTCACACAGATGTTTTGGATTTCATCGATTAGCAATTAATGGTTTAAGCAATGCTGGAAATCAGCCACTAAAGTTAAAAAATTGTACGCTGGTGTGCAATGGGGAGATTTACAATTACAAACAACTCATTGAAGAATTTGGGTTGAAAGATGAGTACAGTGTTGGCGGGTCAGACTGCGAGATTGTTATTCATTTGTTTCGGAAAATTGGAATGGAAGAAACATTGAAACGACTTGACGGCGTGTTTGCACTGGTTCTAGTGGACCACGATGGTGAAAAATTGTACATTGGCAGAGACCCGTTTGGAATTCGGTCTTTATTTTACGGGTCAACACAGGGATACGCGGCAGACATTACAGTGTCGAGCGAAATCAAATCAATGGAGCATTGTTTGGGAATCTACGTAAAACAATTTCCGTCGGGGTGTTGGGGCGAATATGAATTAGGACATTTATCAATTCGACCTTATTATAGCGCGCTAACAGTTCGCACCGTGTGTGATGTTAATTTGGAGCAGTATTCTCCATACGATTACGTGTTTAGAACGGTACAAGACACTGAAGCAAACATTTGCGCAAATATTAAAACATTGTTGGAATCGGCAGTGAAAAAACGACTAATGTCGGAGCGCGCCGTGGGGTCACTGCTTTCTGGCGGGTTGGATAGCACGCTTGTAACCGCAATTCTGTGTAAAAATATGGACCCGTCAAAATTGAACACGTACAGCATTGGGCTGAGCGGGTCAGTGGATTTGATGTGGGCAAAGCGCGCGGCAAATTTCTTGGGAACGCGCCACCATGAAGTGTGTTTGACCGAAAAAGAATTTCTGGATGCAATTGAAGACACAATCTATCAAATTGAGAGCTACGATACAACGTCAGTGCGCGCATCTCTTCCGAATTTTTTGGTTAGCAAATACATATCACAAAGGTCAAACGATGTGGTTATATTTTGCGGCGACATGTCCGATGAAATGTTTGGGTCTTATCGCGGATTTACAAAAGCGCCCACAGACGAAGCATTCAAACTAGAAAATGAGCGAATGATTCGAGATGTGCGTTATTTCGATTTATTGCGTTCAGATAAAACGATTTCTGGAGCCGGGTTGGAAGCTCGCGTTCCCTTTGCAGATAAAGCGCTCATGAAATACGTAATGGAAATTCCGCCGAGTTACAAGCGGTTTACCGATGAAAGAATTGAGAAATACTTGTTGAGAAAAGCGTTTGACGGATGTAGATATTTGCCGGACGACCTGCTTTGGAGACGAAAGGAAGCATTTAGCGACGGTGTGTCGGGGAGCACTGGAAGAACATGGGTTCAGATGATAAAAGAATATGTCGACACAAAAGTGTCGGATATGGAATATGACACATATGTGAAAACTATTATCAGTTTAAAAAACTCTGTACAAAATGAGCTGAATCTGCCGTACGACAAAGAGAGCTACTATTATCGAAAAATATTTGAGAACTTTTTCCCGGATAAGAGTGACAATGCAATTCCGTATTATTGGCGTCATCCCTTTTGTTCAAACATGGACCCGTCTGCAAGGCTGTTGGACTTTTACAAACATTGAACCGCGTTGAACAATTTGTGCCAACCTATAAATAAATAAATTCATTTTTATTATTATAAAAGTTTAAATTATTTGCATTTTTATTTAATAATGTATGAATATCAGCATTATTATTTTTTTTCATTCTTAATATGATTTTGATAACACAATCCGTTAATATTCTATTATTAACATAATAATCAACTATAATGTGTTGTTCAATCCATGTAAATGTATTAAATGTATTATCATGAACATTACTACTCAAACACTTCTTATTAAAATATTCGTCACAATAAGTTAAAATTTCAAATGCCCTAACATTATTATTATTGTTAATACATTTTTGCGAAGCTCTTAATATTAAATCGATATTGTGTGTTGGGAAATTATAATTTGATACAATACCTTCATAATCACCATAATAAAAATCAAATAAATCTGGATTTTCTCTTTGAATAATTGTCATAACTGCTTCATCTAATTGATACCAATCTTCGCTATATATTTGCTCTGTTTTTTCTTTGAACAGTTCACAGTATCTTAGTAAATTGTGTTTTGACCCGGAAAATAAGCCGCCAGCAGTATGATGATAAATGTATTGAAATATTTCTTTACTGCTATTAACGGGTTCAACGTAAGGATTTATACACATTTGTTTAATTTTATCTGGAATATTTTGAATCCAGTCAAATATGTTGCAAGTATCTTTAGCAACATGATTTATTCCAAAATCCATCCAAATAAAATGGGTGCTGTTGAACGGATTCAATTCAATTGCTTTTTCCATAAAATAAAATTTATTATTATTCAATATAATGTACATTGGAGTTTCTTGGGTTATATTACCATTTATAATGTGAAACTTTGTTTGCAGTTCTTGTAGTTTACTATAATGCTTATAGTAATATGCATTTTCAAAGGGTTCGTTGATTATAATCGCATCTTTATTATGTTGTTCAATGTATTCGATACATTCTGGACAATCAGAGAATACAATTAAACTTTTAGGTATTTTTAAAA
>Ga0315284_10012522_pt1 | contig 12077 bp, 10 predicted proteins | sample YL17G09_16_MG_FD_203696 | JGI IMG/M metagenome (GOLD analysis project Ga0315284, IMG submission 203696) | Sediment microbial communities from Yellowstone Lake, YNP, Wyoming, USA - YL17G09_16 | ecosystem: Environmental > Aquatic > Freshwater > Lake > Sediment | place: USA: Wyoming | collected...
ACACCCGTGCATTCTGCAAAGTCGGCTGTATTGCCTGCGGCATCTGCGCCAAACAGACGGATTTATTTACCATCACGGACAATCTGTCGCTGATGAATTATGAAAAATATGCCCCTTCGGATGCGGTCAATACCGCGATGACCAAATGCCCCACCAAAGTCATCGTCCATCGCGGCAAAAACGCTAAAGCAGATGTGAATCCCGTTCAGGAAAAAACCGCGGCGGTATCCAACTAAAAAACCTCTTTGGTTGCTCTATTCAGTACCATCAAACCCCGGACGCAGAAATGCTCGTGCTTTGGGGAATGTTCGTTCTGTTTCTCTGCGGAGTCGTTCCAGCCGGACGAGAAAATCCAGAATGTCCTTCTCTTGCTCCGGGAAAGATTTCAGCATTAGCGCCCATGCCGCAAGAGAACGGTCCATTCCAATCAACGCCACTTTTGCCGAGCCGTCGCTGTCTGATGGGATGTCTTCGTCGAGTTCCGGCGGCTGCAGCATTTGCCGGACCGCCCTTCGGAGTTTTACACCGATTTGTGCGTAATACCAGCAAACGACTTCTACGGCTTCTCGCAGCTCTTTCAGTTCTGTCTCCGGCGCCGTATCGCACAGACCAAGTCGGAGATGCGTTTCCGCTTCACTGACTTTTTGTTTAAGCAAATCGTTTGCCGAATTGCACCAGGCCCGCGCCGATTTCAGATATGACATCGCGGCACGTACAATCGGATATTCTCGTGTTTTCGTATCAAACCTTACCCCTTCGGCTTTCTCTTCTTCTGTTGCAGGACGATTCAGGTCAATCCCGTTCTTTTCAGCAAATTCCTGAACCATCTCCATCGTTGTCGAAAATATCCCGTGCAGACGATTCCAGAATGCCTCATTTTCCGGGTCGCGGCTTTCGGGGCCGGATGTGTCGGCCTGTTCCATAGCCCAGACCGAACAGCAGGATGTTTTCGGACATCGCTCGCACCACCGGTCGCAATAATTATGAATGCCCGCGATTATCCGCGGATTATCGACAATCTTTTTTAATTTTTCCTTATCCATCCCAGCATTTTATTCCAACTGAAATACCTCTTCAACGGTTTTGTTGAATGTACGGGCGATTTTCATCCCCAGCACGAGCGACGGCGTATAGCCGCCCTGCTCAATGGCGATAATCGTCTGGCGTGTCACGCTCGCTTACCCTTCAATTTTCTTGAGAATATCATCCGGAATGTCGAAGTTGGCATAGACTTCCTGAACGTCGTCGTGGTCTTCGAGTTCCTCCATCATTCCCACGATTTTCTGAGCCGTTTCGAGGTCGGCCACCTGCACTCTATTCTGCGGAACCATAAAAAGCTGAACGGATTCGAGGTGGATTTTCTTTTCTTCGAGCGTTTTTTTCAAGGCGTCATAAGCCGATGGGGCACAGGTGATTTCGTAAAGCTCGCCGAGGTTCTGGATATCCTCGGCGCCGGCGGACAGAACTATTTCCATCAGGTCATCTTCCCCGATAGCGCTGGTTTTCACCGTCATTACTCCTTTTTTGCTGAACATCCAGCTTACGCACCCTGCGGCCCCCATTGCGCCGCCGCGGCGTTCAAAAATTTTCTTGATTTCCGGAGCGGTACGATTGCGGTTGTCGGTCAGGCCTTCAATCATCACCGCCACACCGCCGGGGGCATAGCCTTCATACAGCACTTGCTCATAATGAACATTGCCCAGTTCGCCGGTGCCTTTCTTTATCGCTTTTTCGATGGTATCCTTGGGCATATTGGCGGCCTTGGCTTTGTCGATGGCATAGCGCAGCGTCAGATTGGCGGACGGATCGCCGCCCCCGGCCTTGGCCGCAACGATAATCATCCGGGCAACCTTACTCCACAGCTTGCCGCGCTTGGCGTCAATAATTGCCTTCTTAAACTTAATGCCCGACCAGTGCGAATGTCCAGACATACGGAAAAAACCTTAAAAACAATTTCTTCTTATGGTTTATAACTAATGAATCACTTTATTCAGCGGATACGTAAAAATCCCCGACGCGCCGGCCCGTTTGAGCTGTGGAATCAGCTCACGCTCAACAGTGTCCTCGACGATAATTTCCACCGCCACATAATCCGAATCGGCCAGCGAGGAAACCGTCGGACTTTTTTCCGCCGGCAGCAGCTTCAGAATCTTGTCGAGATTTTTTTTGCTCACGTTCATTTTCATCCCGACGCGAGTCTTGGCGTCAATGGCGGCATTGAGCAGAATCGCCAGACTCTCGATCTTCTGCCGCTTGAACGCATCTTTCCAGGCCTGGCGGTTGGCGATAAATCGGGGGGTTGAAACCAGAATCGTATCGACAATCCGCAGATTGTTGGCCTTGAGCGAAGAACCGGTCTCGGTCAGCTCAACGATACCGTTGACTAATCGTGCTTTGACTTCGGTGGCGCCCCACGAAAACTCCACCTTGACCTTGATGTTTTTCTGTTCAAAATACCGCCGCGTTGCGCCAACCAGTTCGGTGGCGACAATACCGCCGTCGAGGTCCTCAGGCTTCTGTACCGGCGATTCATTCGGCACAGCCAGCACCCAGCGGGTAGGGCTGGACGTCGTCTTGCTGTATTGCAGTTCGCAGACCTCGTGGACATCGGAGGCATTTTCAATAATCCAGTCGTAGCCGGTAAAGCCCGCGTCCAGCACGCCGTCTTCGACATACCGGCTCATCTCCTGCGCCCGCAGCAAAATCAACTGAATCTGCGGATCGTCAACCTTCGGAAAATAACTGCGGTCGGCGCCGCTGATGTTGAAGCCGGCCTTTTCAAACAATTCCAGCGTCGCCTTTTCCAGACTCCCCTTGGGAATCCCCAGTTTTAATACTCGTTCAGACAATCCTATTTCCTTTCTAAATGATTATGGACAAACGACGAATGAATGATTGAGAATATCCTTCATTCATTATTCATTAATCACGGCTCATTTTTTCTTTTTTGTCGCCGGATTTTTTTACCGGTTTTGGCTGTTTCTTTGGCGGGAGACGTTTTTTGCCGCCGGTCTCCGCCGCCTGACGCAGCAGTTCGTAAAACTCCCAGCCGCGCGAGGCCGGGATATGCCGTTCGAGAAACGCATCTATTTCCTCCTGCGTGGCCTGCGGGTCGATCAGTTCCCGGCTTTTCAAAAAATTCATCATTATCTCCGTCAGCGGAATCGCATGGCCTTCCAGCGCCGCCAGAAAACAGAAATTCACGGCGAACCTTGTCACACCAGGCAGTTCTTCCAGTTCTTTTTTGGCCTGACGTTTGCCCTGTTCGCTGATTGCCTTAAGATCCAGCTCATCATACTTGTCAAACACCGCCGACAATATCCTCGTCAGGTTCGCCGCGATCTGTTCGCCCTGTGGCGTCATATCCTCCAGAATTTCCTGTATTTCCTCGCTGCGCGATACCCGCAAATCATTGTAGCCGATGAAGTGGCTTTGAAGATTTTTGAAAATCTTTTTGGCCTGTCGTTCCGTCATCGATTCGCTGACCAAACCATAAATCAACGCACCGAGCGGATCGGCAAAATCAGCGGGTTTGACCTTCCGGCCGCTTTTGACCGAGCGGAAGAACCTGTCTATTTTGACGCCGTATTCTTTACTGTTTTTCATACTCCCTGTCTCCTGCGGGGCTTCAGGGGTTTTGCGGAGGGCTGTTTCCGTTTCCGTCTCCGTAGTGCTCATCTTCGTTGTGTTCCCTGTATTCTTTAGACGTTTGTTCAATCAGTTTTAGCGTACGCAATGTCTGCTGCATTTTGGTATCCAGTTCAAACCGCAGGTGCGGGCAAAATCGGCTGACCAGTTCCCGTCCCAGGTGGTACTGGATGACGCCGGCGGCGCTGCGGATGCCCTGAAAGGTGAGCGATTTGGCCTTGTCGCTGGCGGCCAGAATGCTCAGATATACCGTTGCATTCTTGGTATCCGGCGTAACCTCCACCTCGGTCACACTCACCAGTCCGGTAATTCGCGGGTCGCTGAGCCGTCGGGAAATCGTCCGGCTGACCGACTCCATAATTACGCGCGCCATTTTTTGCAGTCTTCGGTTTGCCATTGGCGATTCTTTCGCACTTTTTTACAGCGTTCCGGCCACCTCCATGATTTCGTAGGCTTCCAGAATGTCGTCCGTTTTGACGTCGTCAAAGCCGGCAATTTTGACGCCGCATTCAAAACCCATCTTGACTTCGCGCATGTCGTCCTTGAAGTGCCGCAGCGACTCGATGGAGCATTTGTCGCGGATGACGATGTTGTCGCGAATCAGCCGCAGTCTGGCGTTTTTGGTCACCAGGCCGCTGGTCACATAGCAACCGGCAACGGTTCCGACGCCCGAAACCTTGAACGTATCCCGCACCGTCAGCCGACCGAGCGTCTTTTCCTGATACTCCGGTTCCAGCAGGCCGACCATCGCGGCGCGGACATCTTCGGTAATGCGATAGATAATGTTGTACAGACGGATATCGACGCCTCTGCCGTCAGCCAATTGCCGCACATGCTCGTCGGGGACAGCGTTGAAACCGATAATAATCGCCCGCGACGCCTCGGCCAGAACCACATCGCCTTCGGTAATGCCGCCGACGGCGGCGTGCAGAATTCTGACCTTGACTTTGGGCGTACTCAGGTCGGCCAGATACTTCGTCAGCACTTCCACCGACCCCTGCACATCGGCCTTGACAATCAGATTCAGTTCCTTGATGTTGCCGGCCTCAATCTGGCTGAACAAATTGTCCAGCGTAATCTGTGACCGTTTGGCCAGCGATTCTTCGCGGGACAGGTGCTTATTTTCGTCGGCGGCCTGCTTGGCCAGGTTAATATCGTCAAGCTTATAAAACCGGTCGCCGGCCTGCGGAACCTCGTCCAGCCCCGAAATTTCCACCGGCATCGTCGGGGCGGCCTTTTGAACGTTGCGTCCGCGACTGTCGAGCAAAGTGCGGACGCGGCCGTAGGCGCTGCCGGCCAGAATAATGTCGCCTTTTTCAAAATTGCCTTCCTGAAGCAGCAATGTCGCCACCGCACCGCGGCTCTGCGTCATCTTCGCCTCAATCACCCAGCCGATGGCAGGAATCGTCGGGTCGGCTTTGTAATCCTTCAGTTCCGCAATATAGTCCAAATGCTCCAGCAGGCTCTCAATTCCCTCGCCGGTTACGGCGCTGGTCTTGACGATTTCGGTATTGCCGCCCCATTCGGTGGGCGTCAATTCATACTCGGCAAGCTGACCATAGACCCGATGCAGGTCCGTACCCGGCAAATCAATTTTATTCAGGGCGACAATAATTTGTACCCCGGCAGCCTTGGCGTGGCGGATGGCTTCAATTGTCTGCGGCATCACCCCGTCGTCGGCGGCCACCACCAGCACCACGATGTCGGTTATATTCGCCCCGCGGGCGCGCAAGGCCGTGAACGCCTCGTGGCCGGGCGTATCGAGAAACGTCACTTTCTTTCCATTCAGTTCGGCCTGATAAGCGCCGATATGCTGAGTAATACCGCCGGCTTCGCCTTTGGCTACATCAGCCTGACGGATGCGGTCCAGCAGACTGGTCTTGCCGTGGTCCACATGACCCAACATCGTAACAATCGGAGACCGTTTCTGGAGATTCGTTTTTTCCCGCTGCTCAAACTGGCGGTGAATCTGTTCTATTAGGGTTTGTTTCTTCTGGACGACCAGCTCCGTACCGAATTCCATCGCAATCAGTTCGGCCGTCTCCGTCGCCAGTATCTGATTGGCCGTGGCCAGCACGCCTTGTTTCATCAACCGCCCAATGATGCCGCCAATCTTGACATGCAGCGCAGCGGCCAAATCTTTGACCATAATCGGCTCGGAGACAACCGTCTTTTCGGGCCGCTCCATTACGGCGGCGGCTTCCTCGGCGGCCCTGGTTTCAATCCGCCGAATCGGTCGGAATCGCAGCGACTCTCCGCTGGCCGCCGCCAGGCGGGCCTGACGCTCCTCCCTGTCCTTGGCCCGCATTCGTTTACCGCCCCTGCCCTGACGCACTTCGTCTTCAAAACCGAATTCTCTGTCTTTTTTGCCCTTGTCTTTGCCGATCTTTTTGCCCTTAGTCGGAACCGGAGGTTCGACTTTACCCAGCATCAGGGATTCGCCAGCCAGTTTTTTTGGTTTTTCACGAACAGGTTTACCCTTTTTAGGCGGACGAAGCGCATCCTGCTCGACCGATTCGACTCGAACCACCATCGGACCACTCAATTTGGCTGGTTTGGGTTTATGCAGCTTTGGGCCTGCCGGCTTGACGTCCTTGGGTTTAGGTGGAATATGCATCACCGGCGGAGGATAGGGTGGTGGTTTGATGACGGGCTTCTGCGGCTCGGTTGGAACTTTACACACAGCAGCCGCGGTCTGGTCGGACTCAGACGAAATCTGAGGAGAGGCCGCTTGGACCTCGGAGGAAACTGTTTTTGACGCCTGCGGCTCTACAACAACGGAAAATTCCGACTGCGGAACTCCTGTTGCCTGCGGTAGTTGTTCTTTGGCGACCTGTTTTTCAACAACGGCGGTTCGCTGCGGCGCCCCTTTGGCCGTCTTAACGGCCGGAGTTGTCTTTTTTTTGCGAACGCGGACTTTTTCGAGTTCGACCGGCTTAGACGTTTCCACCGCCGTGGCATGTTTGCCTTCGCTGAACCATTCTCGAACGGTCGCGGCCTGTCCCGCCGTCAGCGGAGTCATGTGGCCGCCTTTTAACTCCATTCCTTCGGCTTTGCACTTGTCGAGGATGGCCTTACTGGCAACACCCAATTCCCTGGCCAACAAATATACTCTCGTGACCGTTTTTGCCAAACTATGTTCTCCTGATATCCATACGCCGCCGTTTGCTCCGGCCGCAAAACCCCGAACGAACTATCGGGAACTCTTTTTTCGTTGTTCCTTGATCAGGTTTTCTGCCCGGGTGACCTGTTCTTCAGCAGCGGCTTTTTTAGCCGCTTCGGTCGCCGCGGCGGCAACCTGCTCAGCCAACGGTTTGTTAATGCCCAGCTCCTTGACCAGCGGTTCCGGGCCGACCTCTTCGAGGTCCAGAACCGAAACAATCCCCAGCGCCAGCAGTTTATCCACAAATCGATCGTCCACTCCCGGAATATCTTTCAGGCACGCCGCCATCTGCTCCACTTCGCGGTTGTATTCCTCTGGAGTCAGAATATCAATATCCCAGCCGGTCAGCCGGGCCGCCAGACGCACGTTTTGGCCATGTTTGCCGATGGCCAGACTAAGCTGGTCTTCGGCAACCACCACGGTGGCCTTGGCCAGTTCGAAACAAATGGCAATCTCGCTGACCTTGGCCGGCATCAGGGCATTGGAAATCAGAACCTGTGAGGAATCACTCCACTTGACAATGTCGATTTTCTCCCCGCTCAGTTCATCGACGATATTGCGTATCCGGCTTCCGCGAATCCCCACACAGGCACCGACCGGATCGACCTTGTTGTCGGTGGACTCTACGGCGATCTTCGTCCGGTAGCCCGCCTCTCGAGCCAGCGCCTTGATTTCGATGATGTTTTCAGCTACTTCCGGCACTTCCTGCTCAAACAGCCGGCGGATGAAGTCCGGATGCGTGCGGGACAGGATAATTTTGACCTGATTATTCGCTTCCCGCACATCGAGAATCATACAGCGGATGCGATCGCCGGGATGGTGTGTCTCACCGGTAATCTGTTCGGATCTGGGCATAATCGCCTCGACGCGATTGTTAAGATTAACAACCAGAACGCCTCCTTCATATCGGCCGGCAACCCCCGTAAAAATCTCGCCCCTGCGCTGCGTATACTCAGCGAAAATGCTTTCGCGTTCGTCGGCGCGAATTTTCTGAATCATCACCTGTTTGGCCGTCTGTGCCGGGATACGACCCAATTGGCGAATATCAATTTGCACATTATCCTTCCAGGCGCTGATGTCGCCGGTGCTGCGGTCGATGCGGACCACAACTTCCGCCTCAATCCCTTTGGAACTGAAGTACTTGCGGGCCGCGGAGATCATCGCCGATTCGAGATCCGAGTAGATGGATTCCTTCTTGATGTTCTTGTCCCGTGCGATATTCTCAACGATTCGCAATAATTCCTGATTCATTTTGTCCTTTTCCCTGTAATAAAACAAAAAAGTGGAAACCTTCAGGTTGCCACTTTCCATCACCACAGAACGCACCATCCGGTCAGCAGAGCGGATGGGATAATCGGCCATCGGTTCAGTCAGCCATTATACCATCCTCCCTGCCTCGGGATTTGTTCCGTCGGGTCCCTGAAGACAGAATTTATACCCGAAAAGTCGCTGGCGTATCCAAAACGCTTCGGCATAGCAAATTGTACTACTATGCCCAATCACGACTTGTAAGCCTTGATAATACCATAAGTTAAGTTCCCATATTGCCGGTTTTACGGCCCCGGCACTCAATTTATTATAATCCTCCATCCTGTAAAGTCAAGGCGGAAAACAGCTTGCAGAAAAAAAGTCCGAAAGACGAGCCTGTTCTCGCGCCCCAAAATCCCGCTTCTTCTCGATTCACGGCTTTTACATTTACATTCAGCGGGAGGAAGGCAGATCAAGCTTCACGTTCGATGACGACGGCGGTGCCGTAGCAGAGCACCTCGGTCGCCGAGTGCTGATGGGCCACATCAGACGCATCATAACGAAGACCGACAACGGCGTTGGCCCCGACTTGGGTTGCGTGCTGAATTAAAAGGTCGTATGCCTGGGCGCGGGCCTGTTCACACATTTCGGTGTAGGCGCCAATCCGTCCGCCAATGATGGATTTGAGTCCGCCAAGAATGCCCTGCGGAATCGTCGGGGCACGAACAATAATGCCACGGACAATACCTTTGTACTCCTTAATCCCGAAACCCTCAACAGTAAATGTCGTCGTAACAACCATCGCCGGTTCTCCTTTGCTGTGTCTGATATTTCTCGGTCTGTAAATACCGTGTTATTTTCAATAGAAGCCCTGAAGATGGCAATATAAAAAACAGCTCGACAGATTTAGAGGCTCTAAGCAGGTCTTATCGCGGCGTTGGCGCGCTTTAGCTCCGTGGTTTTTTGGCGTTCCACAGCTCACGCACTTTGGTCCAGGTTTTGGCGCCGACTTTGCCGTCCGCTTTGAGCTGATTATCGTTCTGAAATTTCAGGACAGCCTGGTTGGTATCTGTTATCGTATTACTGATTCCGTAGCCGACGGCATCCAATACTTTCTGCATGTGGTAAAGACACACGGCATACTTATCGGTCTGTTTGGCATCCACAACGCCCTGGGCGGCGATTTCTTTTTCAACCACGGACACAAGAAAGTCTATTTCCGCAGCCGAAGACACGGAAGAAACAACAGACTTCGATTTATGAAGTATCTGGTCAATCACGCCGCATATCTGTTCCGGTTGTTCCCATAACTCCTCGGGACCAGCCTGTTTTGTTTCAATGACGGTCCGCTTGAGCGCCTGGATGAGACCGACCAGACGATTATATTTTTCCGCCGGGACGGTCGTCTTGCTGAGAGTTTCATACTGTCCGGCTAACACGCTTAGTTGATTCTGGAAATCCTGCATTTCCTGGCATTGTTCTTTCGTAATAAATCGTATGCCGTACGTCTTGCTGATCTGGATTTCCCGTTTGCTCCGCACGGCGAAACCGAGAGCCAGACAAACAGCAAATTCCAGTATAATAACGATAACACACAATGCCTTTGGCGACTTAAACCGCGATAGTTTTATCATAGTTTCTCCACCTTGTTTTTTCCTGCTCGATAAAAACACCGGATTGTACACAGTTCCGCACGGTCTGCAATCCAAATTTCTTGCTGTTTACAGAACCTCTATCCTAAAATTCCTGTAAAAGATTTATCAAACGGTTATAATTCTCTAACAGCGGTTATAATTCTCTAACAGGAAACGTCCATATTCTACAACCCAAGGTAACAGGGGCGGCGACTATAGGGATGGCTAAGGGACAGAAAAAAGTTAAACTTTCCGACAAGATTTACCAGATTTCCACGCTGGTAGCGGGAAAATTTGAGCTGCAGGAAGTGCTGGACCGGCTGGCCGAGGCGGCGGTTTTGGTGACCAACACCACCGCCTGCTCCATCCGGCTGCTGGACGACGCCTCCGGCGACCTGAAAATGCGCAGCACCTACGGCCTGAGCGAAGAATACCGCAACAAAGGGCCGGTCAATCTCGATGAGCCGGTCATTAAGGAAGCGTTCTCCGGCAAAGCCGTCGTACTCGACGATATGCGAATTGACCCGCGGGTGCGCTACCGCCAAGCCACCATCAAAGAAGGGCTTATCAGCCAGTTGACCGTCGCAATTATGTTCCGGGGCAGGCCTCTGGGCGTACTGCGGCTCTACAGTCCTGAACCGAACCGTTTCAACCGCCACGCAATCCGTATTGCGCGGCTGGTCGCCACGCAATGTGCCATCGCCATCACCAATGCCCGACTGTACGCTCAGGCGCTGGAAGGCGCAAAAATGAATCAGCAGATGAATTTAGCCGCGACGATCCAACGGCGGATGATTCCCGACAAAGCTCCCTGCGTCTGTGGTCTGGACATCGCGGCGGTCTATAAACCCTGTTTCCAGATCGGCGGCGACCTGTATGACTTCTTCGCTGTGGACGACCATACTATTGTCGTCGCCATTGCCGACGTCATCGGCAAAGGTATTCCCGCGGCGATTATGATGAGTATGTTTCGCGGCGCAATGCGGGCTTACGCCGACGGCGGTTATGAAAGACACGCGCTGCAGGAAATCATCCGCAAACTCAATCTCGTCGCCTGCCGCGAATGCCGCAACGGCGAATTCATCACGCTGTTTCTGGCCAAAATCGACACGCGCGAAAATACGCTGACCTACTGCAACTGCGGCCACGAACCCGGCCTGCTCATCCATTCCGAAGGACAGGTCGATTCGCTCGAAAAAGGCGGACTCGTGATGGGCCTGATAGAAAATACGCCGTATGAGACCGACACCATACCTTTCCGAAATGAAGACACGCTGTTGCTCTACACCGACGGCCTGATTGACGCAGTCAACTTCGAGGGGCAAATGTGGGGCAAAGAACGCCTGATGGAGATTTTGTATCAGTCCCGCGGCTATTCCGCCTCGCAGATGGTACATACGATTCTCGGTTTTCGCCGGCGGTTTGTCGGACTCGCCAGCCAGCTCGACGACACCAGTATGCTGGCCATCCGCAGACTGGTCGATGGAACCTCATAACTCAGCCGACAAAAATATCCGCTCTCAACAAATCATTCATCCACCAGTTCGGCAGACAAAACAATTGCAGTCTCGCTGCGCCAAAATGAAGGGCTTGACAAAATCGGAACAAGCAATGATGATACGATGCCAAGGGAATCAAAACTATCGGCTCGTTCGGCAGGTCCGATAAATACTGTCCCGATAAGGATGTTATGAGCCAGGAAAAAACACAGGTCAAAGGATTGGACACTGTCGCGGTTTTTACTTTCACTTCCGAAGGACAATGCGAAATCCACAACGATATTTCCGTGCTGGATGGAATCAGCAGGGACAAGGCCCTGTTTCTTCACCGCTGCCTGGAGTTAACTTGGCAGACAGTGCAGAAATTCAATCCACAGGATTATCTCCATCTGTCCGGTTGCAAAATTCGTCTTCGCGTCAGCCCCGCCGCCAGTCAGCCGGCGGTACTGATGCCGCACGAAATCCTTCTCCACGAGACCGTGCTGGACTTTGACGTCAAGAACCGAGCAGAGCGGGAAGCGTTTCTGATCGGATGCCTGGCGATGGTATTCTATCATTTCTGCCACGCCGACCTTCATATCAGTCAGGTTGGCCGGTACAGTCTGCGATTCTTTCAGGCGAATCCATCCATTCTCGAAGCGACCATTCGCCGGATTGAAACGCTGCCGGAAACAATTCGCCCCTCGCATCAGCAGCACGCCTTGCAGCGGCTGGATACATTGCTGTTGCTGGAGGATTTTTGGGAACAGTCCGGCAAAACCACATCCGCAAAAAAACTCCTGGAGGTCTGCGGCGCGCATTTGGACAGACAGCGAAGTTTTTTCCGCAGTATCCTGACGCACGAGGCGGCGCGATTCGCCGAGCAAAAAAAAATACCTTTCGACG
>Ga0315284_10012526_pt1 | contig 12075 bp, 12 predicted proteins | sample YL17G09_16_MG_FD_203696 | JGI IMG/M metagenome (GOLD analysis project Ga0315284, IMG submission 203696) | Sediment microbial communities from Yellowstone Lake, YNP, Wyoming, USA - YL17G09_16 | ecosystem: Environmental > Aquatic > Freshwater > Lake > Sediment | place: USA: Wyoming | collected...
CACTTCATCCATATCTTCTTCATCCATATCTTCTTCATCCATATCTTCTTCATCCATATCTTCTTCATCCATGTATTCTTCGTCCATATGCATTTCTTCACCAAAAATATCAGCCATCATAGAATCTAAATCCTCGTCTGATAATTCTTCTTCTTCATCCATTTCTTGCATAGTTTCGTCTTTCATGTCACCTTCAGTTTGAATAATGTATTCAACATCTTCGTCTTCATCATTTAAAGTAATGTGGTTACCATCTTGTTTAACAATGATACCATCTTCATCACTCATAGATTTGAAAACCTTTAAGATTTCATCATCGGATGCGTTTGTAAGGTCAATTGGTAGTGTATCATCAGAATCCATATCAAAGTCCATCTCAAGTCCATCTTCCGATTCATCATCGTCAGAATCCATATCAAAGTCCATTTCAACATCATCCATGTTTTCATCATCAGAATCCATATCCATATCCATGTCTAAATCATCTTCCGATTGTTCATCCATTTCAACTTCCATTGATTCATCTTCAGCCTCGTTTTTCAAAGACTCTTTTACTAGTTCTGAGATTTCTTCCTTCATTGTAGAAGCAAGTATTCCTTTTGCATTTTCGGCAACTACTTGTTCCAAATTTCTCATTTGTAGTAGTGCTTCCTCAACTAACGACTTTTTTTCTGTCATATTATTATAGAATAATTTAACATATAAATATATCCATATGTTAAAAAATTCTGTTTGGGCTTAGTAAAAACCCTAAATAAATAAAAAACCCCTCGGTTAGGAGGGGTTTTTATTAATCTTGAATAACTTCGTCTATTTTACTTTCGGAGACCGCTGTGATTCTCCAATCATGTTGAAACCCAGTATATCGGGATGTTACCTTGGCTTCAACATCAGTTACAGAGTAACCTTTAACCAATTTCTCCTCTCGGATTTTCTTTAATTTACCTGTATTTTCATCAGGTAAATCGTACTGTACTTTTGCTACAAAATATTTTTCGTCCATGTTTTTTAAATTATCTGTCCAAATAATGGTTTAATTTTTTCAATAAGTCAATAGAGCGATTCATTTTTGTTCCACTTTCTTGTTCTATTGGAGACATTCTTGAGGCCCTTTCTTCTTCCAAATTTTCTTCAAATTTGTTTCTATCGTCAGGGTTTGTGAACAAATACGCTCCTGGTGTAGATGGTGATGATACCAAATCAAAACAGATTAACTCAAAATCATCTTGTACTTCGTTTTGTTCACCAGTCTTTTTTAAAGAACCAACACCACGTGAAGATATACCCAAAGTAACACCTTGTCTTAACAAGTTTGCCGCTTGGTCACCCTTTGTAGATACAATCCCTCTCTCGTGGAATCCTGGTGATGTTAGAAGACGTAACTTACCCATAAGGATATGTCCGTCCCACCAAATGTCATTAATGATGTGAGACACACGGTCAAGGTCAATTAATGATGATTCAGGGTGATTTAATTCTGAAAGTGATGTTCCTTTTTCAATCATCTTTTTATAATTGTCAGATTCACGTTTTAAGATTCTTTCGGGATACACTCTACCATTACGGTTTGGTGTGTTGTATTTTTGAAGTACGGCATAGAATTCAAAAGGTTTTGAATAATCCAAGAAATTCTTGTGATTTTCTTCAAGCATCTTTTTATTAAATTCATGAGATGGTGACACATATCCTGCGTCCATTTCAATCAATATTCCTTTACCTGTGTCGGTAGGTCCTAATATTTTCATACGTATGTTTTAGTAATAAATACTAGGATGCTTCTTCTTTGTTCTTTTTAGATAGTGTAAAATCAAAATACTCGTTCTTTTTGAAGTTTTCAATATAAATTTCTTTGGCAATTCTTTTTAGTTTATCTTTGAGAATTGTATCTTTGAAATCTACTTCTTGTGATAAGAATAAGGTAATTTCCAAATTCATAAAACTTTTCTTACCATAAACAATTCCGCTAGTCCTCAAATCTAAATCAACAATATAGTTGTCTTTAAAAAATGTTGGGTCTAATATTTCAAATATTGTATGTTTTATCTGTCTACTAAAATTTGATACTATTCTTTCCCAATTGTCATAACTTTGTTTTGGTGAAACCCAACTTTGTAGATTAAGATAAACCGATTTAAAATTTTTGGAATCAACTGTTCCATAACTCACTTTTGAATTGTTGAATCCTACAATCCGTGATGTTTTTCCTTTTTTCATTAATATTCATGTGTATAAATTGTTTATTGTTTGAAAAAAAATAATCTAATTTGTTTCTATTGTCAAATTTTCACCAACTTTGTATTATTTACTATAATATGTTAAAAGTAAAAATTGATGCAAAAACTCCTTTGGAAAAAGCCTTGAAACAATTAAAAGGAAAGGTAATTAAAACCAAGCAAAATGAAAAGTTGAGAGAAAGACTTCAGTATGAAAAACCATCTGTTACACGTAGAGCTCAAAAATTAAAGGCTCAATACGTTGAATCACAAAAACCTAAAGATTAATTAATATTATTATACAAATTGTATAATTTTACATAATTGATTTTAGAAAACACCTCACCTTTAATTTGTTGGATGGTTTCTTGTAATTTTTTTGTTGTACTTTCATCCATTGATTCATTAAGATTACTTAATGAATGAATTGTTTTTGTTTTTAATTCTTCAAATTCTTTGGATAATTCAGTATCTTCAGTCATTAACACTTTAGATAAGTCTCTTTTAGAATCCTCATCTAAATTTTCAATATAAGAACTAATTTCTCTATTGGCAATATTCAATAAAGTTTCCATTGGTAGTTGTATCGCAGTTTTAACTTCAGTGGTTTCACTTAAAGTTTTTATCAAAGTGTTTCTGCTTTCAACATTCTCCATAATTTTATCAGGAGAATTATAAATTAAATTGTCAATATTTTTGTAGTTATTTTCACTAACAACATCTTTAACCCAGTATTCAATTTTTTGGGTATTTAATTTTGGAAGAATTTTTTCAACTTGTCTTAAAGATTCATTGATGTAAGACTCAGATAATGTCTTATCATAACCTTTTTTCTTGGACAATTCAGTATAAATATAAAACATTGTACTAACATTTTTGTTTTCCAATACCAATTTTTTGAAGTTCCTCACCTCAAATTTTGTTGTTTCATTTACATAAGAATTAACCATTAATCCTTCAATTTTGCTAAGTAATTGTCCAAATTTCATATTAATAAATATATCAATCAATTAGTTTTCCTAATTGTTCTTCAATAATACCTAAAGAACGTCTACCTTTTTCCAAATCAATTTCATCAACACCATAAACATTATCTCTTTCTAATAATATATTCATATTCTTTTTAACAGATTCAGGTGTGATTGCAGTTTCACCTTCAGCCGGTGGAAGTTCACCTCCTGCCGGTGGAGCTCCACCTAAATCAGCCCCTAATCCACCACCTTCAGCCGGTGGAGATGTTGTTCCTGATGATGGACCATTACCATAAAGTTTATCAATATTATCGAATAATCCGGTATGTGTTATAACATTAGGTGTTGCTTCAATTTCAGCAGCAACCGCTTTCTCAACTCTTTGTTGTTGTAAATCAAGTTTAATATCTTCATCAGAAAAACCAAGAATGTGTTTCTTAGCCCATGTTTGTGATGTTGGAGCGATACCTTCAACCTTTGTTACAGCGTCTTTGTACAACAACATTTTTTCTTTCCAAACATCTATTGTTAGTAAGTCAGCTTGTTTAGATGGGTTAGTTAAACTCAATTGGAACGAGTTTAATTCGTCTTCAAAACCCAATAAAAATAAATGAACAATTGCAATTTTGTTAAGTTCTGCAACCATAGATTTTTGAATTCTATTGATTGTTCTTGCAAAACGAATATCTTGTAACGATAAATTTCTACCATCACCAACAACCTCTTCAAATCCCAAGAATGCTTTTGGTATTCTTAACGCTGTTAAAAGTTTCTTTTGAATATATTCAATGTCGGCAATCTCCGATAAGTTTGTCGCTCCTGGCAAAGTCTCAATTGGGTTTGGTGATGCCGGGTCTCTAACAGGTACAAAGAAATCTTGGTCAACCGCCATTTGATTGAATCTCATATCTACGTTTCCTGTTTGTGGGTCAGTTACTTGGTCTTTTTTAAATTGTTGAGCAAATCTTTGAACGTATGGTTGAATATCTGCGTCATCCATGTTACCAACAAACACCTTAAATACACGTCTTTCTGGTGCTCTTGATGTTCTATATACCAACATAGCGTCTTCAGCAAGAATTAATTGTTTCCAAATTCTTCTTGCCTTTTCCAACATGGCGGTACCATATGGTAATTTTCTATCATCACCCAATAATCTAAAGTGAGCGACTTCCCAACTATTAAATTCCAAACTTTTGTTTTTCCAAGTAAATGTTAGGCTTTTGGCATCGCTACCCGAAGCAACCGCTCCACCCATACCTGAAGTTGCTTTACCTTTCATACCAACTTCAATACGTTCAATTTCAATGTTTGGTAATTGTAAACAACCAACAACACCTCTTTCAGGGTCCAACTTTAAAAACACAAAGTTGTCACCATATTTTGCGGTATTACGTGTCCACATTGGTAAGTTTGTATTGATGTCCAATGCGTTATTAAATAAATCTCCCAATACAGCCTTAATTCTTGGAGAATCGGAGTATATTTGTAACATATATCCATTCTCATCAACTGTTGTAGATTCTTCCGCATATGTGTCTAATGCTGCAGAAATTTCAGGAGTATATTCCATTGATTCATAATCATAATACGATGCCAATCTTGTTGGTTGATAATAAACCGCTTGTGAATATAAATTATTTTCAATTTTAGCCCATTGGCTTGTAATATAATATGTTTGTCTGGCTTGGAGTTTTTGTTTTTCATACTCATCCTTGTCAGTAGTTCTTAATAGTTCTTTTTTATCAAACTTATAAGTAGGTATGTCTTGACCCAACAATGAATTTGGTCCAAGTTCTTGGGACAATCGTTGCCATATTGTCAAGTTTTTTTCTTCCATAGTAAAAAGTTAATATATATGTATTTTTTATCAACGCTTATATCCGCCGAACACCCATAAATAGTCTTGATAATCCTTTTGTGTTGGTTGATTTTGATATGCAATATTTGTTTTATATTGTGTATTTGGCATTGCCGGGTTAAAGTATTGTTCTTTTGGTGGGTCATAAGAAGTAACCTGCCAAGATTCTAACATTGTTTTTGCCTGTTGTGTAACCTTTGTAAGTTGTGAAAAAGATGAATCAGATACATAAACAGCCATAGCCAAAGACATAATTAAATCATCATGTTGTCCTTTCATGTGGTCAGGTCTTCCATTAATATAAACAAATGTATTCATTTCATTCAATAATCTTGATGAATGAACTTTTAATCCGTGTCTTAATCCTTCTTCAAGAGCCGCAATAATTTGAACTCTTTTATTGTTAAAGTTAATACCAGGAATTTTTTCAGCTGCCTTTGGGTCATATTTCCATTTGTTTCCAAAATCTACACCATCAACATACAAATCTTTATATCCTAATTCTTGGAGTTTTCTTGCGGTAGCAACTCCCATACCACCCGTGATATCCACAACAATAAAACAGTTGTACATGTTACCCCATTTGTAAGCAATTTCTGCCAATACATCAGGAGGAAGTTTTCCAATATACTCTGCAACTTGGTCTCTTTCGTCAAAATCATAAATTTGGAATGTTGAATAATCTTCAGAGTCCCCACGAGAAACGTCCACACCCATAATATATCTGTGACCCATTTCAGGTTCTTTCCATATCCAAAGTCCACCACCCATCATTTTATTGATAGGTTCTTTAATCATATTATCTGTGATATTTTTAATTAAGTTAGAATCAAATACGTTATCACCTGAACCCAAGAAATTACATTCCAATTCCTGTGAAACTTTACGCTTGTCATACTTAAGTTTTTTAACCATCGCCTCAAACCAAGAGGAACATGGTTTATAACCTAAATCAAAATAGGCTTTTAACTCATCATAATTTCTTTCATAAGGGTCACGACCTGAAAAATCAACAATCCTATCGGCAGTATATTCTTCACGGTTTAATAGATAATGAATAATTTCATCCGTTTTAACCAAATATAAATCTTTTGTATAACGAGGGTCACGATACCAATACATTTCTGTAATTTTGAAATCGTTCATTCCACGATTGGCTTGTTCGTAAATTTCATAGTAAATTGGGTCGTATCCGTTTGGTGTTGATACAACAACAACTTTACCACCCGTAGACAACGAAGCCATACAGGCAGCCCAGAAATCACCATCCGCCTCAATATACGCAGCTTCATCAAATATCAACATAGTGGGGCTATAACCACGAAGTGCATCTTTTGATGTTGCAACGGCTTTAACTTCACAACCGTTTGTTAATTTAAAATGTCTTGCAGCGTTTTTATCTGGTGAAAAACTTACACCAACCCAAGCAGGCCATTGTTCAGTAAATCCACGGATTTTGTTTGCCATTTCCACAGCAGTGTCCAATTTGTTCGCAATAATCAAAACCTTTTCAGGTCTTTGTTTTGATGCAAATACAAGTCTTTTACTTGCCCAAGCCGCAGTCACGGTAGATACACCCGCCTGACGGTATTTTAATGCAATGTTTTCGTTGTAGGATTCATAATCCTCAACCAAATTAACTTGGTCAGGAAATAACTCTAATGGGACGTATCTTGACTGAGTGTTATCATAAGTCTGAAGATACGTCTTAAGAGCGTATGGTGTATTCTTCATACACCTTGAATATTCTAATAGTAATTGTTCTCTGGTTAAACCCATAAAAGGTTAGTGTTAGGACCTGTCAATACCTAAACTACCTAAGAAATCATCTAAATCACTCAAATCATCATCGTCAGGACCCATAGTGTCACCATCTTCATCAGTATCATAGTCTTCGTCATCATCACTATGTACTTCATTCAAATGAGCCACAATCTCCTTAACCATTCTGTCCAAGATTGATGTTGCTTTTGCATCACCTCTTAAAATCATTTTTGCTAATTTGAAAAACTCATCAGCCGAAAGTGCTGAAAATCTTGCAAAGAGGTAGTTTTGTATGAATTTTTTATCTTCTTCAAATAATTCTTCAGGATATGCCGCCAAGAATTTTTCCCATAATATTGGACCAATTCTTAAATCCCAAATTTCATTTGATAAGCTGTCAGTTGATGCCATGACCATTTCGGCTTGTTTTGGGTCGTCAGGAAGACCTTGAGTACCCAAGATTTCCATTGTACCTTTAATTAACTCGTGAATTAATATAGGGAAAAATACTCCTGTAGCTTTAACTGTTGGGGGGTCAGTTTGAATATCAACTTCTTCTTTACCACCAACACCACCTTGACTCATCATCATGTCCATCATTTCATCAGGTAATACCCAATACAATAAATCATTTACAGACATAACAACACCATATAGATTTAATAAATCTGGGTCAACTCTATCTAATTCATCTCTAACTAGTTCAAACATGTAATGTCCTTTTTTAGACGAACCTTGAATTAACGCATTTATAAATCTTCTCTTCGCCTTTTCAATATCAAATCTTTCAAATGCGGAAATGAAATCTTCAAGGTCTTCTTCTTTTTCTTGGAAATTTTGTTCAATTTCTTCTTCTTCAGGTTCTTCACCTTGTTTTTGGAAACCTGACATATCAATTTGACCAGGCATTACAAGTTCTGCAACATAATTAATTTGGTCTGGTCTTACACCCATTTCTTTTCTAACCAAATCAATTGCTAAATTTTCAAGATATTCTTTGTGAGCCATTTGTTTTTGTAACAATTGCATGGCCATAGTCATCATCATTCTTTGTAATTGTTGTAAAGCGTTTCCTCTTGAAATATCTGCACCAGCATTTGGTACATAACGTCTAACTTTAGCAACAACATCTTTAAATCTCTTAGAAGCAACTAATTCTTCAAATGTTTCAGGTAAATTACCTTGTTCAATGTTTGGAAATGCCGGATTTGTAGACAATGGAGTTCCTTTTGAAAGAATTGTTCTTTCAATATCTGGTGACATTCTTTCAGGTCTATCTCCATAATCAATTGGAGCTTCTCTTACGATTTGTTTCTTTTTCATTATTGGTTTTTAAAGTCAATTTTTAATTGGTCAAACTCCAAATAGTCAGGTATTTTAACCGTTCCCATTTTTGGAGCTTCAGTAGATGCTTTTGGTTTTGGTTGGTGTTTTGGATTTTTAAAAGGGTCTGATGTGTTTGGTTTTTCTTTAGTACCAGGTTTTACTCTTGTTGGTGCTGGTGCTGTTTTTGTACCTTGTTCATCCATTTTTTCCGCCTTTGGTTTTGGTTGGTGTTTTGGATTTTTGAAGGGGTCCATTTTACCAGGTTTTTCCTTTTCTTTAGTACCAGGTTTTACTCTTGTTGGTGCTGGTGCTGTTTTTGTACCTTGTTCCATAGTTTCTTTCTTGGAAATATACATTTTTTCAACCGGTTTGTCCAATTCATCATGACCAACAAAACCCATCATACTATTTTTAAATGGACGAGAAATAATTCCTTGTTCACTTAAAGTGTTTATTAATTCACTTTTAGTCATTTTTGGTGAAATATGTCTTTCAACCATTTTTGCCAAAGCGGCCTCCATTATAGGTAAATAAGGATTTTTTCCTTCTTTAATTTGTTTTTTAATTTCTCTAACACATCTTTCCCACTTTCTTGATTTTTTTGGACCAACTTGTGAATGACAAATAGAGTAAGGATTTGGACCGTCTTTTTTTTCTTCCATCATTCCCATACCATCATATCCACCACCAAATCCATCATCACTAGACGGACCATCCTCATTTCCTACGCTATTACCTGCGAAAGGGTCATAATTACTGTCTTTTTCAGCGGAATCGTCCAAATCAGCATCTTCTTCAAGTTCTTTTTCAATTACGGTAACATTAATACCTTTATCAGTGTATTCTTTTGGGTCAATACCTTTTTTTAACATAACTGAACCTTTAACTTGTTCACCAACCATCATTTTATGTAGTTGATTAATTTGACCTTCATTCATTGTTGATAACAATTTATGGCTCAGTCCACGTTCCATTAGTTGTTTAATTTTATTATTTTTCATATACAACTTCTTTTTCAATTTCTAAAATGATGTCTCTTTCGTACAATTTATCTTTTACTTTCTGTTCTGAATCTCCGAAACGAAAAACAAGACGGGTCTCATTTTCACAACTTTCATCTTTTTCCCAGGCTAACGCAATTATATCTTCCATTGCGTCTGTGACTCCCATAAAATCAGAGTCCTGTATAAGTTCAAGTTGGACCACCGTATTTTTTAGTAGTCCAACTTTCTTTATATATTTTAATTCAGGTGGTTGTGGGTAACCATGTGCTGGTCGTGAATCCCAATTTTCCCCCCAAACATCAAGTTCATCACTAAAGATAAATTCATACATGTTATCTCCTCTATAATTTGGACCGAGTCCATTAATATAGATTAGATGACTCATAGAACTTCTCCTTTTGGAGTTACTCTGATTTGTTCACCGTTGTGTTCAAACACCAAGTTACTCTTGTTTGTTTTACCAACGAGTTTATAGTTTGAATTTTCTCTTACGATAAATTCAGCCGCCAATTCTTGTTCAATTGTTTCTGAAAGTTTTTTAATTGAATTAATTGCAATTTTTTTACCTTCATTTATTTTTTGTTTCTTTTCTTTCTTTTCAGATTCAGAAATTTGAAAATATGATGTTAATACTTTATCAACTTTAGATTCACTGAAAATTTCATCCATCATTTTAGCAACGTGAGAATTAACTTTATCTTCTTCAGACATTTCATCTCTTTGTTTGTTAATATTAGAATAAACACCGATTACATCACCTTCTTCCATTTCACCTTCAATTGGTTCTTCCATGTCCATATCCATGTCCATATCTACGTCCATATCTTCGTCATCACCCATAGAACCCATATCCATATCTGAATCATAATCAGATTCTTGGTCTTCTTCAAATTTTGACATAATATCTTCTTGGTCTTCTTCGTCAAGTTTGCTCAAATCCAATGCTGACAATAATGAATTAATAACATACTTAACATCCTCAGAAGTCATTCCCATAGAATCATTCATCATTCTGATTTTTTGACCCAATTTGCCTGTAAGTTTTTGAATAGTTTTAAAAGTAACATCTTCTTCACCATCCATTGGTTCTTCTTCAGAACTCATATCCATATCCATATCACCTTCAGGTGTATCTAATTCCATGTCCATATCCATTTCATCACCAGCTGACATATCCAAAGATGCGTCATCTAATGGTGAGTCCATTGAACCTTCTTCAGGTGCAGGAGCAGGTGGTGGAAGTTCAGCTGCCGGTTCTGGCATTGGTGCCGATGCTTTAGGAGTTTTTAATGTAAATCTTTTTTGTTCTGAAATTTGATACATTGAAACCTCTTCTTCGTTTTCAACAAGTCTATTAATTTCACCTGCCATAAGGTTCAATCTTTTTAATGCTTGTGAATAAGAACGATAATACGTTCTATTTTTCATTGGCTCAATGTAATCCAAAGATTCATCAATTCTTTTCTTTATGATGTAACCAGTTTTTTCTTTTACAATCTCATACTGATGACCATCTGCTAACGTTTTTTCAAACTCCACTCTTGAAGTTTCATTAATGTTAGATGGTGCGGTTTCTTTATATCTAGAAATTTCAAGGATTCTATTGATTTTATCTTGTCCTTGTAATCTCTCACTTCCGATTGGTTTTAAGTCAGCCATTTTTATATTTTTTGTTTTTTATGTTTAAGAGTTTAATCCATTAAATCCACCAAGAGCAACTGAGTCAACTTGGACTACAGACCTTCCTTGTGCATTTGAATATATTGCGTGTGGTAATGCTTGAGTATATGTGTTACCTGAACATGTAATACAATCTTCATACACTATTGTTCCATTTTGCGTGTTAGTTGTTCCACCTGTAAGAGCAAATCCACTTAATGATGGTGTTGGTGTTTGTGTTTGAGTAGGTGTTACCGTTGGTGTAACAGTTGATGTTACTGTTGGTGTTACTGTTCTTGTAGGTGTATTACTTGGTGTAATGGTCGGTGTTACCGTCTTAGTCGGTGTTACCGTCTTAGTCGGTGTTACCGTAGGTGTTGCCGTCTTAGTCGGTGTTTGAGTATTAGTCGGTGTTTGAGTGTTAGTCGGTGTTGCCGTCTTAGTCGGTGTTTGAGTGTTTGTTGGTGTTACCGTAGGTGTTTGACTATTAGTCTGTGTAGGTGTTGGTGTTGCCGTCTTAGTCGGTGTGGGTGTAGGTGTTGCCGTCTTAGTTGGTGTAACAGTTGGTGTAATAGTAGGCGTTGGAGTTGGTGTAGGTGTAGGATTTGCCGATAAACAAGCCCCACAAGTACTGTAGTCAATAGATTTTGTTAATACAGTATCAACAGGTGTTGACGCAGTATCAAATATTTCATAACAACCTTGTGTTGTTGCTCCAGCAAATGTTAAATAATAATTCCCACCAAAATTTGGTAACCCTTGAGTACTATCAAACGAAACGTTAACTAAAGACGAATCTGCGCAAGATATAAGTTGATATGTAATTAATGCCATAATTTTTACTATATAAATATAGCAATAATGGTAAATTGTTAAATTATTCTACGTCAGTATTTTCAATAGATAAATTTTTATCCATTAATTTGTTTTTAAAGTTGAATAATTTGTCTATATATCCGTTTCTACGGAGAAATTTAAAGACCAAATTTTCGTATGAGAACTCGCCATCTTTTTCCAAACCCGATGACCTATACTTCTTTAATTTTTCTTTAAAACTGTCAATATGTTTTACAGCCTTTTCATAATTCTCACTTTTGGAATCCTCAATTGCATTATCAATTTTTGACATCATTGAATTTGCCTTTGATAATAACATTTCTTTATCAATTTTTACACTTTCTTTTTCAGGTTTGTGAACCCAAGTATCAAACATAACGGAATAGACACCGGTTGAAAAATGTGATTCATCAATATCTTCAGCGTATAATTCCACATCA
>Ga0315284_10012527_pt1 | contig 12075 bp, 10 predicted proteins | sample YL17G09_16_MG_FD_203696 | JGI IMG/M metagenome (GOLD analysis project Ga0315284, IMG submission 203696) | Sediment microbial communities from Yellowstone Lake, YNP, Wyoming, USA - YL17G09_16 | ecosystem: Environmental > Aquatic > Freshwater > Lake > Sediment | place: USA: Wyoming | collected...
ACCTAAAAATAAACCACCGCCATTATCAAATCGGCAAATTTCATCCCAGTGGTTTATTGTAAAGTTCATAGATAATTGATTTAGTGTCAGTATTGATGAATAGTTGATATAGTATTTAAAGATTCCTGCATATTCTTTTTGGAGTTTGGGTACAATTTGTAATGTTCGAATCCAATCTTCATCTGTAAAATCGGCTTCTGGACAATATAACGAATCGAACTGAGTTAATTCATCTAATTCGTCAATAGCGTGTTTCAATCTGTTAATATTAGAACACATAAATACTAATATGTCTACCATTTTGGGATCATTATTTAGCGTTAGTAATAATCCGCGCATTCCACCACCAACAACATCATCCAAACCCTCAAAAGCTAATTTAAATTCTCTGCTCGCAAGTCTAATCGTTTGAATTGCCTGAGTTTTTGTCTCTGGAAAATTAGCTTTATCCAATTCAGCGTCTAGTAACTTAATAAATTTTCTGGCAAACATATCCAAATCCGCAATTATTTTCTCATTCGAATGTGATTTGTAATAATTTGCTACGGATTGTGCACCGGGTATATGTGACATACGCTGAGCTGTAATAACAAAATGATTATTCCTATCTAAGTGTATTGATGTATTAGCACTCAATCTCGAAAACATATCCAAATCTATAAAAATATCTAATAATTCTGATTGGCTCGTTTGTTCCATTATATATGAATATATGATATTTATTCATATAACTTTCCATAAAAATAAAAATACATTATATTATTTACGAAAACATCTACCATGTTATCTGATTTTCCCAATTCAAATATCATAGTTATTTTTTGCCAATCTTTTTTCTTCATAAATTTTCCGATCAAAAATATTGGATTAGTCAAATCCAATATACTATCAGACCAGAGTATGGTAAGGTTCGGATCTGGATTAATTGTTCTGTTTTGTTGGTAAGAGTCCAATGCCACTGCTATTAATATTTTTAAATGGGACGGGCAAATATGCGAAAATAAATCAGGTTTGGTTGTGAATTTTTGTCTCATAGAATACTGAGTCAAAAAACAATCACTGATTCTGTAATCGGATAATTGAAAATAATAAATATTATGCATAGCTAATAAAGTTGGATCCAGTGAATAAAATACTATGGAATTTTTTAATGATGTGGGCCATAATCTAACTTCATATAGATTTTGAACCAGATGAGTTTCCACCAATGAAATTGAGTTATTATTTTCGATATATAATTTCTTTTTTTTGCCCAACAAGAACAATATATTACGTATATCTGTTGCAATAATAGCACCAATTAACATAGTACCAATTGCAATTTGGTTAAGTTCTATAGGAAATTTATCATGCATATATTTTAAAATTAATTTTGTAATTTTTGTACAATTGAATACAAATGCATAATGACATAAATATATTAAATCATTATGTGTATAATCAATTGAATCTAATAGTGTTTTAATTGATTCATATATGTCTAATTTGTTGTAATATTTTATTGTCGAACATAGACCGACCCAATTATTTTTATTTTGATTAATAATCTCCGATAATATTTTTTTTATATGGCAAATGCATTCGTCTATATTTGTTTGGTCACAACTACTTTCGTAATCATGTATTTTATATATGGGTCTACCAGGTGCTCCAGGTGCTCCGACTGCTCCGGTTGGTCCCCTAGGTCCATTTGCAAATGCTAAATTCATTTTTTATTATAAGTTATAATCAATTATTTATATCGAACCACATACATGAATGATAAATTATTATTTAGGTATAGTAGGTGTGGAATTATTAATGACTTCATCGGCTATTGGCATAAATTGATTAGATACTATTTTATTATCTTGTCACGATATAAATACTTATATTAATTATATAAATATATATATGACTCCCACATTAAATTATTTGGATTGGATCAATCTTGCTTATGAAAAATTTGCTTTAAGAATTTCTGACATAGCTAATTTAAATCCATCAGATAAACTTGATTTACTAATTTTGGATCGAAATGTTTGGGACACAACCTTACAGCCAAAATTCAACGAACCAAATATCTCACATTCCCCAACTGATTTTTTTCGAGAAAATTTCGGTACTTATATTCGTAATTATGATTTATCAGGTCAACTTATTTTACACCAATCGGATCCTTTTGTAATGAATTTTGAATTCGACATCGAATATAAAGATCATTATTGGTATCCACTATTTGATGGTTATTTACCAGAATCAGATGCGCAAGGAATTTACGGAAATTTTGGTTTTGGAAAGGATATGCATTGGACAGAGTTCGATCCGACAACCAGAATCGGATATCGAGGACCAATGATTTTAAAATCGAACTTAGAAATGATGCCAAAAATATATTGGGAACTAATTTCTCCAACCGGAACTCGGTCCGATGCTGATTTTAGTTTCAGTTCGGTCAGTACCAACGAAACAGATAGTGATGATGTATCAACAACAATTTTTGATCTTGGTTCTGATGTTGAATCTGATACCAAATCTGATTCTATAGATGAGATAAATCCGAATCAAATTAATATTGAATCGGATTCAGAATCCGATACCAATATTAGGTTTAGTTTCGAATCAGATAATAGTGATAATGCAGACATAGATTAATTTTAATTTTATAAAAAATATAGTTAAAATTAAACAGGGTATTTAGCATTAGTTGTATCCGTAATGAATCCTTGGAGCATTTTAGACAGGCCAGATTCTTCAGTTGAATCCGATTCTGTTTTTGAACCTAATTCGGTTCCTCCTGTTCCTTCCACTGATAAAACTGATTGTTTATTTAATTTTTCATTTTTGTCAGCTTCATTCAAGATATAATGACGAATAAATCCCATATGAATAGTTCTGAACTTAACCAATTTTTCGAGACATTCCGAATGCATCTGTTTGATCTGATCATTAATTAATAAACTGGTGCAATTGGATTGCGATTCAACCCAATTAATAAACTCTCTATGTTTGGCCGGCATATACTCTCGCATGCTTGCCAAGAAGCCATTTTGATGTTTAACACCAAAAAATGCATCAATTACTTGAATCAAACTGGATTGCGCAGCACTTCCACCTCCATATCTAATATTGGTGCCGACATTTTCTAATTCCATCCCATTCGGAAATAATTTTTCATTGGTCCATCCAGTCAAAAAAATACGTAATTGATTATAAAAAAAATCAGAATCGCATCCACCATACATTTTTTTCATAATTTGATTAATTGTGTCTAATTGCGTACTGATAATCTGCATTGATTTAGTTATTTGATCTGCATCTGATGTATTTTTTAATAGATTCAATCGAATTATTTCATTCAAAATGGGTCTTCCTTCATGCTCGATTGCTACCATGACCAAATAAAAATGTGATTCTGATTTATCACCTGTTAGGGTAAATACCGAACGAATATTTTCTAGTTCGAATGGTTTGTTCGGATCGATTAATTGCCAATTATACAAATCGACCGCGCCGTGTGTTAGGATTGGTGCTATGTCTAAATATTTGCTTACGAGATGGAGGGGCCAAGAAATCTGTTTTGGGACTGAATCTGCATGAATAGTCTCCCCGCGGTGCCAAATATATCCTGCCTGGATCAAACATAGAATCGTATACAATGTTTGATATTCTGCATGCGTGGTTGCTGGATCAATCTCTATCATTTCCAATTCATTTACCACGGTCTCAATTTCATGAGTTCGTATTAATTCAGGCAATTTATTACATACGGTCAATAAAACATTGTACGGAGGTCTCATTTGACTTGGTGTTTGATTTTCTGGTAAAAAACCATGTGTATCAGACAAATCGAATCGTTCGTTAATCGATTTAACGGATTCCACAGGTTCAATAGTTTGAGTATTGCCCATAATATATAATTTAGAAGCATAATATCAATATCATCGGATTACTATCCTTAAATGTTTAAAAATCAATTTTTTTTGGTTATCATTAATAAAAAAAAATTGATTTTTAAACATCTAGACATACCTATTTTATTATATAAAGCTTATCCTCCTCTATTATCTTATCATGGAATCTGGACCTATTACATCGGAAGCAGTCATCCCTAATACTAGTACACAAGTGGTGACGCCATGGAAAGTAACCACTACTGGCCAGTTTAATTATGAAACATTGACTACACAATTTGGTTTACGAACGATTGATCAACCATTAATAGATCAGTTAGTCGAACTTTCCGGAACTAAAGCTTCGCATTTTTTGACCAGACAAATCTTTTTTGCCCATCAAGATTTTGATAAGATCTTGGAGGCAAAAGCCAATGGAAAGGAAGTATATTTATATACGGGTCGGGGACCAAGTGCCGAAGCTTTGCATTTGGGTCATATGTTACCTATGATTTTTACCGCTTATTTGCAGAAAGTCTTGGATTGTTGGGTTGTCATTCAAATGTCCGATGAAGAAAAATTCTATTTCAAAGATGGAACTTTGGAAGAATTTATGGGATATACAGAACCAAACACCAAGGATATTATTGCTTGTGGATTTGATCCTAAAAAAACGTTCATCTTTTCCAGTTTCAAATATGAGTCTTATACTAGACCAATTGTAGCACAGATCAATAAAAAAATGAGTGTACATACCACTAATAAAATTTATGGATTCGATGAAAATAATACTATTGGACAAATACAATGGCCTGCATATCAGGAAGCTCCTGCATTGTGTGGATCATTTCCTCATCTATTTGGCGACAGAAAAGATGTGATGTGTTTAGTTCCATGTGCTGTAGACCAAGCACCTTATTTTAGATCAATTCGAGCTCATGCTGAACAGATGGGTTATCCCAAGCCAGCTTTAATTTGTGCTAAATTTTTGGTCGGGTTGCAAGGAGTTGGTGAAAAAGCGAGTTCAACCGGTGTCATCCCTCCAATTTTTTTGAATGATACAAATGATGATGTCAAGAAAAAAATTAACAAGTATGCTTTTTCCGGTGGCAGAGAAACCGTAGCTCTTCATCGAGAATTAGGTGGTGATATATCAGTCGATGTTCCATATATTTATCTTTATCATTTTTTGGAAGATGAAGCCGAATTAAAAGAAATTGCTACTGCTTATGCTACCGGAAAAATGTTGAGTGGAGAAATCAAAGCCAGATTAGTTGCGGAACTAATTCGATTATTGGATGAGCATAGATCAAATCGAGTTGCTATCACTCCTGAAATTTATAGGGATTATTTTACTATGAAAGTACAACCGGATGTTGCCGAAGCATTTAATAAGTTTGTGGATAAGTATTTGAAAATTAATATTACTTACTAAATTATAGTATATAAAAATATATATTATAATTATTTGTTTAAGGGAATTTTTTTCTATAGCTAACATAAAAATTAGACTAAGCATACCAACAATAATTGTATAGGTCATATATAAAGTGAATACATCCATCTTTTTTTCTTCAGACAAGACAACAACAAAATCTCCCAATCCGAAAGTGATAGCTGCAAATATAGATAAGAATATCCAATTTTGTAATAAATTCATATATCTAATTATAATTAGTCTATAAAAAAATTAGATTCCGATTCTGATATCAATTCGAATGCTGTTTTCGAGCTTATTATTAAAGCAAATATATGTGTTTTCATTGTGTATATAACGAAAAAAATTGAAATTTAGAATGCTAACTAAATGCATAATACCAACTAGATGATCACGCCAATGAACCTATCATTTCCGAAATCATTCCAAATTAAAAACGGACAACAAGTTATGTTGGTACTCAATACCAATGGCCAACCAAATGAAAGTTGGCGGAGATGGTTAGATGAACCGGTTGCTAATGCATTTGGTGGGTTAATTATGGATGTAGCATCTTTGCCAGATTATTTTGATATGCGAAATAGAAAAGAAGGATTATCTTTATTCGCTTCTGTAAATGGAATCATTATTGGAGAAAGACACACCGAACCTCTTGATAATTTTCTTAAATTAATGACCGAAGATCATTTTGAAACATACCGGGAATACTTGGAACCCTTTATCAGACTTACTAAATTCGCTGTGGAAAAAATTAATCATTGGATTACTACAAGAAATATTGACGTATCCAAAGTAGCTCATTTTTGTGGTTTAGCGATTGATCCAGCATATCGATCACAAGGCTTAGCGGGTCTTCTTGTCAAAGAATCTATTATGCATTTGAAATCTATTGGATATAATTACATAGTAGTGGAAACTACCGGAAACTATGGTGGAAAAATTATGGAAAATAATGGAGGAATATGTATTGGATTCATTACATATGAAGATTATTGCAATAGATATTTATATCCAAAAATCAATGATCATATCGGATACAGTATTTATGTTATCGACTTAAGCAATAAATAAAAATTGATAAATAATAATATTATAAATAATTTATGATAATATTATTATATCTGATGCATACATTAATACCAGATATTATATACATAATATATAACCAATTAGATTTTATTAACCAATCCAATTTAAGGTTAGTATCAAAAGATTTTACAAAATATCCAATTACCAATTTATTTGATAATGTACCAAAGAAATATAAACTAACCGATATAATATTAAAATCGTATCCATTTATTATCAAATTAAATGCTGGTAATAATAAAAAAATAACCAATGTTAATCATCTGATCAATTTGCGAATATTAAGTGCTTGGAATGATTGCGGAATTGGCGATGATGGACTCAGTCGATTGACCAATTTAACTGAATTAGATGTTAGTTATAATAATAAAATAACTAATGTTAATCATCTGATCAATTTGCGAATATTAAATGCTTGGGGTGATTGTGGAATTGGCAATGATGGATTCAATCGATTAACCAATTTAACTGAATTGAATGCTGATTACAATGATAAAATAACCAATGTTAATCATCTGATCAATTTGCGAATATTGGGTGCTTGGAATAATTGCGGAATTGGCGATGATGGACTCAGTCGATTGACCAATTTAACTGAATTAGATGCTGGTGATAATAATAAAATAACCAATGTTAATCATCTGATCAATTTGCGAATATTGGATGTTTCAGATAATTGCGGAATTGGTAATGATGAACTCAGTCGATTGACTAATTTAACTCAATTAGATGCGAATAACAATAATAAAATAACCAATATAAATAAAAAAATTGAATTTTAAAGTGCCTGGACTATTATAGTAACATAATAAGTACATTTGACAATAATGCTACCCGAAGATTATCAACAATCTCATACAGACATAAATGATCTGTATTCTAAACCAGATGAATTTATCGGAAAAATCGTAACAGTAAAAGGCTGGGTTAAATTTTTCAGAAAAGGAAAATCAATTGCATTTGTTAGATTATCCGATGGCACGTGCATCACAACATTACAAATAATTTGTGATGATAAATTTTTGCCGGACCAAAACAAAGAATATTTTGATGATCTTTTCAAAAGAGGAAAACGCGACATCTCTATCACGGTAACTGGTCTCATTGTCAAAAGTCCCGGCAAAGAACAGCCAATTGAAATGCAATCCCATACATATGAAATACATGGTGATGTCGTCGATCCGGAAACATATCCAGTTTCCAAAAGTGAACACGGTATGGAATATTTGCGAACAATACCACATCTGCGTAACCGGACAGATACTCATTCATCAGTTGTCAGAGTTAAATCCACAGTGCGATTTGCTATGGCCGAATATTTTAATATGCACAGATTCGTCGAAGTTCAAGTTCCATGTATTACGGACAATGAATGTGAATCTGGAGCTAACCCATTTGTCGTGACGACTATTGTGGGCGATGATTATTCCAAAGATTTTTTCAAAAAGAAAACATTCTTAACCGTATCCGGACAACTTCACTTAGAAACCATTATATTAGGTGGTCTAAGCAAAGCATGGACGATGACTACCGCATTCAGGGCCGAGCCTTCGATGTCGCCCCTACATATGGCGGAATTTTGGATGGCGGAATTAGAATTTTGTTGCGATACATTGTTAGATAACATCAAAGTGAACGAAGGATGTATTAAACATTGCATCCGAAAAGTTTTATCAGAATGCTATCCCGAATTAGAATTTTTCCAAAAAAAATTTAAACCGGGACTAATTGAAACACTTAAAAAATATGCCACAAAACCATTTGTAATCACGACACATACCGAATGTGTCAAACAAATGTTATCAGATATTGAGTCGGGTAAAGTCAAAATTGATCCAGAAAAGAAAGCCACAGACGATTTGTGCATCTTTAAAGAAATACCAGCATATGATGATGACCTCAGCAAAGATCACGAAAAATATATTACTGGAATTATGCATGATAAAATACCAGTATTTGTATGCCACTATCCCGCTAAAATCAAAGCATTTTACATGCCGAAATTAAACAAAGGATCCGAAATCGAAATCGTTGATAACGGCAAAGCCCTTATCAATCACTCTGTGGTTGATAACGGCAAAGCCCTTATCAATCACTCTGTGGTTGATAACGGCAAAGCCCTTATCAATCACTCCGTGGTTGATAACTTTGATATGCTAATGCCGGAAATTGGTGAAGTAGTTGGAGGATCAATGAGGGAAACTGATTACGATGAACTAAAATCCAGAATGATCGAAATGGGAATCAACCCAGAAAGCCTACAATTCTATTTGGATCTGAGAAAATATGGTACTATTTCTCATGGTGGATCTGGTATTGGATTTGATCGTCTAATGTTGGCAATAACTGGTATGCATAACATTCGAGATATGATTCCGTTCCCCAGATCATACGAAACATGCCATTATTAATTTTTTTAAATTAAACCTAACTTAAAAAAATATAAAACACTTGCATCGATGTCTAGATTATCGATATTTATTTTTATCCAAAATTAATTTTCACTGGTTTATAATACGTTGATCCTTGTAATAATAATTGGCCATTGGAGTTCGATCCCCAGACATAAATTTGATCATCAGTACTAATTGCCATTGTATGATCATATCCACAACTAACCATTTTGATATCCGAAAGAACTTTTTGCGGATATTCATAATGGAGAATATCAGTACCTAGGCCTAATTGTCCATAATTATTCATCCCCCACATAAATAATTCTCCCAGGTTATTAATAGCAGCTACATGTGAAATTCCACAAACAACTGACACAAAAAATTCATCAGATGTAATTTGGGTAAGGTTCGTCAAACAGTTCTCATTTCTGCCAAATATTCTATTTATATTGTGACCACAGCCAAAAAGTTTGCCATTTAAATCAATTGCGATGGTATAGTATCCGCCACAAGCAACGAATTTATATCCAGATCCGACTTTATATGGTGTGTTGCGATTAATTTTATCACCTAATCCTAATTGTCCATACTCATTCTCACCCCACATATATAAATCTAAATCTGCAGTAATAACTGCCGAATGATTTTTGCAACTGGCGAATATGACATTTTCCAAATTTACTTTTTGTACCGAAACACATTTATTTTGGTGACCTACTCCTAACTGACTTTGACTATTATCACCCCAAGCATACAGACAAGCATCATCACCGATAGCTAAAGTATGATTATAACCAACACTTATCGATTTTACTTTGGGTAAAATTTTTACTGGGGAACGAGGATCAATATTTTTCTTTTTCAATCCCAATTCACCAAATTTATTCTCTCCTGATCCCCACACACAACGATTTTCATCCAGAACAATAAAATTGTAACCGCAAACTCCAAATTGTGAAATATTTTTGACCGCGATCCTACCAAAATCAAAACAGTTTCGAAAATAATATTTGTCATCGTATCTTAAAATTGTTTGTCGACATCCACACCATACAGTATTTTCAGATAATGATTTTATATATTTTTTGGCTATGATTTTTAATAGCTCGGGTAGAAGAATAGTTTCTCCAATTTTTTTTATAGCGGATAAAACAAATAGGTGTTTGGGATTCATCCAGATACTAATATGTAAAACTTATTCGGGTCTTTCTAATGGTTTAAATTTCAATTTTTTTTATTATAATAAATTTCTTTTAATAAAATCATACTGGTCGGGTATTTCCATCAATGCATTCTTTGCAAAATCTAGTTCGGCATTTTCGGAGCGGGTCATCATTTTATGAAAATCAACAAATTGAAAATTATCAAATTTTCTTCCTACAATAGCATCATCAAATTCTTCCATCACTTTCCAGGGACCTTTGCCAACACCAATACATACAATACTCAACGGATAATTCGATGCGGCAATAATAGCATTAATAGTTTCCCTTTTATCATCCACAGCACCATCACATATTATTAATAATATATGATATTGTCCGGAAACTTTAACAATATCAATCGCCTTATAAATTAGAGGAGCAAAAGTAGTCGGCCCAGACATTTGAATAAATCCTGAATTAATATCATGAATTATTTTATTATACATAGCCAGAACACCTTCTAATCTGACACATGGAATTTCTTGGCCAAACGAATCCGACAAAAAAGAAAATACAAATTTATTAGTGGTTTTAGTATCGCCAAAACCATACGCAGGTATCAGACCATCATCATCAAATGCACTCAAAGACCTACACATTATTTCCAATACCTGATGATAAGGATTGGGATAGGGTTCCAATGAATGCAAATTATTTTTTGCATAAAATGGATGTCCACCTTGCCATGTGTTTGATTTCGTAAAATCAATCCCAATAATTAGCTGACAGCTTTCCAAACCAGCTTTCCTTAAGCCTTGTTCTAACTCGTCGTATGAATAAAATCTATCCTTAATAAAAGTAGGATTATGATTAGATTGAATAGATGGTCTGGGTGTAGCATTCCTGTGATTGGTAGACAAACGTGCAGATTGATTATTACCCATTTATAATTAACATTCATAATATTATTTTATATTTGAATACGTGTTTAAAAAAAAATTGAAATATAAACTATTTGATCATGACATAAATATATAACTGTTATTATCCTATTATCATGGAAACCACTATTAGAGCTATAATGAATCGCCCCCTACGTATTGAATCATTTGGTCCAGATTATGATGGAAATCTCAAACCAAAATTTAGTCCACAGCAATTAGTCATTATATTAGATAATTCCGGTTCCACTAATAATAAACATGGTGGTTCTAGGCGCGGAAATCAACAATTTGAATCCGATCCGAATGTTGAACCCCAATCTCCAACTCCAGAGATTATTATTGCAGAGTGCGAAGGTGTTTGTATATTATTATTGGAATATATGCGTGCGTATGATATGACCGGAACAACCATTCATTTGATTCCATTTTCATCATTGTATAGCGTCTTGAAATTTACTATTGAATCAAATATAGATCTGTATCAAAAGTTAATTACACAGATTGATATTCTATTTAATTATGAGCAAGGTGGGACTAATCTTTTAAGTCCGATTAACTATGTCAGTGATAAAATTTTATCAGAGACCCTTCATACTCATATTATTTTGGCTACGGATGGCCAACCAGAATCCAAGCAAGAAGTATTGAATGTATTGAATAATATTAAATCTAATTTTTCAATTTTTGTTATTGGAGCAGGTTCCATTCAAGAATCAATTGGATCTAAAACTAGATCGTGTGCTAATGGTATAGTTAATCCCCGTGACCATCAATCTGATACTGTTCAACTAAATCCACTATTATTGAGTCTAACTCTAGTCCAATTGACAGATTCGAAATTGATGCGGACAATTATATCGAAACCTGACCTAATGAAATTAACCGAGCCTCCTGTCCGGGCCAATACATCTGGACTCGAATGTGATATCGAATATTTAGAACAAATTGCCTATGCCAAGACAGCAAAATTTGGATTTTATGCCGGAGCATTTGGCGATTATAGTGTTTTAAAAGGGGCTGTCGGAGAATGGCTAGAAGCACATTTGCACACAAATAAAAAAGTTATTTATAGAGTTGTTTTGGATAATGGTATATGTGCTCCCCTACCATCTACCGTATCAGACGGACTGGCTCTCCATTCGGCTGTTCTAATCAAAACACAATATGGTCACTACTTAATTACGCCTAGTT
>Ga0315284_10012528_pt1 | contig 12075 bp, 13 predicted proteins | sample YL17G09_16_MG_FD_203696 | JGI IMG/M metagenome (GOLD analysis project Ga0315284, IMG submission 203696) | Sediment microbial communities from Yellowstone Lake, YNP, Wyoming, USA - YL17G09_16 | ecosystem: Environmental > Aquatic > Freshwater > Lake > Sediment | place: USA: Wyoming | collected...
CAGCTGGAGAATGTACGAGGGCAGACCTAATACAAGCTTGTATTAGGTCTGCCCTCGTACCAACTTGGGAAATTTGCCAGTTTTGGCAGGCGTGGCAGGTGAAATTACAGCCCACAGTGGCCAGTGATAGAGTTTTGGTGCCGGGCAAAAAATGATAAAGCGGCTTTTTTTCAATCGGGTCAATGTGTAAAGCGCAGCACTGGCCATAAACCAAAGAAAACAGCTCGCCATTTTTATTTTGCCGCGCCCCGCACTTGCCAACCTGGCCATTTTCTATTGGGCAATAATGAGCGCATGTTTGGCACTGAACCTTGTCATTTTTTAGTTTTTTATAAAGCAAGCATTCCTTCATATTTTTTTATTATAGCATAGCCATGCTCAAGCGAACGAAAATATTTTGTTTCAAAAAGTGAGCGATCGCTCACTTTTTGTAACATAAATATTTTACTGGATATGCTTGATTTTTCATCAGAGAGAGAGAGTAGTTTAAGGGTAGTTTCAAATTTTTCATTATTATTGGCCGCTTCTCGTTGTTTGGGCGGCAAACACTTGGAGGAACAAAAAGACGGAGATTTCTACACGAATTCGCGGCAGGATTGTTATACTTGACATCATAGGGGAAGTAGTGGGTAACGCCAGATTTGACCTAAATACCGCCATACAGGATCAAGTTAATTCTGATGTTGATGGTCTAATTATCAACCTTGACGAAGCGCCGATGATGGATAGCGTTGGACTTGGTATGATGGTAGCGGATTATATTTTACTCACCAAAAAAGAAAAGAAGATTGTTCTTTTGAATGTCGGTAGATCTATCAGGTATCTTCTGATCGTAAATAAAATCGATCAGATATTTGAGAAATACGATGACGAAGACGAGGCTGTGGAAAGCTTCAAAAAGTGAGCTACGGCTCCGGCGGGCTGGGAGGTATAAATTCAGTCCGCCGTATTTTTTTTAAATAACGGTTTTTTTGTTATAATGCGTTATATGAATTATACGCGAATTTTTTTGGCAATCAATTTGCCTCAAACAATTAAAAAAGCGTTGGCGGAATGGCAAAACGAAATTAAAAATAGTTTTCCGATGGAAGTCGCCGATGGTGTGGCCAAGTGGGTGGAATCGGCCAACTTGCATTTAACTTTGTTATTTTTGGGTGAAGTAGGGGATAAAGAAATGCCCTTTTTGGCTAAGGCGATTGAGGAGGCTGTTAAAGATATCCCGCCGGTTGTTTTGTATTTAAGTAAGATATGTTATGGTCCGGCCAAAAAAATTCCGCCGCAATTTATCTGGGTTAAAATTACGCCCAATCAGAGCCTGCAAAAAATCTGTAAGGAACTCGGTTCCTTACAGGGACAGGGAAATGTAAGGAACCGAGTTCCTTACAATACTGGACGAGCTTTTGATGGCCATATTACTTTAGCAAGAGTTAAAGAATGGGTTTGGAAAAAGATTGACCCAGAAGAGCAACCGGAAATTACCAAAGAAATTAATTTAAAATTTACAGCCCGTCATATAGAAATAATGCAAAGCCAGCTAAAAAGAAGCGGCCCTGAATATATAATTTTGCAAAGTTTTTCTTTGTTAGAAAATAATTAAACCCATTACGTTTCACTTGCGATCGCAAGGGAAACGAAATGGGTTTTTAGATGGAGGTGGGTTTTTTTGGATAGGGCTTGATTAAAAAACAAAGAAAAGAGGGAAGAAAAATCGTCAGGCTTGCCAGCGGGACTTATCTTTTGTATAATGCTTCAATATGGTGAGCAAGAAATTTTTTTTGAAGTTGATTGCTTTTTTGTTGGTATTGGCCACGGTGGCTTTGGTTGGCTATGAGGTTGGCGTTTTGGGCGAGCGGGAACGGGTAGCCAGGCTTCAGCCCAGTTATATTATTGACAACACCTTGGATAAGCCCGAGCAGGTGGATTTTTCTATTTTTTGGGAGGCCTGGAACAAGGTTTCGCAGAATTATTTAGACAAAGATAAAATTGATTTTAAAAAAATGGTTTATGGGGCAACCGCTGGTATGGTAGCAAGCTTGGGCGACCCTTACACTACTTTTTTTACGCCCAGCCAAACCACTAGTTTTAACGAAGAGCTCTCGGGCGAATATCAGGGCGTGGGCATGGTGGTGGGCGTTAAAGACAGCCAAATAACTGTTGTTTCGCCTTTTAAGGGCAGCCCGGCTGATAGAGCGGGGTTAAAATCCGGCGATAAGATTTTTAAAATTGACGACACCTTTACCAAAGACCAAAGCATTGAAGAAGCGGTGAAAATTATCAAAGGCCCAGCCAACACCAGCGTGCGGCTGTTGATTTTGCGGGGCGATTGGAAAGAGTCCAAAGAATTTACCATTAAAAGAGAAAATATTAAAATACCAACCTTAGAGAAAGAAATCACCAAGGACAATATTGCTGTTATTAAAATTTATCAATTCAATAGCATTTTGCCTTCGGAGTTCAGGCAAGCGGCTCAAGAGGTATTAAGTACTCCAGCGGTTAAGAAAATCATCATTGATTTAAGAAACAATCCTGGCGGTTTTTTGGAAGTAGCGCAAGAAGTAACTGGCTGGTTTTTAGCCAAAGGACAGGTAGTCACTTGGCAGGATTTTGGGAGCGGACAGGAAAGAAAGCCATATAAATCCAATGGCCCGTCTGTTTTTGAAAAATATCAGGTAGTTGTTTTGATGAACAATGGCTCCGCGTCCGCTTCGGAAATTATGGCGGGCGCCTTGTGCGATCAGCTGGGCGCAAAACTAATTGGCGAAAAATCATTTGGCAAGGGCTTGGTGCAAGAGCAAATTAATTTGTCGGATAAATCTTCACTGAAAGTGACTATTTCTAGGTGGTTAACCCCTAAGGGCATTTCTATCAATAAAGACGGGTTAGCCCCGGACATTGAAGCAAAAGAGGCCACAACAACGGATGACGGAGCAGACGCTGTGATGCAAAAAGCCATTGAGTTTTTGAATAATTTGCCGTAGAATACGGGAAGGGAAAATGAGATATAAAAAATATGAAAGTAATTTTATTAAAAAATATTGCCAAATTAGGCAAGCAATACGAAGTTAAGGAAGTGCCCGATGGTTACGCTAACAATTATTTATTTGCCAAGGGCTTGGCCAAACCATCCGATAAAAACGGCTTAGTAACAGCTAAAAAACAGCGCGCCTTGCTGGCTGAAAAAGCCACCCAGGAGTTGGAAAAATCCGCTAAAATGGTTCAAGAAATGGACGGACTGGAAGTGGAAATTGCTGTGAAGGTGGGGGATAAAGGCCAGTTATTTGAAAAGGTGAGCCCTAAAAAGATTGCCGCTCGTTTGCAAGAAATGGGCTACGGCATTACTGCTGATCAAGTGGTTTTAGGCGGCGCGATAGCAGAAGTAGGGGAACACGAAGTTAAAATAATTTTTGAACACAACTTGGAGGCATCTGTCAAGGTAATAGTAGAAGCAGTTGTATGACAACTAAGTATATTTTTATTACTGGCGGGGTTATTTCTAGTTTAGGTAAGGGCATTACCGCCGCTTCCATTGCCAAGCTTTTGCAAGCCAAGGGCTATAAAGTGACCAATGTCAAGTGCGAAATGTATGTCAATATAGACGCGGGCACGATTCGGCCGACTGAACACGGCGAAGTTTTTGTGACCACTGACGGCGTGGAAACCGACCAAGATATTGGCTCTTATGAAAGATTTTTGGGAGAAGACCTTTATTCGTCTAATTTTTTAACCACTGGCCAAATTTATCAGGCGATTATCCAACGGGAAAGAAATTTGGAATATGACGGCGAAGATGTGGAAGTAGTGCCTCATGTGCCCGAAGAAATAATCAGGCGCATCAAGGAGGCGGGCAAAAAATCAAAAGCCGAGATTGTTATTGTGGAAATTGGCGGCACAGTGGGGGAATATCAAGGCATTCTTTTTTTGGAAGCCAATAGAATGATGAAGCTCAAAGAGCCTAAAAATATCTGCCATGCGCATGTTTCTTATTTGCCTATTCCTTCAACTGTAGGTGAAATGAAAACTAAGCCAGTGCAGTATTCAGTGCGCACGCTTAACGCGGCGGGTATTCAGCCGGATTTCGTGGTGGGTCGGGCTGCTTTGCCTTTAGACGAAAAAAGAAAAAATAAAATATCGGCCTTTTGCAGTGTGCCCGAAGAAAATGTTATTTCCAATCCAGATGTTAAATCAATTTATGAGGTGCCAATAATTTTTGAAGAGCAAAAATTCGGCGAGAAAATTTTGAAGCATTTTGGCCTCAAGCCCCGCCAGCAGGACTTGCGAGAGTGGAGAAGCTTGGTGGCAGTGATTAAGGGCGCTACCAAAGAGGTCAAAATAGGCATTGTGGGCAAATATTTCCAAACCGGCGATTTTACTTTGGAAGATTCTTATGTTTCTATTATTGAAGCGGTTAAGCATGCTTGCTGGGCTAACAATCAAAAGCCGGTCATTCAGTGGTTGGCCAGCGAAAAGTATGAGAAAGATCCCAAAGCAGTAGGGGAGCTCAAAGATTATGATGGCGTGATTGTGCCGGGCGGCTATGGCAGTCGGGGAGTGGAAGGCAAAATCGCGGCTATTAAGTTTTTGCGTGAAAACAAAATTCCTTTTTTGGGCTTATGCTATGGCATGCAATTGGCCGTCATTGAATTTAGCCGCAATGTAGCTGGCTTGCCAGACGCCAACACCACCGAGATAAATCCCAAAACAGCCAATCCAGTGATTTGCTTGATGAGCGAACAAGAGGAGTTTTTGAAAAATAAGCGCTATGGCGATACTCAACGGTTAGGCAGCCATCCTTGCCAGGTTATACCCAATACTTTAGCAGACAAGGCCTATGGCCAACCCTTGATTAAAGAACGGCACCGCCATCGTTATGAATTTAACAATGGCTTCAAAGAGCTTTTAGAGAAAAGGGGGTTGGTGGTGAGCGGCATTAACCCAGAGCGTAATTTAGTAGAAATTGTTGAGCTCAAGGGGCACCCGTTTTTTTTAGGCACGCAGTTTCATCCCGAATTTCAATCCCGTCCCTTAAGCCCGCACCCCTTGTTTAAGGAATTTATTAAAGCGTGTGTCAGGAAGAAAAAACAACCCCGTTAGGGGATTGTGCAGGACTTACGCGATTGGGGGCTCGGAAAGATAATTTCAAGGAGACGCTCACTCGCTCCAGCGGCTCGCTCGCTTAGTTTTCGGCCTATTTTCCGCCATTAAGCGGAACCAAGCAAATAGGCCTCAAAATACTCCTTGAAATTATCTTCCTCGCCCCCAAATAGGCCAGTCACAAATTAGACAATGTGGACGATTTTGGCCTCTCTTTTTTTGCCAGTGAAAGTAGTTTTGTTTTTTGTTTGAAATTTAACCACGCCCTCTTTTAGAGCAAATAAAGTATAGTCGCCACCGCAACCAACATTTTTGCCGGGCAAATAGTGAGTGCCCTTTTGACGAATAATAATCATACCGGCTTTGGCCTTTTGACCGTCGGCTAATTTTAAGCCCAGATATTGGGGTTGCGAATCGCGGCCCAGCCTAGCGCCGCCTTTTGATTTAGATGTTGCCATAAAAATAAGTTAAAAATTAAAAGTGAAAAATTAAAAGTTTAGGTGTCGCTTCGCGACAATTTAAGATATTTATATGTTACCAAACTTTGTTGAAAAATTCAAGAGAAACAAGGATACCATTTTGCTTATCGCGGCGGTGTTTTTATTATGCCTATTATCCTTTGGTCTAGGTTTTTTAACTAACTTTTACTCGCAAAAACCGCCCCTAACAATTGAAAACCCAGCCGGGGAGTAGAATTTTGCAACCAGCTCGTTAATCTTTTAAGGGGTGGAATTTTCGGTGGGTTTCTTCGGCGAACTTGTTAGAGGCGTTGATATATCTTGTGGTGGTGTTTAATGATTCGTGCCCCAAGAGCACTTGAATAGCGGCTGGGCTGGCGCCATTTTCAGCCATATAAGTGGCAAAAGCATGGCGGATGCTATGGCAGGAAATTGGGATATTTATGCCAAGCCACTCTCTATATCTTTTGATTCTTTCTTGCATATAATTCGCGGAAATTTTTTTATTTTCTTGGCGGATATTTTTGCCATGATAGGGGATAAAGATAAACGGAGTGTCAACTATACCTCTAATTTCAGTATAGTTTTGCAGATGTTTTTCAGCTCGGGGGGTTAGATAAACAAACCTTTCTTTTTTACCTTTGCCCCTAATGAGAATTCGACCTGTTTTGTCTATTTGATTTTGTTTTAAGTTAATCAATTCGGAGATACGCATTCCTGTGGACATTAGCATTTCAAACATAGCTCGGTTTCTTAGGGCTACTTTTTGATTTTTTTCGAAATCCATGGGGGCTTCAATAATTTTTACTATCTCTAAAAGTTCGGATATTTTATATTGTTTTTTTCCATTTTTTGTCAGCTTGACCATTTCTGGAGCAAGAGGCGTTTCATGGTCCATGTCTATTAAAAACTTCAAATATGATCTCAAGGCGGAAAGCATTTTGTTGGTTGAAAAACTGCTCAATTTTATTTTTGCTGTTTCATGGAGGGGCGTCTTTCTGTCTTGCGAATTTAAGTATGCCTTATAAAGCAAAATAGTTCTTTTGTTTGAAGTTTCAAATTTGATATTGTTTTCGTTTAAGAAATCTTGAAAAACATTCAAGTCCCTTTCGTAATTATAAATTGTTTCTTGCGAAAGATTATTATTTTGCATATTTAGCAAAAAATCATCTAAATGCGGCAGAGAAATATTTTTATTTTTCGTGGGGGATTGCATGGGGGTTTTTGAAAATTAGACTGATGGGGGAGTGGCTATTTTTTAACAATTAGCGGGGGCTGTGAGGGGGCAGTCAAGGAAAAATATTTTTTAATAAAAAATAAATTTTAATTTTTTTTCTATAGAAGAAATTTAAAAAACAAAATTTATTTAAAAAATATTAAAAAAATCGTAAAGCAGTTGAATAACATGATAATTACCCACTCTTTTAGCTTTTTTTGCGCCGAGCGGGTTTAATGGTCTACGGAATGAGTGTAAGGGTTATTATACTCACTCGTATATCAATTAAATAATAGCCTCCCGCAAGCTGTATGTCAATCTCCCTTCTTGCGGAAAACCCAGCTTTTTATTTTATCTTTGGTTTTTTGCCAAGCATTCGCGATAATTTTTTTAATGTTGCCATGAAATTCTTTTTTTTCTTCTTGCCAGCCATTTTGCATTGCTTGTTTCCGATTCGTAAACCAGGCCTTTATTTTCGTGATCACCTCTCCCCTCTTAGCGCTGGCCACTTTTTGCCAGGCCTCTTTGAGCAGGTTTTCAGCCGTATGAATAAAAGTGCTTGCTGATTTTATTTGGATAACTGATGACGAGCTATTTGTTTCAGCAACAGTTTGAGCCATAGCCAAGTTAGAGAATGCGTTGAAAATTAGAGAAATTGTTAAAATTATAATTAAAAATGATTTCTTCATATATTTAAGAATTAGAAATTAAAAATTAGAAATTTCCTCACTTCCCTTCTATGGGCACGAAATTTCTGTAAAGATATTCTAAGAGATAGTTGGCTATTAATCGGGCGGCTCTGGGGCGGCTGAAGTCTCCTGATCCTTGAACCATTGTTTGTAAGATGTTGGGATGGCTGAAGAGGTATTTAATTTTTTCTAAAAAGAAATGCGGCTTCAAATTATCTTCTTCAATCACTTCTCCGCCGCCCGAGGCCTGAAAACCGTAACTGTTTTGCGCTTGATGGTTTTGGGCGGCTCCGGGTAAGGGAATTAAGATAGCTGGTTTTTTATTGGCGGCTATCTCAAATATGCTCCCGGCGCCCGCTCGGGAAATTACTAAAGAACTGGCGGCAAAACCATTGCGTAGCTGGGACTCGTTCATAAAACCAAAGGGATGATAGCTTTTTCTGGCTTTTTCATCAGCTACCAAAACAGTTGACTCTTTGATGATTTGCTTAAAATTGTTTTCGCCGGTTTGATGAATAACTTCAAAGTCCAGTAAAAGCTCGGGCAATATCTCCAAAATAAGATTATTAATGCTGGCGGCCCCTTGCGAGCCGCCCAAAATAAACAGTACTGGCTTTTGGCTGGAGATTTCAAAAAATTTCAAGGCCTCTTCTTTGTTGCCACCCAGCACCCTGTCTCTGATAGGATTGCCCACACAGACCATTTTTTCTTTAGAAGATAAGTTGGCGGTTTTGGCAAAAGAAGTGAAAACTTCTACTGCCCACTTGCTTTCTATTTTGGTGGCCAACCCCGCCACTGCGTCGGACTCGTGTATGAAAATAGGCACTCTTAAAAGTCGAGCGGCAAAAACCGTTGGAAAAGAGCCATAACCTCCTTTGCTGAAAACCAGGTCAGGCGCCAAAAAGAAAAATAAAAAAGTGGCTTTAATAATACCGCAGGGCACCTTGAAAAAGTCGTAAAAATTACGCGCGGAAACATAACGGCGTAATTTGCCGCTGGCTATTCTTTTTATTTTTACTTTTTCCACCGACAGCAAAACCTCTGTTTGAATGTCTTTGGGCCCGAAATAATAAAGGTCCAGATCCGGATCCGAATAATTGTTTTTTAGTTCTCGGATGATAGCCAATATAGGAAAGATGTGCCCGGCGGTGCCTCCGCCAGTGAAAATAATTTTCATGATTTTAATTTTGAACTTTTTTAGAAAAATTAAGTAAAACGCCCATCGCCATCATTTCCGCTATTATATGCGAGCCCCCATAACTGAAAAATGGCAGGGGCACTCCGCCCATGGGCAATAGCCCTATCATTCCCCCGACATTAAAAAACGATTGAAACACTAGCCACACGCCAATACCAAAAACAGTTAATCCCTCAAAGGTGGCGCCAAGCTTTTTGGCTATTTTTAAGACGCGCCAAAAAAATAAAACGATCAATGCGACAAATAAGCTGGCTCCCAAGAATCCCCAGCCTTTGCCTATTATAGCAAAAATTGAGTCAGTAAGGGGAGCTGGCAAAAGGCCTACCTGTGGATTATTCAAACCCAGGCCAAAGCCCTCGCCAATGCCCCATAATTTACCCGAGCCGACTGCCATTTTGGCTTGATGTAGCTGAAAGCCATGGTTAAAAAGGTCGCTTTCCGGGTTCATAAACACCAACCATCTTTTGAGGCGGTAGGGTTCAAATAAAATAAAGGCTGTTAAGCCAACAGCCCCGGTTCCAGTTATTAACAAACTGTGCCAAAGTGGCGTGGCTGAAATAAAATACATCGCTAAACAAACCACCATTAAAATGCCCAGAGTGCTTAAATCAGATTGCGCTATTAAAATGGCAAAAACAATTGTTGCGATAGCTAAAAAAGGCAGTAAAATTTCTTTAGTTTTTTTCTTGTTTGGCATGGCCTGGCTTTTGCCCAGCCAGGCGGCCAAATAAATAATAAAAGCAATTTTTAAGAATTCCGATGGCTGAATTAAAAATCCTCCCCCAATATTTATCCAACGTTGCCCTCCAGCAATTTTTACCCCAAGTATGGGCGCAAAAACTAAAAGCGCTAAAACTAAGGACGAAACAAAAGCCAAAGGAGCAAATTTCTTGAATGTCTTGAGCGGTAGCTTGTATAAAATTAAACCGCAAGCTATGCCAATAGCTAAGCGGATTATTTGGTTTTGCAAGTAATTCCAAGGGTTACCAAAGTGTTCTTGCGATAAGGGCAAAGAGATCATACCTACGGCAAACAATCCCCAGATAGTTAAAACAGCCGCAATAATCAGCAAAAAATAATCAGGTGGCGATTTTTTTTTAATTACTTTTTTGACCATATTTTTTTACCCATTTTTTGAATTGCTCTCCCCTGTCTTGATAATCTTTGAACATATTAAAACTCGCCGCGGCTGGCGAAAGCAAGCAGATGCCATTTTTGGGAGTTTTTTCGTAGCAAATCTTTACCGCCTCTCGCATTGCTGGCACTTGGAAGGAGCTTAAGGAACTCGGTTCCTTGCCCTCAAGGAACCGAGTTCTTTTCAGTATTTTCTCACCTGTCCCCTGCCCTAAAATGATTAAATTTTTTACTGAACTCTTGGCAATTTCTTTAGCTAATAAACTATAATCACTCCCCTTGTCTGAACCGCCAGCAATTAAAGAAATTGGCTTATCACTAAATGTCTCAAGGTCTAAAATCGTTGTTTCAGGAATTGTCGCCATTGAATTGTTATAAAACTCAATGCCTTGATATTTTCCCGCAAACTCCAAACGGTGCGGCAAGTTGTGAAAATTTTTGATGGCTTTTTTAATTTTTTCTTTAGGGATATTAAAGGGAGCGGTGGCTAAGATAGCGGCTAAAACATTCAAGTGATTAAATTCGCCCTTGAGGGGAATTTCTTTGAGGTTGATAATGTCTTCAACTATTTTTAGCTTGGCTTTACTGAAAGCTATTTGGAGAGCCGCGCTTTGTCGCGCGATTTTTTTTACCAAAGAGTCGTGGCCGTTATAAATTAAAAGGTCGTTTTTCGTTTGATGTATAGCTATATTGGCTTTGGCTTTGGAGTATTCTTGAAAATTGGCAAAGTAATCCAAATGGTCGGAAAATAAATTTAAAAAAACAGCGATTTGCGGCGATTTTTTAAGGCCTTGCAGTTGTTGGGCTGATACTTCGTAAACCGCGATATGGTCGGGCTTGGCACCAAGTAGATACTGCATCACTGGCTTACCTACATTACCCAACCAAAAGGCCTTAAAGCCAGCAGTTTTCAAAATTTGATAAATCAGCCCGGAAGTGGTGCCTTTGCCCTTGGTGCCAGTCACGCCAATAATCAACCCAGGAAAATTGTCGTAAAATATCTCGGCCTGCGAAGTGGTTTGTAAGGAACCGAGTTCCTTACAAGGAATGCCCGGAGTTTTGATGATTAAATCGTAGTCCCCCGCTTTAGCCAAGTAATTCTGGCCAAAATGTTTTTTTAAGTTTTTATCTTTGGCTAAAATCGCTCGTATTTTTTTGTCAAACTGGCCTATCTTTTTTTTGTCCCCCACCGCTAAAATCTTACACGGAAACATTTTCCGCAAAGCCAAATAACTATCAATCCCCTCTTTGCCCATTCCCAAAATCAATACTTTTTTATTTTCTAAATTTTTTAACATTATTCTAAAATAGCATAAATTTTAAACAAAAAGAAGTAAAAGCCATTTGAAAGCTTTTACTTCTAGTTTCTCGCCTGCTCGTTCGTGGGATTTCACCTGATCCACCTATGCCTCTACGCCAGCAATTTCCATCATTTCCAAAATTATTTCTCTGCTCTCTTGCTGATAGCGCTCAATTTTCTTAAGGTCAAGTCTATCTTTTTGTCCCAAAGCTTCTCGCAGAAGCTTTGGAAACGCTCGGAGGTATGGAAGAGGCATGCGTATTAGCTGTACATAACAAGAAGTAAACAATTTGTTTTACCACCTTTCCATTATGGAAAGATAGAAAAAGATTATTAGCATCTGCAAACTGCCTGCGCACAAAGGCAGCCTTAAACGCATCAATTTGTTTTTGCTCTTCTTGATTTATTAGACTAGGTTGGTATCAAATCAATTCTCCAAAAACTAACAACATCTCCCAAGGGTAAAAAGTTTCCTTGGATAAAATTTGTTTAGCGTCTTCTTCGGCCAAATCAATTAAACCCATTTTTATTTTCTCCTATTTTTTTGTTAATGTATTTTTTTCCGTTCCCTACTTCCCACTTTCGCATAACAGTTATACAATAACACAAAAGTATTGCCTTGGTCAAGTCAGCCCAATAACCTAATGGCCACGCCGATGATGGCTAGCACCAAGTTGATAATCCAAAAACGCATGGTGATTTTTTCTCTGCTCCACCCAATGGCTTCTAAATGGTGATGAATTGGTGTGCAAAGAAATACTTTTTTGTGGAAAAACTTTTTGGAAAAAAGCTGGATAATAATTGAGCCCACTTCAACCACTAAAAGCCCGGCGATAATCGGCAAAACCAATAATGAATCGGTTAAAAAAGCCACGGCCGTCAAAACAGCCGTGAGGCCGAGCGAGCCGGTTTCGCTCATATAAAAGCGGGCTGGCGGGATGTTAAACCATAAAAAAGACAAGGTAGCCCCGGCGATCACCGCACAGAGA
>Ga0315284_10012530_pt1 | contig 12074 bp, 13 predicted proteins | sample YL17G09_16_MG_FD_203696 | JGI IMG/M metagenome (GOLD analysis project Ga0315284, IMG submission 203696) | Sediment microbial communities from Yellowstone Lake, YNP, Wyoming, USA - YL17G09_16 | ecosystem: Environmental > Aquatic > Freshwater > Lake > Sediment | place: USA: Wyoming | collected...
CCCGAATTCCATGATAAAAAAGGGGCAAAGCCAGCACGACCCGCCGGCAAACAAGCGGAAAGAGAGCGCGCCCGGGGTGACTCGAACACCCGACCTGCTGATTCGTAGTCAGTAGTCTATATGAGGGGAACCGGAGTTCCGTGTCGAGTTTTTGTCTAGTTGACAGCCAAAATCTCCAGCATAACGGAAGCGTTCGGGCCGAAAGGTCCGGGTCCTCCCCCGCCTCCTCCTCTGCTTATTGCACGAGGCCAAGGCTTTGTATTGTAGTTAGGAAATCAAGTCGCTTTGTTCTTGAATTAAATGAACTAATTTCGTAAACTATCCACAGTGCAATTGTTGGAGGTAATTCCCGGGAGGGGCTTTTTAGGATGGATGACAAAACAATTATCCAAAACTACATAAACAACTTTCGTATACAGTTATCTATCTTTCTGAAACCCGATATAGGCATCCATTCAATTATTTATCCGTGTATAGAGGATGGCGCCATAATCGAATTCACGTTTGGGGCAGGCATACCTTCCTCTGATGATTACAAAGATCCTTTCCCAAAAATATCTGACGCCCTGAAGACCATTCAACAGAAGGCTTTTGGGGGAAACCTAAATGGGTTTAAATTCTTGGGGACGAACTATATTATGGAATTTCACAGGCTGATATTAATCAAAGATAATTCTGAGTCTGAATGGACAGAAAAAAAGGCGACTGAGGATGTTTTCAAATTTGTAACCGGCGGGAAATCACTACCCAAATGAAGATTGGGAATATCGATGGAACTCCTGAAGAGATACATAATCTCTGCATAAATAATGGTATTAGGATAGAGGATTTTCTGGAGCCTTCTAAGAAATTAGCCTTAATATGGGTAATCATTCCTTCATCTCTATTTGTGGCGTTTTCATTTACTCTGAAATGCGCTAATCAATTTGCTCAACCGCTAATATGGCTGCTAATAATTATCGAATTGTTGTTTGCCGTCTGGCTTACAGCATCAATTCATCTGCGTTTCAAGAACAAAACTGTGACATTGATATGCGGCTTTATTTTTATAGTCATTATGGGATACTGCGCAAACATTCTCAAATTAGATGAAGCGTTCAGGCTTATTCAAAATAAAATCGAAATCAAGTCACCTTAAGGAATACAGACCGGAACCTGCCGTATGCCGGCGGCTTGCCAAACAAAGGCTGAAAGCGTAGTAATATTACAGTTTCGGACGGAAGACGATGAGCGGCCGTGCGCCGAACTAATTATAAAATTCTCTCGCTACAGACGGCTTCGGGCCAGCGGGAACGACGGCGCGAACGGCCTTCGTCTTCGAGTGTCGCGAGTAGATACGGCTTACTCTCGCGACTGCTTGGCGCTTCGACTCGGCTGAACTGTGACAGTATCTCATCGTCATCTGGATGTTTGCATGGCCGAGCAGTTCTTTGACGGTCACGATGTCGACTCCGGCTCGTATCATGCGGCTCGCAGCTGTGTGCCTCATCGTATAGAGCCTCACGTTCTTCAGCTGCGCGTCATCGACAGCTACGCGAAAGCATTTCGGAGTCGACGCCCAGCGGAACACCTTGCCCGATGCGTCTTTGGGATGCGCTTCGAATAGCGCGATCAGCTCTGCACTAAGCGGCACTTCGCGATCTTTGTGATTCTTTGCAAGCCCAGCTGGGATGAATATTAGCTTTTTCTTCAAGCTCACTATCGACGAAGTCAAGCCTCTTTCTACGTCCCAGCTATCATAGGCCCAGCGCAGAGCGAAGGCTTCCCCTGGGCGCATGCCCGTTATCAGCAGAACCATCAGGAGCGGTTTCAGGTGCGACTTTGCTGCGTCGAGCAGTCTCGCGGCTTCATCGTCGGTGAGAATTCTCAGATTGGTTTCGGGCTCAGGGAACTTTTTGACTCGTGCGGCAGGGTTATTATTCAGATCGCCCCAATCGACAGCGCGCTGCAAGATCATCTTCAAGAAGCCGAGTTCCCTGTTGGCCGAAAAAAGATAGTTAGCCCCCCTTTGGGCGTGATATTTCGCGACTGCTTCAGTCGTTATCTCTGTCAGCCGCTTACCCCTGAACAGCTCGGAGTTGAGAAGTGCGTTCAAGCACGTCTGATGAGATCGTCGCGTCTTCGCACGCCCGAGCGAGTGTTTAGCTATGAACTCTTTCGCGAACTCGTCAAAATCGCGCTCGCTCTTCTTCGCTTCGGGGACTTCGAATCCCAACATGCGCATCGCCTTCTGACTTCGAACTAGCGCGAGATGGCCCCGTGCCTCAGTTTTTGTCGGGAACGCCGCGCGGACGCGCTTCAGCCTTCCGTTCGCCTGCATGAAACTGACGTCAACGATCCATCGGCCGTTCACGAACTTGAGGTTCTTTTCTCTGCTCAGTTGTCTCATGGCTCGCCTCTTGACGCTGTCCACATACAGGACCTGCAGGGAGGTGTCAATGGAGTTCTTCCCTCCTCTGCTCCCCTATCAAGACAGAAGACCGTCGCTGCTACGCGCTCACTGCACAGGCCGTTTGTTGCGAGTCGCTGTTCTTTGACGCGGTGGACACAGCGCTTCTGCTTGACCTCTAATAGCAAAACTCTCATCCCGAGCCCTACGATTCTCGACTATTTCGATCAAGGCACCACGTGCGAACGCGTCTGCAATTGCTTCCCACTGCTCTGCGTGCGTCTTGTAGGGGAACTTGAGTCCCGGTCCCCTGCCATACCAGCAGTGATGCGCTTCGTGAGCGATCGTGAACAGTATCTCTTCGAGCGGCATATCGCAGCGCACCCAAAGCCGTGAGTTCGATTGCCAGCCCGCAGCCGGGAACTCGTCGATGAACACAGGTCTGTCGCACTTGCCGCTTTCGACGTGCTCGAACCACGCAACTGCGATGTCGAGCCCTTTGAACTTCTCGCTGCAGTAGTCGAGCATCGAACGAGCAGCAAAGTTGATGAAGTCGGAGACTGCCGCGAAGTCGACAGCGCGATAGACCTGCGAACGCCTGTCGCCTGATGGCAAAAGTTTGTTCACGCGGGCAATCAGTCGCTCGCGCTCCATCTGCTGCGCGTAGAACGCGTCATGCTCTTTGCGAGTCAAGAACTTATACATGTTAGACCTCGATGCCGAACTGCGACTTCGCGCGCTCGATGAACTGTTCGAGCGGCTGCTGCAGCGCGTCGCTGCTTGCGTCTCTGAGCACGACAGTTGGCCACGCGTCGACTGGACACAGCGCATCAATCTCGTCGAACGCTTTGCGGACTGATTCACGCACGGCGACGACCTCATGCTCGGCTCTTGCAGCAAGACGAAGCGCAGCGACAAACGCTGTCAACGCTTCTTTGATTCGCCGCACGTTCGGCGCAGTCAACTCTGTCCGCGCTTTCTCTGCGTGTTCACGCAGCACGTCGTTCATCACTTTGAGGCGCTGTTTGCCTTCTTCGAGTTCAACGCGGAGTCGATTCGTCGCTTCTGCGTTATTCTGCACGGCGTTCTTCAGCGCTGTCGTCTGGCCCTCGCGGAGAATGTCGGCGCGCAATGCTTGCTCTGCAAGCGGCGTGGCGGCTTCGACGAGCGCTGCACGCTCTCGCGGGATGTCGCTCAGTCGAATCGCGAGCGTGTCGCGCTCAGTCTTGAGTTTCAGATACTTTTCGCGGTCAGTCATTCGATTGCCTCCTATAGCAAGTGTAGTGTCTGTCTATATGTGAACACTCGCGTGTTAATCAGGGTCATCGCTTATGTCATGCCATTCGATGCCGATGTTGCACGACGATTCGGGCAGCAGCGCTATGATGCCAGCAGCGACGTTCGCTTCGTCTTCAGGTTGGCCGCTGTCGGTGTCGACGCTGTCGCGACCGCCGCTGCGTGTCTTTCGCACAAGACTTTTGAACTGAGCAATCAGCGTCTCTCGTGCCGGGAGTTCGACGCGCCCCGTATTGAACGCACCCTCTGCTTCGAGATAGAGTTCAGACTTCGTTTTCGCAGCGCGATCATACGAGATGCCGAACTTCGAGAACGCGTTCGACGCCCAATCGCCTGAGAACTTGTCGCCCACTACGCGGCTGACGCGATACCACTTCAGCAGATCGCAGTATTGAGCCGTGACATCTTCGGGGTTGAACTTCGGCGCTCGCGAACGAACGACGTCAATGATGATTCTGTCGCCGTCGAGATGACCGATCGCGAGAGCGTAGTTGTCTTTGCCCCCACCGCCAGATACGTCAACAAACGCACGATAGACGTCTACTTCGGCTCTGAACGGCATCTCAAGCGGGCGGTCGTAGCTCACAGCCGCGTCGATGACGCGCGAGTCGAACATCGCGCTCAAGTCGCTTCTGAAGTGAGCGAGATACTCAGACTCGTATGCTGCGGGGTCCCTGCGCTTCGCTGCTTCAAGTTTCTTCTGCGAGTAGTTGGGGTTGAACAGTTCTGTCGAACCCTGAAAGACGAGCACGTGCGAGTTCGGCTTGCCCCAATATTGATTGAAATCGTTGTATGGTTCGCCTCGCATCATGTAGGGCGAAGTGATCTTGACCATCTTCGAATGTTCGAAACTCAGGCCCGGTCGCGCCGCGTCAAGCACTTCTTTGTCGATGTTGTGACCTTCGTTCTTCCAGAACGCGCACTCGTCGCCGATGAAGCAGGCGAGCGATGCGCCGCGAATGCGAGCGATGTTGCACGGATAGACCATGATTGAGATGCCGTTCGTGAGCTCGATTTCGTTTTGAGTCGTTCGCTTGATGAGGCGCTTCAGTATAGGCGACGCTTCGAGTTTGTGAAGACAATAGTCGAAGACGATGCGTGATTGACGCCTCTGCTCGCTTGAGACAATCATCACGATGCCCGTCTCACCGACGGAGAGCTTGTGATGTCGCGCACATGCTTCGTAGAGAGCGATGTTCGACGCCAACTTGTCGGACTTTCCAGACCTCCGGCCCAAGATAAACGTCAACTCGGGCCACTCAAAGCCGAGTCGATATTCCTCAAGCCCTGTCGTCAGACTGAATACAGCCATCTCACCGTCTGTGAGCGACAGCCCGTAGACGGCCTTGAGACTCATCTTCTGTGCGAGCGACAGACTCTTGTCGTTGAGCATCTGCTTGTCTTCGATGAAGTCGATGATGTTCAATGTCGTGGCCTACGATTCGCGCGCTCTGCGAAAAACCCTCTGGAATCGCGCAGGACGCGGGTTCCTCTCTGATGCAGTCTCTTTCACGTCTTTGCGTCTGAAAGCGACGCAGAACGCATCTGGCACGCGTTCAACGAGCGTCCTGTGTCTGCTCTCAGAGTGTTTTATCATTCTACTTGCTCTTCACCCTGTTCTTCGTCGCGCTCGCGCTTGTCGAACTCAGCGATATACTCGTGAACGTCGAGCACTTCGCGCGAGCGCTGCTTCGCGATGCCGAGCGCCATGAGGTCGAGCCGCAACGAGTTCGAGTAGGCCAAGTAGACATCGCGCAGGACCGGGGCGACGTTGCCATTCTGAATCACGCCCGTCTTGCGCACGTGTTCTTCGACGCAGCGAATCACTCCGAGTTTGCCGATCGCGCGGTCGATGAGCACGAGTTGCGACGCTGTCAGATCGCTCTCAGTCGGCCCGAGATCGTGAATCATCGTGCGACGCACGACGCCCAGCCAGCGAGCGACGTCTTTGCGGCTGTCGGGATACTCCCCTGTCACCATGAGACTGTATGCCCCATGCGAGAGAGGCGTGCCACTCTTGCGACCGCGCTTCTTCCCTGCTTTCTTCGTTTCAGCGTCCATCTACAACTCGTTTGTTTCGTTCCAATTGCATTTTTGAGTCGACGCGCAAGACGTCATAAAGTCGACAGCGAGCGCGTGTTTCTCTCTGATGACGCGCTGATTGTGTATCAGCCGATCGAGAGCAGATCGCCCTGAGCATTGATTGCTGTCGATAAACTCGACCCATACCCTTAAAACCGTTTTCAAGTTCGGAATTAGAACAACCGGAGTTCGATATTCGAACAACTAAACGAGAAGGGGTTGAATCGTTCAACGTGATCTCTCAAGACGGGCATTAGTAGTTGTCTTAAATACAAACAACCGAGCCCGATATAGTTGTTCCCAATTCATACTCTTCTTACAATCTACCAGCATACTCATGGCGCAACTCTCTCATCGAACGTTCCCGTGAGTCGATAAGTGTTGGGATTGCGATAGAGTCCACCTCTATTCGTGCGAGCGGCCCAGCCGGCCTTTTCGAGTTCGCGGGCGGCTTTGTAGAACCCTGACCGCGAGGCGAAGCCAGGTTGCTGAGAGAGCTCACTGAAATGAAGCTGTATCTCGCCATTGTTGTGGCCGTTATATTTGCACTTTAAGTAGATGTAGAAGACCTTTGCCCTCATGCTCAGGCCGCGCCATTCCTCAGACCTGAGCAGCAGAGCTCGGTCCAACGCGACAAATGACGAATGCTTGTCATGTTTGCCCTTTTTCATTTTGGCCCCTCTTTAGAAACGGCCAGCGGGAGCCCCGATGAAGAGGGGCCTCGACACCAAGAACCCCCGCCAGCCAAATAATCATTTACTCCCTCGACAATCGCCGCGTGCCTGCGCTTCAAGTTGTTCATTGAGGCGCTTGAGCAGGCGCTTAAAATCAATCCGCACAGTCCGTCCCACACGCACGCCGGGCAGTTCGGCACGGTAAAACATTTTGTAAACTGTCTGCACATGGCAGTTTAGGAAGGCGGCCGTTTCTTTTATTGTAATAAAATGGCGGCCATCAAGATTCATGTCAGTCTCTACTCCGCACTCTCTTCGAACGCAGAAGGTGGGATGCCCAGGACCTCGGTGAGCCGCTCCCGCAACCGCTTGCCGGGCACTACGACGCCATGCTCAAGAGCACTTACCAACGGCTGATGGGTTCGCAGCATCCGCGCAAGGGCATCTTGGCTCAGTGATCGCTCTACACGAGCGAGCCGAATGCTATGCCCTAAACTGCCGCGTCGTAATGCTCGGTTATGTTCCATGCTTAATAAATACAAGACCCGCGATTGCTTGTCAAGTGCTTGATTATAAATACGTTACCAGTTGGCTGCAGCGGATGAATAGCGCGCGATTTTTTTGGTCAGTTCAGGCTAAGTATCTGAAAATAAAGACACAAATATTTTGCCAATTTCGCAAGTAGGCGTTTTTCGTTCGGAATAATATTTTTCATTCAGTTTCACTTAAAGCGCATTTTAGAGCGATATTTAACAACATCGAGCAGAAACAGTTGCGCTGCACGTCGCTATTCATCGGCCACAGAGAATGTGTCAGAACCTGCGGGCTCGAATTGCGTGCGCCTGGGCATACTTTTTGCGGGAGTGAGACTATAGTGTAGCCAGGAACGTCTGTATATATGAGGCCGATGAACCGGAGATAATCCGTCCTCTTCAACTCGCCGGGAAGCCGGGAATCTCCCGGCCCCGGCTGGCCTCCCCCCGATCTTACGGTCTAGATTATCCTCTATTAGACCTGCAGAGAGATGAGCTGCATCTACCCAAGCTATTTTATCTTGTCGTCTTCTATGAAGCCGAAATGTATTAGAGCATCCTTTAGGGCAAGGAACTTGTCGTCGGGACAAGGTTTCGACCTTACATTATGGTCGTTTCTATTGGGCGCCTGATCGATGAGAATTCCGCATTTCTGCTTAGCGTGTGCTATCCAGCATGTTGCCGGGACAAATCCATACTTCACTTTCACATAATCCTGAATCTCTTTATATGTGCCCATTAACCTGCCTCCATCCCTCAACGAATTTCAATTCATCCATTACAACGTCTTGAGCCGTCTTTCCCTTCCAATCACCTCCGTTACCGATTTTCCTAGATTGTCACATTTCTATCTGGTAGAATCAACTGCATAGAGGAATTTTGGTTTGCCTCCACCTCCAAAGAGGCTGTTAGTAGGTAGTTGATCCACAATGACATAAAAGTGACAAGGGTTCAGTGTCCAATTTAAAACACATGAATAACAACCATATATCTAGTGCCTTTTGGTCGTCGACCAAAGCTGAGCTTTCGGCCGAGCAACTGAAACCCTTCACCCGTAAAGCAAGAAACACTTGCATTCTGGCAGGCGCAGGTTCCGGAAAAACGAAGACACTCGTCAGGCTGCTTGCATCGGATTTGTTAAGAGGAATTCCTCCAGAGAATATTGTCTGCTTTACGTTCACCGAGAAGGCAGCTGAAGAGCTTCTTGCCCGGATTCATAATCTAGCGAGAAATGAGTTTCCGACTGTCGATGTAAACCGGCTTTTTGTTGGGACAATTCATAGCTGGTGCTTACAATACCTCTTAAAACAAACATCATTTCTTAACTACACTCCAATTGACGAATTACAGATCAATGCCCTCGTGAGCCGCTTGTATGACTTCCTCGAACTTGAAAAAACTTATGCCCGGGCTTTTCCATCAAGCATTGACCCTTTTCTAAAAGACCTTGAAATATTCTATAACGAGCATCTTTCTCCTAGCCAAGTTCCATCAAAGATAAAGGGGAGTATTGATAAGTTCCTAGCGACGCTTGAGGCGAACCGAATTATTACCTTTGGAGGAATGGTCCGCTCAGCTATAGAATATCTTAGAATAAAAGGGCCCTTACCCAGTCCCTTCTCGCTCTTTGTTGACGAATATCAAGATGTAAATCCTGCACAAGTTGAGTTGATCAGGGCAATGTTGCCTCAGGATTCGTATCTTGTCGTCGTCGGAGACGATCTGCAGTGCATTTATAATTGGCGTGGCAGCGATGTCCGTCGGATTCTCGAATTTCAGAATGATTTCGTTGAAACAGAGGCTTACCGGCTAAATATAAATTATAGGTCCCGTCCCGAAATCGTAAACACCGGCAATAGCATCAGTCAACATATTTCGTTGCGTGATCCAGGCAAAATAATGAGGGCAGATAGACCCCCTTCCGGCGCGCCTACGGTTCATTGGGTGCATACCGCTTCTGTTGAGACTCAGGCAAGTGGTGTTATCGATATCGTTAGCAATTTTATCAAGAGAGGTATTCCCCACAACAAAATAGCCATACTCTTAAGGTCTGTGCTGGGCTCGGGTAGGCCAATCGTAGAAGCGCTAATCGACAAGGGCGTCCCAGTTCAATGTCCACTTCTTAATAGAGGCGGAGCATTTATCGATGATTTCGTGATACCGGTTTTTGAATGGCTTCGACACGAACATCAAGACCCTAGAAATGAATTTGAGTTCGCTGAAGCAGAAATTAGGGCAAATTCGTTATGGATTTCAGTAAAAAGATGGCTGCCCACTTCCTTTGGGGAATTATCTTTTTGGAAACTAATACATACCTGGCGCAAGGCCATTATAGAGAAAGAAAATTCGACTTATGATATTCGTGGACGTTTTTATGAGTTCTGCGATGCTTGCGGTATCCGAATTCAAGCGGGGGATTCAGAGCTCGCAGTCGGATTTGGGATTGCTTCTCAGATAATTCGAGGGATTGAGGAGGTCCATCGCAGGAGATTACTTGGGCATACTCGGCGCTCGCCAAGAGCTGTTATGAACGAAGCTTACTTTGCTCTAGTAAGCCAAAAAGAAGAAGCAGGCGAAAGCGCTCCAATAGACACTACTCAAGATGCTGTCTTGGTAAGCACTGTTCATCAAGCAAAGGGCTTAGAATGGCCGATCGTCGTCATTCCGAACCTATTATCAAAACGCTTTCCCGTAAATCCCAAAGGGCACTGCTCTAGCTTCCCAGACAGTGTCGCTGCAAGATACGGAACCACAATAGATGACGAACGGCGGCTATTTTATGTTGCCGCTACCAGGGCTCGCGAAAGGTTGTTTTTCGTCGATGGAAGTGGCGATGATGTAAAAAGAAGGTCTACATTTATTAAAGAATTGCATGAACATCGTGATATTGCTCCATGCACTTCGGCAGAAATGCCAAAAAAAGTCTGGGCAATTTCTAAGAAAGACCTAGAAGAGAAGGATCCTGCCCCCCTGAGGATAAGTTTGTCTGATCTCTTAATCTATGTTGAATGCCCGTATCAGTATGGCCTTCGGCGCGTTGTTGGTTTACAGCCTTCAGTAGGCGAAGAATTGGGGTTTGGCAAGAGCCTTCACGAGCTAATTCAAACGCGTTCTGGGAGCCCTTCGCCCTGGACAGAGAGCGAACTCGAACGACACGCAGAAGAACATGTTTTCATGCCCCTCACATCTGCAGAGGCAGAGAAAAAGTCGCGGATTACAATCACAAAGCGGCTTAAAAGGCTTGAGAAACTTGGGGCCTTCGCCAATAAGGCAGAATCTGAGATAACTGTTGAAATCAAATTAGGCCCTGGAATCGTATATGGAATTATTGATTCTATTCGCAAACGCCCGGATGGTTCGTTGTCGATCGTAGACTGGAAATCAAGCATTCACGATGAATTTCTGCCGCGATATATGCGACAGCTTCAATTCTATGCGCTTGCTCTTCAACAAAGGGGAACCGTTGTCTCAATTGCAGAGATAATTGATGTTGCCGCCTCCGACAAGGAGGCAAAGCTTATTACACATGAGGTCGATATCAGACAGGCTATCCTGAGCAATCTGACAAGAGAGCTTGTAGATTGTATGAATGGCATCAATAAGGGAACGTTCTTAGCAAAGCCTACACAGGCTTCGTGCGGTGCATGCGATATGTTTCATCTCTGTGGGGAGCGCTGGCAAAATGACAAAGCTACAGAAAGCAAGTGACATCTGGGAACTCACTCCAACAGCAGAACACCTACAAGCGGGTGCACACTATGCAGCGATGACGCTGCCTTGGACTTTTAACAGAATGATGAAGAACACTGGTCCTAATGGACAACGTGATCGTGGCTTGAACATAGCCAAAGGGATTGTTGCGCAAGAAATGCTAAAGCAAGCCCTAAAGGAACTAGGTATCAAGGTTGATACCCAAAAGAAGAGCCACAGAGATGATGACCTATTTGATTTCCGAATTGAAGTAGATGATAGAAACCTTCTTCTCGATGTAAAAACGATTCATCACTATACAGATTATGGGAATGAAGGCATCGAGACTTTCTCAAAGAAACTAGTAATGGAAAATGCAGGTAATCCTGGCCCAGACTGGCGGCATTTCTTTCCTATGTTGATGGCGCACACCCAAATCCTCCAAAAAAAACAATATTATTGTTTTGCCATAGCAAGTAGCATCGATCCTAGAAAAAGCATAGATAATGACCGCTCGGACTACGCAATTACATCTTTCCCATATGGCCCACATCTTCCATTCCTTAGCTCAAGAAGGCTTTGCCTCACTCGCGAAGAAGCCCAAAAGGGGTTCTTCATAAAGGCTAGATATGAACAAGGGGGGTTGTTCAATGGAACAGACCTGCGTCTACGCATCCTGGGAGAATGGGATGGCAAGCCTAGAATTGAGGAAATCGTCCTGGGCGGCAAGCAACGACGCAAAGCTGTAGGCCCCTTCTCATGTCTCAATTCTTTTCAAATTGACAGAGAAACATATGAAATGCTTGAGGGAACCATATACATATCTGTGGTTGCTAATGATCTTCAGGCTTCCGTCCTGAGCGTCACAAAAGAAGATTTAAATGTCGCCCCACCAAATGAGATGCAGATTAATCGACTAGGATTCTGTAATTTGATTCTCCCCTCCTCCTATAAGCTCTACTGCATTGGCTGGATTCCAAAAACGGAGTTCTTGACTCAACATCTAAAATACAAAGGGTGGATTTGGCCAAGTGATGCAAAGGATCGATTTAAAAACCAGCCTTGGTCCCAGATAACGGAAAGAGACAAGACCACTTTTGAAAGGGTCGGTCTTGCTGATTGCCTAAGTTATAAGCCAAGTGCTGTGAATGCGGGGTGGATGAAGACGTCCGGCAGCGGTCCTGGAGCTTGCTGCTACGTCTTCCCCAATACTGGGTGGCATGGAGGAGTTAAAGAGACTAATCTTTATGTTTTGCCTCAAGACCTTTATACTATGACTAGTATAAAAAGCATCTAGAGAATAGCTGAGCTGAATAGGATGAAGGAACAAGAACTCTTCCACAGCGAATCGCTGAAAGAGGGAGCAAGGCCGAAACAGGCGGGCCCTCCGAACCGAATGAACGACCTCTG
>Ga0315284_10012531_pt1 | contig 12072 bp, 13 predicted proteins | sample YL17G09_16_MG_FD_203696 | JGI IMG/M metagenome (GOLD analysis project Ga0315284, IMG submission 203696) | Sediment microbial communities from Yellowstone Lake, YNP, Wyoming, USA - YL17G09_16 | ecosystem: Environmental > Aquatic > Freshwater > Lake > Sediment | place: USA: Wyoming | collected...
TCTTGGATATTTTGGAGAAGTATCAAGAACTGACAGCACGAGACATAGCGGAGATTCTATGGGCGAGGGATATACGTTACAAGACAGCAGAATACAGCTCAGTTCACCGGAGCCTTAGGACTCTTCATGGAAGAGGCTTAGTGGAAAAAGCCGGCGGCCAAGTGAAGTGGCGCAAGACAAAGAAGATTGAGTAAACGTGTGCTAGAGAAGGCTTGGGTTAGCGCGTGCTATCGCATTTAAGTACATTTTTAGCTAATCATGTTTGAATTGCACGGGCTTTGTCAATCTGATTCGAATACGGTTATTATCGGCTGACGCGGGCTTTTCTGTTTTTTGTCAGGTTTTTAGGATAACGAGCGCGATGTGAAGCGTTTGTGAGGATTTTTATCGTATAGCTTTTCCGTTTACTAGTTTCTCGAGTGCCTTGGCGATTGGCGATTTTGGCGATAGGTGAATCAATGATTTGATTTCGCTTATGAACCTACACCTATTTTCATCAATTCTCTTGGATGCCTTAGCATTCTTAGAGGACTTTGGAAGGCCCCTGCCAGGCACCCGCAATTGGAACAGTCCGCATTGTTTGCAAAACATCTTCTTCTGTTCCATGAAACATCAAAATGTAGTGCTTCATCGCCCCAATGGCATGAACCCCTATGGTCTGAATGTTCATACCATTTTATCATCGCTTTGCTCAAAAGAAAATCTTTTGGGTATAACGTCTTTATTCGCTTCAGTTCTTTTATTACGGTTCGTCTCTCTTCTTTTCTCACAACCATGGGAAGACTAGCATCGGTTCCACCTGCGCATATGTTACACACTACACCCGTGAAACCATTCTCTTTTCCGATTCTTATAACATCCTCCAGCTCTTTGTAATTATCTTTCGTTATTGTCATGTTGATAACGACACGGTTGTCCCCTGAATAGTTTTTCATTACTCTTGAAAAAACACCATTCCCTCTGATTGAATCGTTTGTTTTTCGAGACCCATCTATTGAGACAAATAATCTATGATTGAATTCTTCGGGTATCTTTATTGTTCCGTTTGTAATAACGTAAACAAAAGGAAATAACCTGTCCGCGAGCATAAGAACATCATTTCTGAGCGCAGGCTCACCACCCACCAAAAGAATGTCCCTTATTCCTTCCTTGTAGAGTTCATTGAACCTTTTTTCCCAGACAGGTATGGACAGTTCTTGTGTTTCAAAATCATTTTTACCGTGAAAGTGGTAGCAGTGTTTGCATCGAAGATTGCAGTTGTCCGTCACGTCAACTTCTGCAAAATACTTCACCTTAAACATGATTCTCTTTAGTTCAAGCCAAAAAAGAAACGACAATACGTGCGCATGTCTTTTCATGCTAGAATCATTAAAGAATGCATTAATAAGCAGCTTGTAGACTCGCACGTGCAGACTTATGCTACCCCTACAAATAGTGACGGTTTTTGTTCTGCTATCTCTTTAGTGGAGAAAACAACATTAGGGTCAGGTCATAGCGGTACTAACTTGAAATGCGCGCGGTGGCGCAGACTTTCCTGTTTCCTGTCAGGGTTTTCTATGAGTTTTGAAAGATTGTATCTAACTGACTTCCTCATGCTTATCTTTGGATCTTGTTCAATAATTGCATGGAGCAGGCTGTCAGCGATTATTAGGGCGGGGTAATCAGTGAAGTAAGGGTGCAGCAAATCGTCAACGAGTTTGTTTAGCTTGCCCGCTGTGGGTCTCCTGGTTTTAGCCACGTTAATCCCATTCTTGAAGGTAGAAAAAGGGAGAGGGTGAATGTGAGAGTTGATGGAACAGTTGATGGTTCATGCGGTTGCCAGCCGATCGACTAGGGTGATTAGTTCTTGAATGGCCTTTTTGTCTCTGCCCAGGATTTCTAAGCTGCGTGCGCGCGCGATTCAGGAGAAACTTGTGGAGATGGCAACGAGCAATCCGCCAAGAACCTACAATCCAAAACCAATAGCGGAAAACTCTTGCAGGATACGTCGGCAAAAAGTACGGCCCAACAAGAAAGGCAAAAAGAAGAACCAAGCCAATGAACGCAGTTCCAATCAAAATTAACCGAAATCCGATAGCGAAAAGTCTCTCTTCATCAGCGAATACTTCGTGGAATATTCCCAGAATCGCACGCGCCCAGCATTGTATCGCAAAAAGGAAATTGGCGCGCGCATCATCCAATGACCTTGAGATTTCCTCGACGCGCGCAGGCATTTGCAGATGATAGGTGTGAATCACGAGTTCATAACATTTTTCCATTAAGTGGGTGTCTAACATGTGATTGGAGATGCGCGGGTTAAGACATGGACAAAGGGAACGACAATGCATGTGAGACATTGCTGGCGTACACATGATTGGGAGATGTCATAGTTTCAGTGCGTGCACTAATTTGAACTGTAAGGTGAAAAGCATGCCTAAGAAAGCAAAGCAATCGATTAGCAAGAATCAACGAAGGATATTGGAGATCTTGAGGAAATACGATGAGCTGACAGCAAGAGATATAGCTGAGATATTATGGGCGAGGGACATACGTTACAAGACTCCAGAATACAGTTCGGTTCACCGGAGCCTTACATCTCTCTGTAGAAGAGGTCTGGTCGTGAGAGTCGGTGGGAAACTGAAGTGGCGGAGGAGCCTGCGCGTAACCCGCCGCGCCCGCGATTAATCAAGTTCTCTGACCATGCCATCCAGCTCTGAGCGTTTCTCAAATCCCAATCTTTCGAAAGCAGCGATCAACTCAGGCTTTTGCTTGGAAACTGCAGCTAGGAATTTCGTTACTCCTACCTTTTTGATCGTGCAAATTTCTGAGTAAATCAACATTTCTTCTATTCCTGCTGCCTTCATTTGGGGAGAGACTTGGACATTGCGAATCTCCGCGGCCTGGTCGGCTGTCGTGTAACCTATCTCCCCATATCCTACAACACGGTCATCGCGTTCAGCAACCAACTGATTCTTGGTAGCGAAGGAGAAAACCCTTTCGATGAAATTTGTTTTCAGGTCGCTTCTCTTAAGACCAAAGATTTCAAGATGCACTGGATCTTCTGAGACTGTCACCAAATCATAAACCGAGCTTGTATCCTTTTCATGAAAGGCTCTGAGGTCAACCCCCTTGATCCTTGCAGGCAGAGAGATCATGTCTGCATGAGCAATAAGATGTTCAATCTTCTCGAAGTCTCTGAATCCCAAAGTGGAGTATAGGCTCTTTGCGGGTAAATTCGTCGTAACAACATGCAGAACGGCTCTCTTCATCCTTTCATTTCGAGCGTATTCAAGTGCATGCGTTACCAGCCTTCTAGCTATACCCTTCCTTCTGTTCAGAGGATGCACCATGATTGTAGACAAATATGCTATTTTTCCTTGTCTGGTAATCATGGTTGTCCCCACAATCTTTTTACTGATTTCAGCAACAAGCAACCTAAAAGGCTCCTTTCCAAACAGTTTCGACAAGCCGATGAAGACTCGCCCCTGTACTCCGAACACCTTGTCAACTGTTTTCTTGATGTAATTCGGATCGAAACCGATTAACTCGAACTCTTCAGCGAACGATAGGCGGGCCACAGTTAATATGTCACTCAGGTCGGATTTGCGGAAATCTCTGATAGATATATTTTCGTCAAGTCTTTTCATCATGCTTTTGTCCTTCTTTCATCGGGATGTATCGTCTCTTTTTCCCAGTTTCTTCTTGACTTTTTCAGCATCTTTGGCGTATTCTTCTAGAAGTCTCTTTTGCACCTCCTTTTCAGGAAGAGTTTCGGGTGCAAGCCATAACGGAAAGACGGCGATGAACAAGAAGAAACTGGCAAACGAAAACGTAGCGTAAGGTGAGATTAGCCCTCTAAGGTAGGGTATAGCAAGAAGCCCAAAGTATCCCGATAACAGATAAGGCAAGCCTCCGATTGCGTAGTATTTTTCTGCCTCAGTGCCCTCTGCAAGGTCTCCCCACAGAGTCATCAGGAACACTGCTCCAAATGTGCCCCCTGCAATGCTGCCCAGAACTGTAAAAACCGACTGCGAAATAGGAAGTTCAGGAAAGGTTCCCAAGATAGCATAGCCAATACCCAACATAACGAAGCCAGCTATAACTACACGTTTCCTTCCTACAAGGTCAGAGAAGAAGCCGCTTGCCAGCGATGACAACCCCGTGATCACGCTTCCGACTATGAACGAGGTGCGAACGACTTCAGGTGGAAACAGTGATCTTGCCAAAGAATCCACTAAACAAAACATAACCCACGGAATGAGATAGAGCGCCAGTGGTCTCTTGCGGAATATTGAGGCATATGAAGAACGTGTTACTGTTTTTCTATTATCGTCTTTCTTGCTAAGAACCAAAAAGGAAATTAACCCAAATCCTCTCCAGCCAGCAAGAATTGCCAATTCATCTGTTAAGCGCGTGAACGGAATCAATGTTGTGAGGAGCAAAAATGTCCCTATACCTATGGCGAAGTAGATTAGACCACCAAAGCGCCCTCTTCTTTCCGTGCTCGTCTGGTCTGCAAGATACCCCATGCACGCGGGCATACCAAATCCAAAAGTCAATCCCAAGAGAAGGGAGAATATCGAAGCACTTATCAAAGAAACAGTTACAAAGAGCATAGGCGTCAATGAGCAGATCACACCCAAGGCCATCCATACCAAAAGGATATTTCTTCGTCCAGTAATCCGCTTCAGCAATACTGGCCCGATCAAAGTTGCACTCGCCATAGCGACGTAGTGAATGGACCAGACGATGATGATTTCGCTGGAAGTGCCAATGGTAACGTTCAGCATACTGTCAAGCACTTCGAATGCTACAAGGTACCAAGTAAAAGCATTGAGGACCAACAGCAGAATAGTTAGGAACTCTGCTCTCGTAACTCCCAAGTCGATTAGAAAAGTCAATTTTGACATTCGAAGTAATCGCCTACAATTAAGTAGGTGTGATTTAGCTAAAACCTTTATCGTCAAACCAAAAGAGGTTGAGCACTTGCCCAAGAAATAGACATAAATACAACTGTTGAACACATATACAGGTTGGAGGGGAAAGCAATGAAGGCAACAAAAATGAAAGAAAAACCCCAATTCGTCAGATTTTGGAAGTGGCGATAGAAAGCACGCGTGCTGTCGTGCGGGCGCTTCTACGGCGGAATAGTTGGGTAGTCATCTGTTTAGGCGGCTCAGTTTTTCAGAGGTCTTTAATTGAGAGCTGCGTAAGTAATTGAAGTGAGGACATTGGTTCCGGCTTCAATCTTGCGACGGCTCGGTTGGCTTCTTGCGCCATTTCCACCATTTCTTTCTTCAGTTTTTCCACTGTTTCCGTCTCAAACATGGCTTGCACCAATGCAGCTTTGTCTTTTCTTGTAGGTTTTTCCTTCTTAAGAACATCAATGATCCTATCTTTTTCTTTCGCACTCTGAAGGGCAAGTAGTATTGGAAGCGGCAAGCATTCATTCATCAACCTGTGGTGAAGTTCTGCGGTCTCAAACACGTCAACAAATTCGCCTCTCACAAGCGATAGGGTCCCCAATATTCTACCGTATTTGCGAAGGGCCTTAATTTCCTTCACCGCTCCACCCCCAATGAGGCCCCCAATTCGAGCCTGTGCCTCAATTATCGAGCTTCTCATTCTGATTACCGCCATGTATTTTTCCGGAGCAATCCCCAGATTTCCCTTGAACTTGAGTGCCAAACATTCCGCATTTGCATGTTCAACTATTGCGTTTTTGATTATTTCAACCACTGATGCCGTCTTCTTTGCATCAGTCTTATCAATGGATTTCTCATAGAGTAAAGCAAAACCTTTCGCGAACAAAACATTTCCAGCGATCAGTGCCCTGCTATGGCCAAACTTGCCAAAAACTGTGAGCCGAGAATTCTTGGTCTTTGACATATCAATAATATCATCATGAATTTCAGCGCCACTGCCGATTAATATTACAGCCGCTGCTGTAGGGACTGTCATCTCAGGTTCTCCGCCTACCGCTTCACATGCTAGAGACATAATGACCGGACCGAGTGCGTATGACCTTTTTTCATCCAGAAATTCGCGAACAAAGTATTCCATTATCCTTTGAACTGGTGCCTCTTGGTGGCCAAAGGTCTTACGCCTCCTGCCCAGAGCTTCATTTCTTGCCATTTTCAATGGCTTTGCGTTTTTGACTTCCAGCAAGTGCATGATTCTTGCCACCATATTGTCTTTGCATGAATTCTTATGTTCTTCATTTATGGACAATTCTTCCCACTCTTCCTACCTGTCTGTCAGAGACTTATATTATTTGGTGCACTGGTTTTTGCTATTTTTCTCGCATCAGCGACTTTTCCAAACTCAGTAAAGCGTGCGCAGGGGAATTAAATAAATGGTTAGAACTGGTTATGAGTCCGTTTTTGCTTATTTGAGCCCGTAATGGACTTCTTTGATGAACGCGTTTTGGCGCGCGCGAGCGAATTAAATAATTCCTGATTTAGGTCCGGAGAACTCGATCTCATTCTGTTGGAACCATTAGGCCCCTGAGGAAGCAATCTGTGAAATGTAGCCTACTGCAAACCTAAGACAATAATTTAACCGGCCCGCGCGCTTTTACGATCACTGGAGATCATAGACGAAGTTTACTTCAAGTCTTCCTTTTTCACCTGTTCTCTCAGGACGGAGTCATAAGCTTCCAAGTACTGCTTGCCCTTTTCTGTTATCGTGTACACTTTCCGGGTCCTGCCGCCTTTGGATTGTTTCTGACTCGTAAGGAAGCTTTCTTTCTCCAGACTGTTGAGGAGGGGGTATAATGCGCCGTGTCTGAGTGTGACGCTGAACCTTGTTTCTGCTTGCTTCTTGATCATGTAGCCCCACATGGGCCTCGACCGGATAAGCCTAAGCACTTGTACGTCAAGCAGGTTTCTGGTTATGCGTTGTACAATTTCTTTCTTGTACGTTTCAGACAATGTTTCCACGTTCTATTGTGTCTGGTTCTGTACTGGTTCGTCTGTTGGCTTATTAGATTTACGTTCAGCAACCTCGTGTTGCGTATGCTCGGTTATGTTTGTATATGCTTTATGTAGGTATGAACGTTTATATCGCCGTATATGCTCTATAGAGACTCAAGATATGTCTAGCAAAAGACGTATCGTATCTCCGTTCAACAACAATGTTGTTGGACAGGAATACAGAAACCGAAAATGAAGGTATGATTGATGAACAACTCGAAGGAAGTTCAGGCCAAATTGATGAAGGGGCTACTGGACCTGATTATTCTCCAGTTCTTGAATGGGCAGCCGATGCATGGTTATCAGATGATCACAAAGATACGGAAGAACTTCGGCGTGTACTTTGGACCCAGCACGATCTATCCGTTATTGGGCACTTTGGAGAAGAAGAAGTATGTCAAGAGCGAATGGAGCATGAGCAACGAGAGGCCCAGAAAAGTGTACACGTTAACCACAGAGGGACAGAACCTGCTCAACTTCACTGAGGATTCACTTAACTTCATATGTAGGAAGATAGGCACACCAGGTGTAGCGAAGAATGGAACGGTCGAGGAAGGCTTCGCTCACGCTGCTCTCCGTCCGTTCATGAAGAGAGTCGATGAAACGAGAGCAATGCTCTAACCTTCCCAGTCATTCTCGACGGTTCTCCGAAGGAGAAGGCACAACGGTCACGAGTCTCCTCAGGTTAAGGCGCGAATGCAGCAGGTCTTGTCGGCCGGAAGAGTATTTTCTGTTTCGTCGCGCGCACACAGTACTACCATATTTTTTGATTACTTTGAGAAGGTTTACGGGTTACGATTGCTTTCAATTAACAAAGTGCGCGCGCTAATGTTGTTTTCTGCGGGCGAAACCCTGCTCGGCGTGTTCGGATGTGACAGGCATAGAATTGAAACTCAGGTTATATGTCACGAGAAGCAGGTAACTTTCCCTTAAGGTCAGACTTATGGATGGATTGAATGCGTCAGTTTTAATTACATGATGTGATATTGTATTTTCTCTTCGACTGGTGTTAAAGTGCCCGCAATAATCCGAATGGAGAACCTGACCAAGAAGTTTGGAAACCAGTTTGCCGTTGACCATTTGAATCTGGACGTGCAAGAAGGCGAAATTCTTGGGCTGCTCGGCCCAAACGGGGCGGGCAAAACTACTGCGATTCTCATGCTTGCCACGGTGATAAAGCCCACTGAAGGAACGGCTTATGTCGGCGAGTATGATGTTCGGAAGCAGCCTGACAAGGTGCGTCATCTGATTGGCATCGCGTTTCAGGAGCCAAAAATGCTGTGGGTAAGCACGCCTTGGGACGTAGTCAATTGGCATGCCAAAGTGTGCGGTTTGACAACCTCAGAGCGCAAGAAAAGAGTCAAGGAGGTTCTGGACGCTGTGCAGATGTGGGATGCTCGGCACAAGACAGTCCATGCACTTTCTGGGGGCATGCGCAAACGTGTGGAAATGGCAAAAGTGCTTGTTCAGAGGCCAAAAATCGCGATCGTGGATGAGCCTACTGCTCAGATTGACATAGTTGGAAGACACAAGATCTGGAAAATGCTGCGTGAAATGCGGGACGAAGGCAGCACGATCATACTGGCTACGAATGAGCTCCATGAGGCTGACGTGCTTTCAGACAGAGTGAGCATAATGCATAGGGGTAAACTGCTGGTGTGTGATACCCCGAAGAAATTGAAAGACAGCATCGTCGGCGGAGACATAATAGACATTCAGTTCGAGAAGGCGCCCAGTCCGAAAGCTGTTGAAGAACTCAAAAGCTTCAAGGAAATAGTCAACCTGCTGCAGACAAAACCTCAAAACCTGCGGGTTTACTTGAACCATGTAGAAGATGTTGTCCCCAAGATAATGAACATGTTCTCGAAAAAAGAGATAGCGATCACGAGCATGCACATGAGCGAGCCGAGCTTGGACGACGTTTTTGCACACTATACAGGTTTGACGATAGAAGAAGCCCAGAAAAACGAGGCATAGGAAGCAATGAACAAGCTTCTCTTGGTCATCGAGCGAGATGTCCGCCTCTTCTTCCAGTACAAGTTCCTGATCATAATGCGCGTCATATGGTTCATTTCGCAGATAGCTCTGTTCGGTCTAATCGCTTCCCGCATGATCAAAATCCCGGACGTGGACTATTTCAAGTACTACGTGGCGGGACTATCCGTGATGACGTTGTATTCGGCCGCAATCTTCATCGGTTTTGACATCTACGAGGACGCAGAGCACGGTGTGTTCGAATATTTGTTGAGCCTTCCTGTCTCCAGACGACAGCTTGTTCTAGGCAGATCCATTGGCGGAGGACTCAGAGCCTTCATTTATGTTGGCCCGCTGATTGCAGTATCCTTGTACGTTATAGGGTCGGTCGAACCTGTCAGCTTCCTCATTTCTTTGCTTGCGCTGTTTCTCTTCGCGTTTGGTGTTTCAGGAATGAGCATCACTTTCGCCGTTCTGATAAAGTCCAGCGACCGGTTTGACATACTGATGGGTGTCTTGGACGCGTTGATAGTGCGTCTGAGCACAGCCATGTATCCTCTAGCTGTAGTGCAGGCTTCAAACCCAGCTTATGGCACCATAGCAAGTTTCAATCCAGTGACCTTCGCTTCAGACCTGTTTCGATGGGGAGCAAATGTAGATATGCCTGTACTGGACAATCCGCTGAATCCGCTGCTGGGAATAATCGCGTTCTTCGCATTCTTCACCTTTGTGGGTGTTATCATTTATGACAGACGAATAGAGGGCGGAGGCTGGCAATGATCAAAAACATTGTCCACGTTCTGGAGCATGATTTCAGAAACTTCTTCCGATACAGATGGTGGCTTGTCGGCCTGATAAGCATGAACTTGGCCGACCTTTTCATAATGGCCGTCGTTTACAACAACATGCTGGCTCCGAAGATTTCGAAGGAAATCACGAGTTACTTCAACTTCTTCGCGCCAGGACTCGCAGTGACAGGCTTGTTCGCTTCAGCTTTCATGATAGGTCGTGAAATCAACATGGAACGCCGCAGGGAAGTACATCATTATATGCTGTCTATTCCGATGACTCGCATGGAATTAGCGATCGGCCGTGTTCTTTCAGGAGGGTTACGCGGAATGGTCTACATGTCCCCGCTGCTATTGACATGCTTCTTGTTCCTTGGATTCCCGTCTGTACCACAATTCCTCATAATCCTTGGAGTACTGTTCCTTCTAGCCGTCGGAATCTCCGGTCTAAGCATTGCCATAGCAGTCTCGACGTCAAGCTTGGAGATATTCATCACGGCAAGAGGGCTCGTCTACTACACGCTCTTCTTTTGCAGCAGCGTGTTCTACCCTTTGTCGCTGATTCAGGAGCTCGGGCAAGAGGGAAAATTCCCAGTGATTCTAGTAAAGTTCGCAGAGGCCAACCCCCTGAGCAGTGCCTCTGACATGGTCCGCTCATTTCTCCTCCCCGGATATCCTCCCTTCTCTTACCTTTCCATCGCAAGCGTCGTGATCTTCTCTCTGTTTTTCACTCTGCTTGCATCGCTTGCTTACATCAAGGTTTTGGAACGTTAGATATGTTTGCATGCGCGGACGCGCAAGTCGAAGCCCCTTGTTGCATGGGCTACGAGGCGATAGGAACGGAAACGTCCCAGAGGTCTCTACTGCCAACCCGTACATGGAAGAAAGACCTACGTGTTCGACGACTGGACCTATGGAGAGTGAACGAAAACTAATGCCTTTCACTTTTGGCGTTGCGTGCCTAACCAGCATGAATTGATTTCGCCGGACAAGGACAGCCAAATCGAATCATAGGCGCACGATAGAACTTCGGCCGCAGACAGATCTGTACGTCAACCCGCATACTCGGGTATTGTGAATACCGATGCCTTTCTGATAGCGCTGAAGCAAGAGATTGTGGAAAACACATTCTTGAGCCCTATACGGAGGAAATTCCCACTTCCATGCGCGAGAACTCGGACCTCACACTTTGCACCCTCTTGAAGCTGATTTCGTTGCCTTCATCAGCAATCTTGACTCCCTGTTGGCCTACTGTTGAAAGAATTTACAGGCATTTTTCTTTTTCAACAGCAAAGTTCACGAAAAATCAAGAAGTTCAAGAGAAAAAGGGCATATCCCGTTCAACGCCATATAAGTATAGTCAGGTGAAAACAGATGAAAACCCTGGGAATCTTTGCATTTGCGGTTCTAGTGATGGCAATCGCGGTTTTTCCTGCACGAGCAATCTTGGGCGACGTGAACGGAGACGGAAAAGTTGACGTCAAAGACATCGGGATCGTGGCAAGAGCCTTCGGCGCTACCCCTTCAGACCCCAGATGGGCCCCCGCGGCAGACCTGAACGGCGACGGCAGAATAGACGTCAAGGACATAAGCATCGTCGCCTCAAACTTCGGAAAGTGACACCTGCAACCGCGCAACCATACTACCTCCCCCTTTTTACAGAACACTGAAAGCCAATTCAAGAAGAGCCAACCATCAGAGTCTGAAGCATGAAACCGAACCAGAACATGCGCATTTTTGAAACGCTCAAAAAAGTCTGCAACACTCAAAGAATGTATCATTCACCACGCATGCCAAGCCGTCTCTTAACTGGAAGTAAACCCCAAACAAATCCCCCTCAGCGTTACAGCTTTAGGCGCCTCAATAGGCAACCCAAAGGGTTTCTACTGACCGGCCGATTTTACGTTTTCAGTTCGGCATTGACTAAAGGTTGTTGATGAGAGGGTAGCACTAGCTATATTTTACCGAGGTGCAGATACTCTTTCTGATCGTCGTTCAACTTTAGGGTGGAAACTTGGCTCCTGACCTCCAAGGTTCAAACAATAGGCAAGTTGAGGAGATTATGAACTTCTGCAGGCACATCGCTGCCTCTGCTCGCATAACGGCAGCATGCGTGTGCGGCGACTACTTGCGAGGAATATCTGACAGCAACGCAATTGTTAACGTTCTGTTGGTCATTCACGATTTCTCGCCTAGGCTTATGAATTATGCCAAGGTCTTGGGCGATACCACTCTCTCTGTCTTGGCTGTGGACGAATGGGTTTTTGAAAGAGACGTGGACAAGGGTTTTCTGGGCGAGGCTCTCGCGAGCGAACTAATCTTTCCTTATGCCCCTCTTGCCAACGACAAATACTTGC
>Ga0315284_10012532_pt1 | contig 12072 bp, 9 predicted proteins | sample YL17G09_16_MG_FD_203696 | JGI IMG/M metagenome (GOLD analysis project Ga0315284, IMG submission 203696) | Sediment microbial communities from Yellowstone Lake, YNP, Wyoming, USA - YL17G09_16 | ecosystem: Environmental > Aquatic > Freshwater > Lake > Sediment | place: USA: Wyoming | collected...
CAGATGAAGTCCGCGAGGATCGCCACTTCGCAGTTCGAGTCGAACCACTGGTACTCGATCTCCCGTGCCACGTAGAGCGGGTTGGTCATCACGACCTCCGCCCCGGCCGCGAGCGCCGCGTAGTAGGTGATGACCGTCTGCGGCAGGTTCGGCAGCTGGATGGCGACGCGCGTGCCCTTCACGACGCCGAGGCGCGCGAGCGCCGTGGCCAGGCGGTCCACCTGGTCTTTCAGCTCGCGGTACGTCATCCGGCGGTTGATGAAGTACAGTGCCGTGGCGTCGCCGCGGTTCGCGGCGGCGCGGTCGAGCGCCTCCGGGAGCGTGCGCTCGACGAAGGGGAAAGTGACGGGGATGCCCTCGTCGTAGAAAGCGTGCCAAACGCGCTTGTCCATTGTGGCCTCGGCCCAGCGGGAAGGTGGGATGAACCGTGCTATATTAGCGCCCGTCCGCGACAGCGCGATAGAGGAGGGGCTGATGCTATCTGCCGGGGCATCGTGATCTTCGTGCTCGCGATGTTCGGCCAGAAGAAGGCGCCGGAGGCCAAGCGATGATCGGGCGCCTGATGGAGCTCGCCTACCTGGCCGCAGCCGAGCGGCACCGGCCGGTGCAGCCCGGGGCGCGTGGGGTCCGGCGGCCGATGTCGGGCCGGGGGCACCTGGCCACGGGCTTCTCGCGGGCTGCCCGCCACGGGCTCCTCCCAGGGCCTTGGCCGGGGGCTCTTCCTGGTTATCTTGTCGCGGCGCGAATTCTGCCGCGTCCTCGGGGTGGGCCGGGGAATCGCGGACGGGCCCGCCCTCCGGGAAGGGAACGCAGGCGATCGCTGACCCGGCGGCCGGGTTGCTCGCGGAGCGGCCGCGGCCCGGGTCGGCCACGCTGATCGCCCAGCACCAGGTAGGGACGCAGTGAGGGTGCCGTGCGCACGTGCGCTGAGGAGAGCACAGCCATGAAACTTGTGGTCCCCAGGGAGACGCGGGCGGACGAGCGCCGTGTGGCGCTCGTGCCCGAGTCCTGCAAGAAGCTCATCGAGGCCGGCTACACGGTCGCGATCGAGGTCGGCGCGGGCGAGGCGGCTCACTTCCCGGACGACGCCTATCGCGCGGTCGGGGTGACGGTGGAGTCGGACCCGGCCGCGCTGCTCGGCTCGGCGGACTTCGTCCTCAAGGTCAACGCGCCGGCGGTGGGTGGTGCGGCCGGTCGCAACGAGGTGGACTGGATGCGGCCCGGGGCGCTGTACCTCGGGTCCCTGATGCCGCTCCGCAACCTCGACGCCGTACGGGCCCTGGCGGCGCGGCGCGTCACCGCCTTCGCCACGGACGCGATTCCGCGGACGACCCGCGCGCAGTCGATGGACACGCTGTCGTCCATGAACAGCATCATCGGCTACCGGGGCGTGCTGCTGGCCGCGTCGGCGCTGCACAAGTACTTCCCGATGCTGATGACCGCGGCGGGGATGGTGCCGGCGGCCAAGGTCTTCGTGGTCGGGGCCGCCGTCGCCGGGCTCCAGGCGATCGCGACCGCGCGCCGCCTTGGCGCGAACGTCACGGCGACCGACGTGCGGCCGGAGGTGAAGGAGCAGATCGAGAGCGTGGGCGGGAAGTACGTGGGGATCGAGCTCTCGGAGTCCGCGTCCGCGGGTGGCGGCTACGCCAAGGAACTGTCCGAAGCCGACAAGCAGCGGCAGCGGGAGCTGCTGGCCGAGCAGTGCGCCGTCGTGGACGTCGTGATCACGACCGCGCTCATCGGCGGCGTCTTCGCGCCCCGGCTGGTCACCCGCGACATCGTCCGGCGGATGCGTCCGGGCGCGGTCATCGTGGACCTTGCCGCCGACGGCGGGGGCAACTGCGAGCTCTCCCGTCCCGGCGAGACGGTCGTGGAGCACGGGGTCACGATCCTGGCTCCGCTGAACGTCGCCTCCGGGATGCCCACGCACGCGAGCGTGCTGTTCTCGCGGAACCTGACCAACTTCGTCCAGGCCTTCACCAAGGACAAGACGTTCCAGTTGGATCTCGGCGACGAGATCCAGCAGGGCGCGCTGATCACGCGCGACGGGCAGGTCGTGCACGAGCGCACGAAGGAAGCGCTCCAGGCGGCCGGGTCCGGCGGAGCGCGGGCCGAACTCCAGGCCTGACCCGGGGTCGGTCGCGGTCCCGGTCTGAAAGGAGATACCGCACGATGTTGCGACGACTGCTCTCGCGGCTGGGCCCGGTGCTGGTGCTCGTCGTGGCGCTCGTGGTCATTGCGGCGCAGGAGCCCCAGACCGCGGTCGCGCCCGGAAGCGCCGCGGCCGCGGCGACGGTGAGCGCTCCGCAGGAGGTGGCGACAGCCGCCGCGGGCCACGCCACGCCACCGGACTACTGGTCCATGCTGTTCGTGTTCGCGCTCTCGACGTTCGTCGGGCTCGGGGTGATCCGCCGGGTCTCCCGCCTGCTGTACACGCCGCTGATGTCGCTCACCAACGCGATCTCCGCGATCGCCGTGGTGGGCGCGATTCTCGTGGTCGGGCCGGAGTACCCGGCCCCGATCCGGCTGCTCGGCGCGGTGGCGCTGTTCGCTTCGATGACGAACATCGTGAGCGGGTTCCTCATCACGGACCGGATGCTCAAGATGTTCAAGTCGGAGCGCGGCAAGGCGGGCGAGGGGGTCCGTCAATGACCTACTCCTTCGTCCAGGCGTCGTATCTCGTCGCGACGGCGCTGTTCGTCCTCTCGCTGCACTGGATGAACACGCCGAAGACGGCCCGCCGCGGCGTGTGGGCGGGCGTCGCCGCGATGCTGCTCGCGGTGATCGCCACCTGGGCCGAGCCCTTCATCGTCAACCACTGGTGGATCATCATCGCGATCGCCGTCGGCTTCGCCGTCGGCTGGCCGCTCTCGCTCGTGCCCCTCACCGCGGTGCCTCAGCGAACCGCCCTTTCCCACGCGTTCGGCGGCCTCGCCGCCGGGCTCGTGGGCACGGCCAAGTACTACCTCTGGTACCAGCAGGGGCCGGAGAACCTGACGGCGTTCCGGATGACGGCCATCATCGCCGAGATCATCCTGGGCTACCTCACGTTCACGGGCAGCCTGATGGCGGCGGGCAAGCTCCAGGAGGTGAAGTGGATCCCGCAGCGCCCCGTCACGTACCCGATGCAGAACGTGACGAACATCGGGCTGCTCGCGGTCGCGTTCGTGCTCGGCGTTCTCCTGATCTCGAGCCCCACCGCCGCGTGGGCGCCGTGGGTGTTCCCGGCGATCATCGGCCTCGCCCTGATGTTCGGGGTCCTGCTGATCATCCCGATTGGCGGCGCCGACATGCCCACGGTGATCGCCATCCTCAACTCCTACGCGGGGCTCTCGGCCGTGGCGATGGGCTTCGTGCTGGACAACAAGCTGCTGATCACGGCTGGCGCGCTCGACGGGTCGAGCGGTCTGATCCTGTCGATCATCATGTGCAAGGCGATGAACCGCTCGTTCGTCAACGTGCTGTTCGGAGCCTTCGGCCAGGTGCAGCAGGCCAAGGCGGGAACGGGAACGGAGCAGAAGGTGTACAAGGTGGAGACCGTCGAGGGAGCCGCACAGGTGATGGAACAGGCGAACCTCGTCGTGATCATCCCCGGGTACGGAATGGCTGTCGCGCAGGCGCAGCACAGGGTCCGCGAGCTGTACGACCAGCTGAAGAAGCGCGGGATCTCCGTGAAATTCGGCATCCATCCCGTGGCCGGCCGGATGCCGGGCCATATGAACGTGCTGCTGGCGGAGGCGGACATCCCGTACACCGATCTCGCCGAGATGGACGACATCAACCCCGACATGCCGCAGTGCGACGTCGCGCTCGTGGTGGGGGCGAACGACGTCGTCAATCCGGGCGCGCGGACCGACAAGTCGAGCCCCATCTACGGGATGCCGATCATCGACGCGGACAAGGCCCGCACGATCTTCGCGATCAAGCGGACCAAGAGCCCGGGCTTCGCCGGGATCGACAACGAGCTGTACTTCCTGGACAAGACGTGGATGCTCTTCGGGGACGCGAAGTCCGTGGTGGGCGAGCTGGGCAGGCGGCTTGCCGGCGAGAGCGGTATGCACTGACGCGGCCGGACCGGAGCGCGAGAGCGGGTGGCCTCCGGGCCACCCGCGTCGCTACGGACCCCGGACCTCACCACCGGTTTCTTTGGACGGCTCTGGGAGAGACAACATGAACCGACGCCTCATCGCGCTGCTGGCGCTCGTCGCGCTGGCCGCGGTGCCGGTGCGCGCCCAGCAGGCGGCGCGCCCCGACTCCACCCTCCTCACCCTCGACCGCATCTTCGCCGGCGCCGAGTTCCGGGGCGGTTCCTTCGGCCCCTCCCGCTGGCTCGGCGACGGGTCGGCGTACACCACGCTGGAGCGGGTGCAGGGAGGGCGCGGGCAGGAGATCGTCCGCTACGACACGCGGACGGCGGCGCGCGAAGCGCTCGTGCCGGCCGCGCGGCTCCTGCCGCCCGGCGACACGGTGCCGCTGGCCATCGAGGGGTACAGCTGGTCGGCCGACCAGAACCAGGTCCTCATCTTCACCCGCGGCCGCCCCGTGTGGCGCCAGAACACCCGCGGCGACTACTGGGTGCTCGACCGCGCGACGTGGCGGCTCCGCAAACTGGGCGGGCCCGCCGCGCGGTCGTCCACTCTGATGTTCGCGAAGTTCTCGCCGGACGGCCGCCGCGTCGGCTACGTGCGCGAGTTCAATCTGTACGTCGAGGACCTCGCCACCGGCCGCATCGCGCAGCTCACGCGCGACGGCTCGCGGACGACGATCAACGGCACCTTCGACTGGGTGTACGAGGAGGAACTGGATCTCCGCGACGGCTGGCGCTGGAGCCCCGACGGCCGCTGGATCGCCTACTGGCAGCTCGACGCGAGCGGCGTGCGGGACTTCGCCCTCATCGACAACACCGACTCGCTGTACTCCTTCGTCAACCCGGTGCAGTACCCGAAGGCCGGCGAGACGAACTCGGCCGGGCGCGTCGGCGTCGTGAGCGTGCTCGGCGGCGTGACGCGCTGGATGGCGGTGCCCGGCGACCCGCGCCAGAACTACATCGCCCGGATGGAATGGGCGCCGCCGGTCGGCGCCGCGGCGTCCGCGGGCGCCGGGGCCGCGGGCGCTGCGCCAGCGGCCGCCGCCTCAGCCGAGCTGGTGATCGAGCACCTGAACCGCCTGCAGAACACCGCGACCGTGCTGTTCGCCAACGCCCGCACCGGTGCGGTGCGCACGCTGTTCACCGAGCGGGACAGCGCGTGGGTGGACGTGGTGGACGACCTCACCTTCGTGAACGGCGGCCGGGACCTCGTGTGGCTCTCGGAGCGCAGCGGCTGGAACCACGTCTACCTCATCTCCCGCGAGACGGGGGAGCTTCGTCCTCTCACGCGGGGCGAGTGGGACGTTCTCGGACTCCAGGGCGTGGACGAGGCCGGCGGTCACGTGTACTACACCGCTTCGCCGGACAACCCTACGCAGCGCCACCTGTACCGTGCCCGGCTCGACGGCACGGGCACGCCGCAGCGCGTCTCGCCCGCCGATGCGCGCGGCTCGCACCGCTACGACATCTCGCCGAACCACCGGTTCGCGATCCACACCTTCTCCACCAGCGACACGCCGCCGGTGACCGACCTCGTGGATCTTGTGGCCGGCCACGTCGTGCTGCGCACGCTGGTGGACAACGCGCAGCTCCGCGCCCGGGTGGGCGCGTTGCGCCGCTCGCCACGCGAGTTCTTCCAGGTGGAAATCGGCGACGGCGTGCGGCTCAACGCCTACGTGATGAAGCCGCCGGACTTCGACGCCACGCGGCGCTACCCCGTGTTCTTCACGGTGTACGGCGGGCCCGGCTCGCAGACCGTGACCGACGGCTGGGGCGGGACCGGCGCGCTCTGGCACACGATGCTGACCCAGCGCGGCTACGTCGTGATGAGCGTGGACAACCGCGGCACCGGGGCGCGGGGGCGGGCCTTCAAGAAGATCGTCTACGGGCAGATGGGCGTGATCGAGACGCGCGACCAGGCGGCCGCCGCGCGGGCCATCTGGCGGATGTACCCGTGGGTGGACTCCACGCGCGTCGGCATCTGGGGCTGGAGCTACGGCGGCTTCATGGCGCTCAACACCATTCTCCAGTTCCCCGACGTGTACCGCACGGCCATCGCCGTCGCGCCGGTCACGCACTGGAAGTTCTACGACACCATCTACACCGAGCGGTACAACGGCCTGCCGCGGGACAATGCCGCCGGCTACGACCGCGGCTCGCCGCTCACCTATGCCGCCAACCTCCGCGGCAACCTCCTGATCGTGCACGGCACCGGCGACGACAACGTGCACTACCAGAACACCGAGACGATGGTCAACGCCCTCGTCGCCGCGAACCGGCCGTTCCAGCTGATGACGTATCCGAACCGCAACCACGGGATCAGCGGCGGGAGCACCACGAGACACTTGTACGAACTGCTCACCAGGTTCGTGATGGAGAAGCTGTAGACGAACTGGAGCGCACCGTGACCGTGCAGGCACCCGACCCGCTGTTCCTCGCGTTTCAGGCCGCGGTGGCCGGCCGCTACTCCCTGGACAGCGAGCTGGGGCGCGGCGGCATGGGCGTGGTCTACCTGGCCAAGGAGGTGGACCTCGACCGCCCCGTGGCCATCAAGCTGCTGCCGCCCGACAAGGCGGCGGACAGCGTGCTGCGCGAGCGGTTCCTGCGCGAGGCACGCACCGCGGCGAAGCTCTCGCACCCCAACATCATCCCCATTCACGTGGTCGATGAGGTGGGCGACTTCGTGTTCTTCTCCATGGCGTACGTGGAGGGCGAGACACTGGCCGAGCGGGTGCGCCGGCGCGGCCCGCTCCCACCCACCGAGGCGGCGCGCATGCTGCGCGAGGTGGCCTATGCGCTGGCCCACGCGCACGGGCACGGGGTGGTGCACCGGGACGTGAAGCCGGACAACATCCTGCTCGAGTCGGCCACGAGCCGGGCGCTGGTGGCCGATTTCGGCATCGCCGCGGCCACCACGGGGGGCAGCGCCGAGATCAGCGGCACGCCGGAGTTCATGAGCCCGGAGCAGGCCCTCGGCAAGCCGGTGGATGCCCGCAGCGACCTCTACGCCTTCGGCGCCACGGCGTTCTTCGCGCTTTCGGGCACCCTGCTCTTCGAGGGGGCATCGGCGCGCGAGGTCCTGGCCAAGCAGGTCACGGAGGCGCCGCGCCCCCTGGCGTCCGTGGCCGGCGGAGTGCCGCGCCGCCTCGCGTCCGCCGTGGATCGCTGCCTCGCGAAGGACCCCGCCCAGCGCCCGCAGAGCGCGGACGCCGTGGGCGAACTGCTCGGCCTCGCACTCGAGCAGCGGCGCGAGCTGCCGGTGGCGCTGCGCGCCTTCGTCAAGCACAGCTCCCGGCTCGCCGGCGGCGGCACGCTGGTCTACCCCTTCATCCTCCTGATGGGCGCGGGCGCGGCGGCGTGGCTCTTCCAGTCGGCGGTGGCGGCCTTCGGCGGGCTCGCCGCGGGGCTCACCATCGTGCCGCTCGGTCTCCTGGTCAATCGCGCCCGGCGATTGCTGCGGCAGGGGTTCGGCCACGCCGATCTCGCGCCCGCGTTTAAGTCGGAGATCGAGCAGGGGCGGGAGGAGCGCGCGGTGGACGGCGGGCACAAGGCGTCGCTGCTCGAGCGGCTGGCGCGCGTGGGGAGCGGACTGGGCTGGGCATCGGCCGCTCTCGGCCTCGCCGTCGGTCTCCTGACGGACTGGAGCTGGGGGACAAGGGGCGCGGTCGCGGGGTCGCTGCTCGGGTACGGGCTGCTGGCCGGTGTGTGGCTCGGCATCGCGTCGCTGATTCCGCTGCAGCGCCGCCGCGACGTGGACGCCGAGTTCTACGGCAAGCTGTGGACCGGCCCCGTTGGCAGGATACTGTTCCGCATCGCGAAGCTGTTCACGTCACAGCGCTCGATCGCGGCCTCGGTGACGCACCGCCCCACCGAACTGTCCATCGGCATGGCGGCCGAGCAACTGTACGAGAGCCTGCCGAAGAATACGCGCAACGCGCTGAAGGAACTGCCGGACATCCTGCGACGGTTGGCAGCGGATGCCCAGCGGCTGCGCCGGCGGCACGACGCACTGCAGGACGCGCTGGCTGGTGCCGACTGCGGTTCCGCAGGGGTGGAGGGCGACGGCGACGCGGCCCTGATGCGGCGTGACGACACGCTGGCGGCGCTGCGCGAGGAGCGCCAGGCGCTCCACGCCAAGCTCGCGAGCACCGTGGCCGCCCTGGAGACCATCCGGCTCAACCTGCTGCGGCTGCACGCCGGCTCGGGGAGTGTGGCCAGCCTCACCACGGACCTGGGACTCGCCGCGGAAGCGGCGCTGGACGTGGACCGGCTCCTCCAGGCGCACACCGAAATCGCCGGCGATCTGCGCGGAGGCTGAACCTTCTGAAACCGGCTCAGTCACTGCGCCGTCCGCACACTATGGAAACGCTCGTCCAGGACCTTCGCTACGCCGTCCGGTCGCTGCTCAAGAGCCCCGGCTTCAGCATCATCGCCACCCTGACGCTGGCGCTGGTGGCGAGCTATCTGCCGGCGCGGCGGGCGACGAAGGTGGATCCCATCGTGGCGCTGCGAGCGGAGTGGTCTCTCCTGCAAAGCCAATGGTGTCCTCCGGGCCCACGGCCGGTACGCGAGCCATGAAGGTCCGCACGCTTGAGTCGGGCGTCTTCCTTCGCTACCGGGAAGGTGAGCCGGGGTACCCCGCGCTGTTCTGTGTGCACGGCTTCGGCGCATCCGGCGCGAGCTACCTCGAGGCCTTCGATGCACCGGAACTCCGGCGTCACCCCATCTATGCGCCGGACTTCCCCGGGTTCGGAGAGAGCCCGCGGGGCGCGCTTCCCGGCGGACTGTCAGGAGCGGCGGACGTTCTCCTCGGCCTCGTGGCGGCGCACGGAGGAGGCAGGGCAATCGTGCTGCTCGCGCATTCGGCGGGCGGACTCATCGCTACGAAGGTCGCGCCGGCGCTGCCGGACCTCCGCTGTCTGGTGAGCGTCGAAGGGAACATCACCGAGGCGGACAACTTCATCTCCGGTAGGGCGGCAGAGGCGGACGACATCGATGCCTGGAGGCGCGGTCTTCTCGAGGATCTCCGCGGCCGGGCCGAGAGGGATGAAGCGTTCCGGCGGTACTGCCGAGACCTGGCGCGGGCTTCATCGGCCGCCCTGAGGGAATGGGCGGTGGCGACGGTGGCGGAGACTGGGAAGACCCTGGGCGGCGAGCGCTTTCTCGCGCTCGCTTGTCCGACGCTCTACATCTTCGGTGGCCGGAGCATCGCGCAGCCATCGCTGGAGTACCTCGTTCGGCACGACATGCCGTGCCTGGCCTTCCCCGAAGCGGGTCACTCCCCGATGATCGACGAGCCGGCCCGCTTCTATGCCGCCGTCGCGCAGTTCGTCGCCGGATGGTCACGCTAGGAAGTGAGTCACTGAGATCGATGAGCCGTCCGTCGCCGTGCGCCATCAGGGGCATTGCGGCGACATCATGATCCTGCATATGCGCATCGAGCCGGACAGCGGCATCGTTCGCGACGCCCGGTACCGTCTCACCGGTTGCGCGGGACTGCAGGCCGCCGGATCGGCCGTCACGGACATGGCGCGCACGGGGAAAGCCACGCTGGAGCGTGGCGATCCCGGGGAAATGCATGGTGACGTTCACGGGCGCTTGCCGTGGCGTTCGCGGGAAGCGGTCACACCCACTTCGCTCGTTGAGCTTCGTCGAGGTCTCGCCGAAGCGCTACGCGCGGAGGCGGACAGCCCGGCACGAAGTGATCGGGTCACTGCTCCTCGACAGGTGGAGACCAACGCCATGATTGCGAAGCGGCATGCGTCGATGGTCGTGCCGGGATGCGTGCTCGCCGTTGCGATGACGATGTTGCCGGCGCCCGTGGCGGCCCAGCGGCCGACGGTTCCTCGGGCCGCCGCTCCCGGCGACTTCACGGCGGCTTCGGCGGCGCGATTCGCCAACCTTGCGCTCGCCTGCGTGCACCAGGAGTATCCCAACAAGATCGCGCACGTGCTCAACGGCCCCGCCGACGTGCGGGCGCCTCACGAGCTGACACCGGCGTTCTACGGGTGCTACGACTGGCATTCATCCGTGCATGGGCACTGGCTGCTCGCCCGGTTGGCTCGCACCTTTCCCACCGCGCCGTTTGCTGAACCGGCCGTACAGGCGCTTGCCACCAGTCTGACCGCCGCGAACATCGCCGCCGAAGTGCAGTACTTCAACGGCGCTGGGCGGACCAGCTTCGAACGTCCCTATGGCCTGGCGTGGCTGCTGCAACTGGCCGCCGAACTGCGCGAATGGGACACGCCACAGGCACGAACGTGGGCCGCCACGCTGGAGCCCCTTGAGCGGGCCGCCGCCGCTCGCATCAGAAGCTGGCTGCCGAATCTGTCGCTGCCTATCAGGATTGGCGAACACGATCAGACGGCCTTCTCATTCGGGTTGATCCTCGACTGGGCGCGCGTCGTCGGGGACCGGCCGATGATCGATCTGCTGACCTCGCGCATCGAGACGTTCTACGGGACGGACCGCAATTGTCCGTTTTCCTACGAGCCGTCGGGGCAGGACTTCCTGTCGCCGTGCCTCGCGGAGGCGGACCTGATGCGCCGCGTGCTGCCGCGAACGCGCTACGGGGCCTGGCTGCACGCGTTCCTGCCGGTGATTCCCGTGAACGGCACGGCGACCTGGCTCGAGCCGGCGGTCGTGACCGATCCCACCGATCCGAAGCTGGCGCATCTGGATGGCTTGAACCTCAGTCGGGCGTGGATGCTGGACGGCATCATCACCGGCTTGGCGCCATCCGATGCGCGTCGCGCGTCTCTCCAGGCGGCGGCGTTGCGCCACCGCACGGCGGGGCTCAACGCCGTCACCGGCGAGCACTACGAGGGCGGCCACTGGCTCGGGGGCTTCGCCGTCTACCTCGTGACCGGCAGAGGGCTTCGCTGAGGTGCCGGGTCCGCGGAACGGAGAGGCTCTACATCTACGGTGGCCGGAGCTAGGAAGAGAGGCACGCATGCCGGACCCACGCGAGCAGTTGCTCAGGGATATCGGATACACGGAGCAGGCGATCGCTTTCATCGTCGGCGAGGTCAACGTAGGCGAGATCGATGAGCCGTCCGTCGCCGTGCGCCATCAGGGGCATTGCGGCGACATCATGATCCTGCATATGCGCATCGAGCCGGACAGCGGCATCATTCGCGACGCCCGGTACCGTCTCACCGGTTGCGCGGGACTGCAGGCCGCCGGATCGGCCGTCACGGACATGGTGCGCGGAATGCGCATCGATTCCGTTCACGCTGTCGGCGTCGCCGAGATCATCGCCTACCTCGGCGGGAGCTTCCCGGAAGTCAAGCTCGACTGCGTGGAACTCGCGCGCGACACCCTCCACAAGGCCGCCGCGGAGTACGCCGCAGCGCACGCGTGATGCGCACGCCGCGGTAGTCCAGCTTCAGGCCGAGGCGATTCTGGATCTCACCCCGGATCATGTCCGCTTCGAGGACCTGAAGTAGGCGGTCCATCTCCGGCGTGACTTGCACTGCCACTTGCCCTGCGACTTGCCCTCCGGTCGGCGCGGTCAGCGGCGCTCCAGGACCAGCGCGGCACAGCGCCCGCCGAAGCCCTCGCCGAGCAGGAGGGCCTTGCCTGCGGCGCTCCGCTCGGCGCGCAGCGCGATCCGGCACGGCCCGAGGTCGGGGTCCACTTCCTCCGTCCCGCAGGAGAGCGGCACCAGGCCACGCCCGAGAGCGAGGGTGGCGGCGACCGACTCGATCGCGCCACTCGCGCCCATCGCGTGCCCCACGGCGCCCTTCAGCGATGTGAGCGGCACATCGGCGAGCCGGGCGCCGAGCAGCCGGGCGAGGCCGCGGCATTCCGCCGCGTCGTTGAGCTTCGTGCCGGTGCCGTGCGTCTTCACCCACGCGATGTCCCGCACACCCGTCTCGCCGAGCGCCTGGCGCGCGGCGGCGACGACTCCCGTGCCCTCCGGGTCGGGCGCGGTGGCCGAGGTGGTCTCGCAGGCCATCCCGAAGCCGGTCACCAGCGCGAGG
>Ga0315284_10012534_pt1 | contig 12071 bp, 7 predicted proteins | sample YL17G09_16_MG_FD_203696 | JGI IMG/M metagenome (GOLD analysis project Ga0315284, IMG submission 203696) | Sediment microbial communities from Yellowstone Lake, YNP, Wyoming, USA - YL17G09_16 | ecosystem: Environmental > Aquatic > Freshwater > Lake > Sediment | place: USA: Wyoming | collected...
GCTTCGTCTGGGCATGCACAACCCTCCTCTCGGAGGACAGCATACCGCAGGCAACGACACTATATTACGTGCGTGTACTTATGGCGTTGGGTACTTAGGACGCTCACACCAACCCATGCGGGTGGCTCTGGGTGCGCCCTCGTCTCGTCTTCGAGAGACGCGCGCCTCGCGCGGGGCGCATGGCGCGTCAGTTCTCCTGCGCCCGGGTCGTCGGGCGACGGGCGCCCGTGGCCGCCGCTCCGCGGCCCGGTGTGACGAATCGGAGTGGCCGCCAGGCACCAAGCTCGCACGTGCGATCTCATCGTTTGCGGCCTCGTGCAGCTCCCGAACCCGCTGGCATGGGGATGAGCCGGACTAAGCATCGACAGGGCCTCATTCGTCGCAGGGGGCAAGCACGGCGGCGTGAAACTGGATCTCACGCATCGGTGAGAACACTCACAGACCCGGACTCTCGAAGACCGAAGGCCGAACTCGTGGGCCCGGCAAAGAGGCCGACGATGACGACTCGAGCGCCGGGCAGAGCCCGGGCGGCGTCGCGAGTGGCGTCACCGACATGGGTGACAGCCACCCGACCAGGAGAGATCGAGCCACCGTCGACATCGACCAGCAAGGAGCGACCGCCGCGCGCGCTGCGCTCACTGGACACAACTGTGCCAATCAGGCTCAGAAGATCAGGGGCCCACGTGGCGTCACAGGCAGCCTGAAACGGTTCGCACTCGCCCAGATGGGGGCAGAACCGACAGTGGTCCGGCGCAGGGGACGCTGGCGGGGGGTCTGGGACGCAGGCGTTGAACTCGGCACGAAGGTCCCTGGCTCGGTTGGCGACGGCCTCGCAGACGCGTGGATCGACCGGCACTTCGATCTCCGGTCCGTCAAAGGGGAGCAGATACGTGGATGCCGGCCACTCACCGTGCGTGCTCGCCCAGAGGTAGGCATACAAACGCAGTTGGTTCTCGTGGTCGCAGATGAGTGCGACTCCGGTCCCCGGCTCTCTCTCGACTCCGGACTTGTAGTCGACGATCCATGAGCCAAATGAGCCGTGGGCGATTAGGTCAGCACGCCCGACGATGACGCCATCAGGGCTGCGCAGCTCGACCTCCGGTACGAGCGCCGAGGCAGGTCCCACAAGACGCTGAAGCCGAGTTGCGGTGTTCGCGAACCTGGCAGCCTTCAGGTAGTAACCGGGCAATGCCGTAGCTGCCGTCAGCGAGCCGACGACCTCGGAAATCGCCTCCTCCCAGGCGCTGCGCGCGGCCATGCTGAGGTCCGTTGCCCTCAGAGCGCCCGACTCGACAAGCCGCTGAAGCGCTAGGTGGCCGACGGTTCCGAGGACCGCGGCGGTACTCGCGAATCCTGCTGCGGACCGCGGGGGTCGGCTTCGATCGAGGAACACCCTGTACTGGCACGAGGAGAGCCGTGAGTACAGACTCGGGCTTACGGTCGCTATTCCGGGGTCGAGGTGAGACAGGTCGCTCACGGGTAGGCGATACGGGCGAATGAGCCCGGCCGACGGAGCAGATCGAACGATGTTGCGATCTCGACGCGCCCTCCGCTTGCGAGGCCGAGTCCCAGCGCGTCCAGGTTCGCCTTGGCCGCTGCCAGCCGTGGGCCGAGAGCAACGTCGGCAGTCTCCTCGAGGGGATGTGAAACAAGGACGGACCACCCGTCCCCTGTCACCGCGCTAACGCTGCCGTCGAGGAGGACGGGCTCCCCGTCGAATGCCCGCGCGAAGTCCGCTGCCACGGCCTGCTCGATCGTCGTCCATCGGGCAAAGTCGATTGAGGCGCCAGCGAGCACGCCAAGCATGTCTGCGGCGAGCCGCCAGTCCAGGAGCGGATGGAAGGACATGTTGTAGAACTCGCGCAGGCAGTCGTAGCACGAGCCATCGCAGCGACGAGCATGGGCATCCGCGCTTAGCTCGTCTACAAAGCCCACGAGTGAGTTGATGAGCTCCGGAAAGACCTCGCGGCGTCCGAGGTACGAGCTGTACCCCGCCCCGTTCTCCAATGCGTCGGCGAGGAAGACCTGGGGATCGACGCCGCTCGGAGTCCGAAGCAGACGGAGTCCAACTCTTAGTTCGCGTTTCTCGATCTGAAGGAATCGGGCGGCCCCGTCGCGCAATAGGAAGCCAAACGAGTACCAGGCCGCCCGGCGAGCGACGCGCCGGCCCGATGAGTCGAGGGTCAGGCCGATCGGAAGGTCAGCCTGGTCGATTCCGACGAGGAGTGCATCGGTCACTCCGACCGCGGCAAGAGAAACGGCGATCGGGTTCTCAGCATCGTGGTCGGGAATCCGAATGCCCAGGGCAGCCGCTCGGTCAACGGCCTCCAGGGCGACATAGCCCCCTGCGCCACGACAGGGCGCGAAATGGAAGTCGCGGCCCTCGTTGTCGTTGATCGTGTAGAGCCGTCCGCGCCATGAATCGACCCGGGCCCTCAAGTAGTCGACGTGCTGGAAGGGCACCCCTTCGGTAACCAAACGCGGGGTGAGTGAGCGCGGCGTCCACTCGAAGCTCCCCTCAAAGTCCGCCGCGCGGAAATCTGTCCGGAAACCTTCAGGTTGAGCGAGTGTCGCCGACCGGAATCGGCTCGAATCAGCGCCGCAGATCGGGCAGAAAAGGCCGGCCTCGCCACCCCGGTCCAGATAGAGGCACTCGCGACAGTAGGTCACTGTCTCCTGTGCGCCGAGGACGTTGTCATTCGGCTTGAGCCGCGGGCCAACGCGGACCCAATCCGCGACTCCGACGCATGTGTGAACCCGTTTGTCTTTGACGACCTGTGCACCCGGAGCGAACTCCGAAACAGCGATGTCGAGAGCGCGGTCGATGACCGCGCTCGGAGGCCACCTGAAGGCGGACCGAGGCTGCTCGAGATAGAGATGGCGCACCCGGGTTGCGAAGCCAAACATCGGCAGCAATCCGGCATCGGCCAACGCCTGGCTCAGATCAGCGTCCGGCTGGCTCGATGCGACCTCGTCGATTTGAAATGGAAGCTCCTCTCGAACCCACCGAACCTCCGCGTCGGTTGCCGCCGGAGGCAACCCGGTAAGCCGACCCAGGTTCTGCGCGGTGTCGCCGACTTCTTGGGCGTGAGACTCAATCCAGTTGACGATGTCGGGGCGGACGGCGGCCCATGTCGTCGTCGCTCCGAACTGGCCGTGGACGTTGTCTCCCAGATCCAACGGATCGGCTTGCGAAGGCAGGGCCGCGAATGCGCTTCGGAGGACCTCCGCCGTAAGCGATCGCCGGAGGATCTCGAGCCGCCCGAGATCGAGATACGGACTTCTCGGCGGGAGGCTGATGATGTCGTCTGGATGCGTGAAGAAGTAGTCGTCGTGGCTTCGACCACGACAGACTGTCAATGCAAGGGCAAGGGGGTCGCGACGCCGGCCGGCGCGACCGACTCGCTGCTGATAGTTGAACTGCATCGGCGGCATGTTCGCGAGCATGACCGCGGATAACGCACCAATGTCGATCCCGACCTCCATAGTCGTTGTGACGCTCAGGAGATCAATCTCATCGACCAACGGGGTCTCAGCCCCTTCCAGGAAGATCCCCTGAAACTGCGCCTGCCGCGCCTGACCTTCCAGCCGGTCAGTCTGGCCTGTGAGTTCCTCACAATGGAGTCGGAACGCATCGCCAGCTCGCCTCGCGAGGAAGGCGTAGTAGTCGTCGAGCTCAGCGGGCAGCGCATCGTGAGGCAGTTCCGCGTGGCAATCGGTGCACACGCCGGCGGAACGGTGAAGATGCCCGCGGCCGCATTTCAAGCACGTCCAAAGAACGGATCCTGGGCTGCCGAGGACGATGTCGTTCGCTGAGATCAGGTATCCCAGCATTGACTTGCCGAGCGCAGACTCGACATCGTCTTGGAGGTCCGAGAGCCCAATCCCGATGCGATCGGCGACGGCTTGCCAGTACCGTTTCAGATAGCCCGGCGGCTTCGCGAGGTCAGGACGCCAGCCCATGAACCTCCGCCGACCCGCGAGGAGACGGACGGTGGCATCGGCGACTTCCTGCAGCTCCCCCCTCGTCATTGGAGGCGTTGGAGCGTGAGTGGACACCGGCACCGAGGTCCGAGCGAGGCCAAGGTTCTCAAAGTCGCGGCCCATGCCGCCGAAGATGGAACGAACGATTTCCTCCCCGAAGGATGCCCTCATGGCGTCGAGGTGCTCCTGAGCGGAAGCCGAGTCCGGTCGGAACATCGGAATCGTCCAGTCGACGATGGTCGTCCATCGCCGATCTTCCTGGCCGGCCCGGTACGTCTGCTGGCTGGGGTCCGGGCCAGCGGGATTGATACCTAGCTCGAGGAGCCGCCTCTCCACTGCACTCTCAAGCACACCGATGGGGACTCGTCCCTGCATCAGCCGCTCTAGCCACTCTGCGACTGCTTGGTGCCGATCAGGCGGGAGTGTCTCGCCTTGCGCGCCGTCCTCAAACCACTGCGCCCGCACCGGATCGATCGCCCGCAGAGTGTCTCGGGCAGCGGTCGCCTCGGCCGACATGTCGTCGTGTCGCGCACGCGCTTCCGCCAATGCAATCTCGGTTGGCGAGTGGGAACCTGCGTCCAGCGCTTCGATCAAGACCTGGCGGAGGGTGTCCTGATAGTGCCGCTTTTCAAGACCAGCCGACAGTCGCGCCGCATCCTGGCGACTGTCGGAAAACACAACCAGTTTCCTATCGGCGGACAGCTGGCGAAGTAGGGCATCGCCGAGGACCTGCGCTACCTTCTCGAAGCCGGTCCGCATCGTTCGGATCGGACTCCGAGTCCGACGGGGGTCCTCGATGGAGATCGGCTTCCAGTCTTTGTCCCTCGTGACCTCCCAATCGTCGCCACACCTTGGGCACTGCGTCGGGATCCCCGGCACGCGCTCGGCCGCGCCTCCCTTGGTTGGAGGAGTCGTGACCACGAAGCGCCAGCCGGTCGCATCGAAGAGGGTGTCACGGACGTGCCCCGATTCTGGATCGAGACGAGTCTTGCGGAACTCGAACTTGTACTTTCCACCGTCCGCCGTCCAGTCAATGTCATCTGGAACGCCGCCGATGGTCGGCCAGTAGACCTGGTATGAGGAGCCCGTTCGTCGATCCGGAGGCCGCTCGGGCAGCTGCTCAAGATTCGGCATTTCCGGCAGCAGGTAAGCAGCCACGCCCTCGCCTAGCTGCGTATCGCCGGCCAAGAAACCGCCCAGGTAGGCTTCCCCGCAGTTCTGGCAGTAGAGGAGTTCCAGGACCCGCGAGCCACAGTCGCATCGATACCGAGGCTGTGGGTACAACCGCCCGATGAGACGAGTCGCTGCGCGATACTCCTCGGGAACAGCCGCGCAACCCGGATTGCAGCAGGCCCACATGCCCTGGACGCTGCGAAATAGAAGGTGCACGCGGAACCGAAGTGGGGAGGTTACGAGCTCGCTGGCCGACGCGGAGGCGGCCAGCAGTCCTCCAAGAGCCGCCCTGGCCGTCTCAGTATCGACCTCGGGGAATAGCCGCTGGGCTGTCTCGCTTGCGCTCAAGGCCTTGGATTCAGGCTGGCCGAGTGCGCCCATTACCTCGCGGATGGCATCGGTGTCTCGGATCAGGTTCGCAGCCGCCGATGGGCCTGCCTGATCCTTTGTGGCGTAATCCGCGAACGTGCTCGCGTACCGTCGGAAGCCTGAAGTCGGCGGGGGATTGGACTTCGTGATGCCGGGCAGGATCTTGAAGTTCGAGCGCGGCTGAGCGAAGAACCCCTCGAGAAAGCCATCATCCTCATCCGACAGCGACGCGCTCGAGGCCAGGACCGTGAGTTGATCGGGCCGTTCGTCCAGGCCCAGCCGACGACACAGCTGACGCAGCAGAAATGCGACCTCAGTCCCGGCCGTACCGCGATAGAGGTGCAACTCATCGACGACGAGATGAAAGCGGTTGGACGGATCCGACGCCAGCCAATCACGCGTGGTGTCAAAGAACGGATCGTCGCGCTCGCGCATCAGCATCACATTGAGCATCGAGTAGTTCGTAATCAGGATGTCCGGGGGCGCTTGCTGCATGTCCCAGCGCGAGTGCATCTCCGCGCCATCAAGCGCTTGGACGAAGTACCGTCGTTGCCGGTCACCCGGCAGTGGGTGGTCCTGATCGAGCTGGACCGCGCGCTTGTGACGACGCTCGGTTTCGGCAAGGAATGCGGCCAGCTCGTCCCGGCGAGCCGTGGAGCGCGGCGATCCTGATACCGGCGTCTGTCCTGTGTACCGGCCAAAGTAGAACCGGTGACCCGGACGGTTCTTGCGCAGCCACTCTCTGACTTCGGGTCCGTCGAGCGACCGTCGGAGTCTGACTAACTGATCCTCAACGAGAGCGTTCATGGGATAGAGAACGAGGGCCCTCGTTGCCGCCGGTCGACCCGTCTCTCTCGTGCGCTGCGCGGTGAAGGTGCTCCCGCCAGCCCACCAGCGCGGCGCGTGCTCCGGGCCCGTATTCGGTTCCCAGCCCTGGGACTCCTGAAGCAGTGAGGAAAGGACCGGCAGGAACAGGGCCTCGGTCTTGCCTGAGCCAGTCCCTGCCGTGATCACCGCATGTTTGCCTGATGTGGCCGCTTCGAGGGCACGGTATTGATGCGTGTAGAGGTCCGAAATCCCGGCCAGCAGACCAAGACCCGAGAACTCGGCGAGTTCGGAGGTCCCCCCGGCTGACGTGATGGCCGCGGCCGCGCCCATGCCAGTGACCTCGTAATCCTTCAGGAGCTCGATCCAGGGTTCGCGCCACGAGACGCCGTCGTTGTCCAACAACGCTCTTCGCTCGTGCTGGATGCCAACTTCTCGGAGTGCAAACGGCGTGTCGTAGTAGCGGAAGAAGTAGTCCCGCAGTGCGTCGAAGACGCTGAAGACGTCAGGCACTGGTGCCCTCGGAGATAAGTAGCTCCTGACCCAAGGAGCTAGCGATCCTGCGTGCGATGGAGCGGGGAACGTTCACGTACCTGATCCACGGCGCGCCCCATGCGCCTCGCGGCGGAAGCCCGCTACAAAGGACGGCTGTTCGGGCCTGGAGGAGAGGCAGCCTTGCGATCCACGGAACGACGAGGGTTCCGTTGATTTCCTCGCGCTCGTAACGAACCGCGCGAACGCCCGCCGCGCGTAGTGTGGCCCAGACGCCCACGTCGCGGTCGACGTCTCGAGTGGCCGTCCCGTCGAAGAACCGAAACTGGTCGACACCGTACCCCTTGTACTTGTAGAGCCCCAGACGAAGCGGCCCGTCATGGGTGACCCAGGTCAAGGCAACAGGGTCCAGACGCTCGACGCTGTAGCCACGAGGCGGATCGGCCGTGATCCTGGCGGATGCGACAAACGAATCGATCGAGGGGAGCGTTCGACTAAGGCGAGCAGCTGGGGCCGGCTCGAATCGCGCTCCGATCCGTGCCGAGAACATCTCGACTGCGGGGGCCGACTCGTACTGGATGTAGAACCCCGTCGGACCGTCTGCGCGCGAATGTTCGACTGACATCAGATCGAGTGTGACGTCCGGGGAGGAGTAGCGCGTAACCCGATCGATGAGCACCTTCGGGCGAGATCCGACGAGAACCGCCGTCGCTCCGGCTGACGGCAAGCCGGCGACACACGGAGCGGTCGCCGACCACGCCCCGTCGCGCCAGTCGACCTCCAGGTGCCCGAGTGACGACAGGAGATATGCCGTCCAGCTCGGACGGGGGCGGCGATCCTGCGAAGCCTGACCGAACAGCCATGAATGGGCCGCCTTGAAGCTCTCCCAGCTTCCGGTCCCTCGCTCGCTGAGCCAGAGTAGAAACTGATCGTGGCTCATGACACGCCGTTCCCAAGGATCGAGATGGCGCGTTCGCGATATGCCAGCCATGCGACTTCCTGGCCCGGCGACTCAACCCGCCCATCGACCACGAGTGCTCTTGCCCATTGGACCGCGCGGTCGACATCCGCACCAGCGTCAAGTGGCTCGGATTCCTTACCTTGGCGGATCTCCCATCCCCTGTAGGCCCAGTCGATGAGAATCCAAGCCGCATCGAAGGTCGGAAAGACCTCGAAGTCCTGTGGTAGGACACCGACCTCCTCGAGCCATCCCGGTCGACCCGGCTCTCGACACTCCGCGACCTTGCCAATCTCGGTGCCGACGAGAACATAACGGCGCGCCCCATAGGGCAGGAGCACGGGTACTGGATCATCGTCGGCGACATCCAACCCGGCGCTCGCAATCGCTCCGCAGACCCATTGCCCCTCGGGCACACCCGTCAGAGGCACAGACACCGTGTCGCCGGTTGTCGGTCTGACGATGATCCGGCATGCCTCAGCGAGGGTTGGCGGTTCCGTGGCTATCCCGTCCACCGATCGAAATCGGAGGGTCGCGCCGCCAATCTCAACGACGTGTACGCCCGGTCCCGGAGCAAGCCGCGACAGCTCCATACGAGTCGCGCCGGACGTCGTGAGCTCCTGCGCGTCGAGCCGGACCCGCAATGTCTCACTATCCGCGAGCCAGTCAGGAATCCAAAGGTCCGGCTCGCCACCACGCAAGTACGTCGGAACATCGCCACGCCGCTCGAGAAGCAGACCTCCGCTGAGTTCGGGCCGGGCGTCGACGGCCGGCACGAGGGTAAGGAGGTAATCAGCGACGACGATGGACATCGGGGGCAGGTCCACTATCACGTCGCGCAACAACAACCATCCTGAAGGAGCGCCACGCGCCTCCGACCAACCCTCGCGCGCGATGTCGGCTAGCAACGCGACGACTGCATCTCGCTCGCCCACGCGAGCCAGAACCCAATGGCGTTCACCAGGTTCAACGCGCCTGACCGAAGCCAGCCGTCCAGTCCGAGGATCGGGACCGAGTGCCGTGACCGGTTCAACAACAAATCGCAGCCCCACGCGGCCGGACCGGAGCAGGAGTGGTGATTCGAGTGCTCGGCCGAGGAGTCCCGAGTCTGCCTCTTCAAACCATACCGGGTCGTAGAAACCATCGATGGACGAATGCAGTTCGAGGCTCGATCCATCCCCCGACGCGAAGGTGGCAGCTTCAGGAAACCCGTCCGGGCGCGTGGCGAGGAGACCCCATCTTGGCGAGCCCTTGATCTCGAGTAAGAGCTGAACTCGACCTAGCAGCTGGCCATGTTCGTCTCGTTCTGTCTCGTCCCATTCCCGGAGCTCGCTCGCGATCAGAGCAGCGACGGCCCTCCTGTGTTCATCAGACGCAACGAACGCCTTCGCCCCCGCGGACAGGTCCGATCCGCGGGCCCACTTGCGCAATGCGGCAACCAACAGGTCGGCGGACCCAGCGTCGGCAGGCCTGAGTCGGAGCAACGCGAAAAACCTCGTCAGCTTCCGGCGATCCGATTCCCGGATGTGGACCTGCGACAGGGCGTACCCGATGTGCGCGGGCGAAGGGTTTTCCGGGATCGTGCTGCGCCCGCGTCGTCCTCGCTCGACGTTCAGAAGCCACTCTCCCAGGAGTCGGAACATGCTGGGGATCGCGTCCGGGTAGCCGAGCGCAGCGCTGCAATCGATGTCAAGCGCCGTGCGCAACCGCGTGTAGTAGTTGTTCGAGGAGACGCTCTCGCTCGCATCCATCCGCGACGCGGCCAGGACGCAGAGCGCGAGGCAAGGTAGGAATGGCGGCGGTCCACGATGGCCGTTTGCCGCCCAGATGAAGCCAGATGTTGTGATGTCGTCGAAGAGGCGACGAGGATCGTCGCGTCTGAGCCGTGGGCGCACCGCACGCGCGAGGGAGATTGCCCCGCCGCCGTGGTCGGTCCCGGCGATCTCGTCAAGCGCTTGGTCGTCGACGGCGAAATGAACTGGGCCCGGTGTCTTCCTGATCGGGAAGAACCGCTCGGTGAGTTGTACCGCCCAGTCCTCTCTGGACAATCGTCGAGGACTCGAGGTGCAGGAATTGACCTCGGACAAGCAGCAAGTCCCCCTTTCTTGGTGACCCATCTAACATCGTCCGTGCGCAGCGTCGCCAACGCTTCCAAGATTGCGCAGACCCGGTGACAGGTTGGATGTCACGGTCCTCCAGATATCGGAAACGCCGTTGAGAGCGGAGCCGCCAGGGACTGCCGTGCCGCAACGATCTGCGAACAGCGTCGGCCGAGCCCTGCAGGAGTGGTGGCCGTCACAGCAGCGACTGTTGCCCTGGCGGACTATCCATGACCGATATCCCCTCGTCGTAGCGGAGATCTTGCTCCAACAGACCGCGGCGGCAGATGCAGCCCCCGTCTGGGCGCGACTGATAACGCGCTACTCGTCGGCGGCCGACCTCGCCAATGCAGACGCCTCGGAGCTGCGAGACATGGTTGCGGCCCTTGGACTTGGCACTCAGCGGTCACAGCGGCTGATCTCCGCTGCAATCGCCATCGAAGGCGGGTCGGAGCGGATTCCGGGGGTCGGCGAATACGGATCCGGCGTCGTAGCCCTCGCAGTCGGCGATCTGGCGGGCCCGGTACCTGTAGATACCAACATCGCACGGATCGTCACTCGAGTCTGGGGACTCCGGTTTGACCGGGGTGAGACCCGCAAGAAGCGTGTGGTCATCGATCTGACAGCGTCGATTCTCGACACGGCCACGATCGCCACTAGCAGGTTGTCCCTTCTCTACGCCTTGGTTGACTTCGGCGCGCTGGTCTGCAAGTCCACCAGTCCGTTGTGCGGGGCCTGCCCATTGTCCGAGGGCTGCTCCTGGGTCCCAACAGCATCGGAAACGTCAAGGACGCGCGCGATCTCGGCGGCGAGCGCGCGACCGAGCGGAGGTGGTACAGCGTCCGACACGAGCCGGATCTGATCTGTGAGCGTGCCGCACAACACGTAGCTCGACGGAAAGCCTTGGAGGAACATCGCCTCCAACACGCTCAATCGGCGATGACCGTCCGGGTGAACCGCGACCTCGCGATGCCCGAAGGCGATCGTCTGACTCGGCTCATCCCAGTGAAGCATCCGAAATGACCTACCGAGGTGGTGGCCCGGCTCGTTCTTGCCCGACCGGAACTTCTCGGACTTCGGGTTCATGTGCCAGTGATTCGGGTGGAGACCCAAGTCGGCAGGGTTCCGGCCGCGAGCAAACGGCACCGGTTGAACGAGACCGCCTATCGCCTGGCGGACGGTCAGACGAGTGCACGGGTCCCCCGTAGGCGCAGCGAAGCGGTGCCCGGCGTCCCACGGGTGGAGCCCCACGATGAACATCCGACGCCGCCGCTGTGGCACGCCGAAGTTCAATGCATCAAGCATGAACGGTTCGACCTGCTCGAAGCCTGCATCGCGGAACCTCGCCAGGATCTCGCTCAGGGAGGATGCGTGGGGTCGATAGCTCAACCCGGCGACGTTCTCGAACGCGAAGAACCGGAGCGAGTGACCGTATCGCTCGTTGAATGCACGCAGCAGGTCCGCGTACGCGAGCGGCAGCATGGCGCGCGGATCGTCATTGAGCGGATGAACGTTGCTTTCAGAGAACGCCTGACATGGCGGTCCACCGACAAAGCCGATGGGCCCGACCGTCTCGCCGCGAGCCGTCTCCCATCGATTGATGACCTCCTCCGAGCTCATGGAGGCAAGATCCGCGACGTGGGCCACGCGGCCCCGGTCCTTGCGGTTGTGGTTGTACGTCTCCACCGCGGCGGGATCTATGTCGAGGGCCAAGGTTGGTTTGAACCCGATCGCCTCGAAGCCCAGGTCGAGCCCGCCCGCTCCAGAAAAGAGGCTCAGGACCTGTCGGTCGGAGCGGCTCGCGGTCTCGGCGGCAAGCCCGTTCATCCTGGCAAGGATAGGGTCGTGGGACTACTGCCGCTGGTCGATCGAACCTCACGGCACGCGAGCCAGACATGCTGAACGCTGCATGGTCACCAGGGTCCCGGCGAGACGCGCACGGTTCCACCGTGATAGGGCCATCGTCGACCGACCACACGAGGGTCCGCTGCGTCAGCTCTTTGAGCGCCCTGGCAGCTCACTCAGGCCTGCTGGTATGCCACCTCGCCGTGGAGGGCGCGGTCGAGGCCGGCCAGCTCGACGTCCGCCCCGACGCGGACGCGGAAGACCAGGTCGACGACCTTCAGGATCGCGAGCGTCATGGTGCCGCTGAAGATCCACGTCGTGGCCAC
>Ga0315284_10012535_pt1 | contig 12070 bp, 10 predicted proteins | sample YL17G09_16_MG_FD_203696 | JGI IMG/M metagenome (GOLD analysis project Ga0315284, IMG submission 203696) | Sediment microbial communities from Yellowstone Lake, YNP, Wyoming, USA - YL17G09_16 | ecosystem: Environmental > Aquatic > Freshwater > Lake > Sediment | place: USA: Wyoming | collected...
CATCCCGAATCCTGCAATTCGCCATCCGCAATCGAATCTAGTATAATAGACGCAGGCCTTCCCAACGTTCCAAATCATAGAGGACAGGGTGGAAAACTTTGTTTTTGTGAGGGGATGAAGCTATGGGCCGATCACGTTTAGCAAGCCTTCTTCCATTTTTACTCCTGCCGGTTCTGCTTGGCTCACTTGCCTTCCCCTCCTCCGCCAACCCCCTGCAGGAGACTCTTGCCAACGGTTTGGAAGTATTCGTTTTAGAAAACCCCGGAACGGCCTCCGTCTCTGTGGACCTTTGGGTCAAAGCGGGGTCTCGTTACGAATCCTCCAAAAATAACGGCATTTCCCATTTTGTGGAACATCTCCTTTTCAAAGGGACTTCCAAGCGGACCGCCAAAGATATCTCCCGCCAGATTGCCGCGGTGGGGGGCTCGATGAACGCCTACACCCACTGGGAATACACCCAGCTGCACATCTCGCTCCTGCCCCGACACCTTGCCTTGGCGCTGGAAATTCTGGCGGACGTGGCTCAGGATTCCTTGATGACCGAAGAGATGATCGCCAAGGAAAGAAAGGTTGTACTCGAAGAGATTTCCTTGGCCAACATCTACCCTCCCAGCTATGTGCTGAATATCGTCTCCCGCACCCTCTTTCCGGAAAGTTCCCTGGGCCTGCCCATTTCCGGGACCAAGGAGACCGTCCAAGGCATTCAACGTAACGACCTCCTAGAACTTTATAAGCGCTATTACGTGCCGAATAACGGGTTCCTTACCGTGGTCGGCAACGTGGATCCCCGGGCCGCCCACGCGATGATCGGGGAGAAATTCAATCCCTGGCCAAAGGGCCAGCCCCTTTCCGACCCCCTTCTCCCCCCCCTGCGTCAAAGTAAACTAAAAGAAGTGCGGCAAAGAAAGTTTCTCGATCAAGCCATCGTGGTCATAGCCCTTCAGGCCATGGGCCTGAGAGATATCGACCGGCCGGCCTTCGAGATCATCAACGCCCTTCTCGGGTCGGGGGGGAATTCCCGTCTCTACCAGGAAATACGCGAGAAAAGGGCTCTGGCCTACCTTGTGGGTTCCCTTTACCATCCGCTTTCCGACACCGGGCTCTGGGCTACTTATGCGGGCACGGCCCCGAAAAACATAGAACAGGTTCAATCCATATTCTTCCAGGAGATTCAGAGAATCCGTCAAGAACCCCTTTCTGCGGGCGAACTGGATGAGATCAAAAGCTATATCCAGGGCCGGACGCTGATTCGCAACGAAAACAACGCCGCCTTGGCCGACTTCGTCTCCCAAAGCCTGCTGTCGGGGTCCTGGGTGTCGCCGGCAGAATTTATCGCCAAGGTGCAGGCGGTGACCGCGGAAGAGGTCATGCGCGTGGCCCGCCTCTACTTGCGCGAAGATCAATTTAACGTGATCGTCCTGAAACCCTACCCGGGTTTGATGTTTTTCCGAGGCCTTTTCTGATTTCTCCATCCCCAATTTTTGATTCCGCATCGCACTCAATGGATATTTAGTTCCGAATTTCACCATTGATGATCTCGTAAAAAGTCTGAAAAGACGTATTTCCGTCATTCCGGCGAACCCCGGATCGGGTCCGGGGCAGGCGCCGGAATCCAGTTAAACCCCCTCACCCTTCCCCTCTCCCCCGCAAACGGGGGAGAGGGCGGGGGTGAGGGGGGAAGGATAAAAAAGGAAATTCCTATACAATCCAGTTATTTCAAATACTTAAAAATTCTCTGGACTCCGGTTTCCACCGGAGTGACGACTTTTTACGAGAACATCGCCATTCGCGATCCGGCATTTATGGGAGAGTTTGACTTTTGTTAGCCCTTTTATTAATATAATCTTATAAAATTCTTGACTTTATCCCGGTAAAAGTGGTTAAATAAAAAACTTTATTTTAAAAAAACTTCCAATTTCTTATCGCGTGCATTCTTTCTTTTTGGGAACGATCCTCAGCCTGGGGATTTTTTTTATTGGCGGCGGCTTGGCCGAAGCAAAAGAACTCATCCGGGTACTCATCGTCCGGGATGTCTCTCAATGCAGAATATCGGGTCAGGAGTTGGCCCTGCGGGACCTCACGACAGGTCGAGCGCTCTTTAAAAAAACAAAACTTTCCTCTCTGACGATCCAAAGAGAAAAAGGCCCCCGTCTCCGGGTTCTCGGCCATCCCTTTTCCGCGCGGGCCTTCTTATTGACCTCGCCGCGGGGCCCCCTGGTCATCAATGGCCGGCAGTACCGGGATAAGCTGAAGATCCTCCCCGGCCAAAACGGAGGCCTATGGGTTATTAACGAGCTGCCGCTGGAAGAATATCTCGGCGGCGTGGTCCATTGCGAGATTTCCTCCCAGTGGCCCTGGGAAGCGGTAAAGGCCCAGGCGGTCGTGGCCAGAACGTATGCGACCTTCCAGAGGAGAAATCGAGCGGCGGAATTGTACGATGTGGATTCTGGGGTCAGCGACCAGGTCTATGAGGGAATCGGAAAGGAAGATCTCCAGTCCCGCAAGGCGGTGGAGGAAACAGAGGGAGAATTAGTCCTTTATCAAGGCCATCCGATTTTTTCGGTATATCATTCCTGCTGCGGAGGCGAAACGGAATCGCCCGAGTCCCTATGGCCCGGGTACTTTCCGTACTTGAAAGGCACCGCTTGCAATTTCTGTATCGATTCCCCCCGTTTCCTCTGGAACTACCCGGTAGACTCGGAAAAACTGCGGCGGACCTTGAAACGCGCGAGATTTTTGGACTCTGAAGTTTTGGGAATTGAAATTGCCGAACGCAGCCGGAGCCGGCGAGTGTTGCAACTTACCGTCACGAGTGAAAGAGGGCAGATGGAAATCCCGGGCAAGGATTTCCGGCGCCTCTTGGGGTACGATTTCCTCCGGTCCACTAATTTCATGGTCCAAAAAAAAGACGGGGGGTACCTTTTCTCGGGGCGCGGCTGGGGGCACGGTGTTGGCTTGTGTCAATGGGGAGCCAAAGGAATGGCTGAAAGAGGGATGGATTACCGTTCGATCCTGAAATATTATTACCAGAATGTGGAGGCCGGAAAGATTCCCCGATGAGAAAAAAGGTCAGTGTGAGTGTCAGGGAAACCGTGAGGGCGCCAGTCGCAAGGCCGAAAGGGCGCCAGACCCCTTGCGCCCTCACGGTGTGGCGCCTTTCGGGTTTCACCAGGGAATTTAAGGGCATTTAAGGCATTTTAGGCACTTAAGGCATTCAAGGCATTTTGTTCACTTCTATGAAACTTCAGGACTTCGATTACCATCTTCCCCCTCGGCTGATCGCTCAGCAACCCGTGGACCCGAGGGATCAGTCGCGGCTGATGGTTCTGAACCGGCGAACCCGATCTGTGGAGCATCGCCACTTTTGCAACCTGGCGGAATACCTTCAGCCGGGGGATGTCCTGGTGATCAATGACACCAAAGTCTGGGCCGCCCGCCTGATCGGGAAAAAGCAAAGCGGGGGGAAAGTAGAGATCCTCCTGGTACGGAAAAAAGGGCCGGTGAACCCCGCGGCCCGGGTTGACGGGGGAACTGGGGAGACGGCCAGCGAGTGGGAATGCCTGGTGCAGGGTTCTGGCAAGGTTCGCGGCCAGACGATGGTGTATTTCGAGGAGGAGCTGCGCGCGGAACTCCTGGAGCGAAATTCCCATGGCCTCTGGAGCCTCCGCCTGAGTGGCGGGGGGGATGTGGATGGAGCCATGCGACGGATTGGGTTTCCACCCCTGCCCCCTTACATTCGGAGGAATGGCGACCGCGCCATGAGGGCTCGGGATGGGGAACGTTACCAGACCGTTTATGCCCGCCAGGAAGGAGCCATCGCGGCCCCTACGGCGGGTTTGCATTTCACGGAAGCGCTTCTGGATCAAATCAAGCGGAAAGGGGTTTCCGTTCATCCTGTGACGCTCCACGTGGGAATCGGCACCTTCCTTCCGGTTAAGCACGAGGAGGTTGAAAATCATCGCCTGGACCCAGAGGTTTTTGAGGTCTATCCCGAAACCGCTGAGGCAATCAATAATGCCCGGTTCTCGGGCAAAAGGGTTATCGCCGTAGGGACGACCGTAACCCGAGCTCTGGAGTCCTGTGCCGATGAGCAAGGGTGCCTTCAGCCGGAGCGCGGGGACACCGGGCTGTTCATTCTGCCTGGCCACCGATTTCGGGCCGTAGACAGCCTGATTACCAACTTTCATCTTCCTCGTTCTACCCTTTTGATGCTGGTCTCGGCTTTTGCCGGAAGAGAGTTTATCCTGACCGCGTATGAGGAGGCCATCGGGAAAAATTACCGGTTTTACAGCTATGGCGATGCCATGCTAATTCTATAGAAATGCCTTAAATGCCTCAAATGCCTTGAATGCCTTAAATTGGAAATGGTGAAGTTCGATTTAAGGCATTTAAGGGCATTCCGAATTTAAGGCATTCCAACAACTCGTGCCTAAAGTTTATGAAGTGCGATTGAATTTTACTAACACTGTCCATCATGCAATTTGAAATTCTAAAGAAAGATCCAAAATCTGGGGCCCGGCTGGGACAGGTGATCACTTCCCATGGTGCTTTCCGCACTCCGGCCTTCATCCCTGTGGGGACGCAGGCGACGGTTAAGGCGATGACCCCTGAGGAACTCCGGGAGATGGGGGCGGAGATCATTCTTTCCAATACCTACCACCTCTACTTACGGCCCGGACATGAGTTGATCCGCCGGATGGGGGGGCTGCACGGTTTCATGCAGTGGAATTACCCTCTGCTAACGGATAGCGGAGGCTTCCAGGTTTTCAGCCTTAACTCATTCGTAAAAGTTACCGGGGAAGGGGCCCACTTCCAGTCTCATCTGGACGGCTCCCGCCATTTCATCAGCCCGGAGAAGGCCATCGCAATCCAGCAGGCCCTGGGAGCGGACATCGTCATGTGCCTGGACGAATGCACCGCTTATCCCGCTTCCCACGAAGAAGCCGCGCGTTCCCTGGAATTAACCCTGGACTGGGCCCGGAGATGCAAAGAGTCCCATGGGTCTCAGGACCAGGCTCTCTTTGGCATCGTCCAGGGGGGAATGCATTCCGATCTGCGGCGAAAGGCCGCTGAAACTCTTGCGGCAATCGGCTTCGACGGCTACGCGATCGGGGGCTTGAGCGTCGGGGAGAACAAAGAAGTGATGTTCCGGGTGGTGGCAGATACGGCTCCCCTTCTTCCTCAAGACCGGCCTCGTTATCTCATGGGCGTGGGACTGCCGGGGGACATTCTGGAAGCGGTTCGCCATGGGGTGGATATGTTCGACTGCGTTCTGCCCACGCGGAACGCTCGGAACGGCACCCTTTTCACCCGCTCCGGAAAGATCGTCATTAAGAATGCCCAATATGCGGAAGATCCTTTGCCCATCGAGCCCGGTTGCCCATGTTATGCTTGCCGACATTACAGCCGCGCCTACCTCAGGCACCTTTATCTGGCTGAGGAGATTCTGGCGTTGCGCCTGAACACGATTCATAACCTTCATTTCTATCTGCAGTTTATGAATGATCTGAGAAAGGCCATCGCGGAAGACCGGTTCGAGGCCTTTGGTCGAGAATTCCATGCCCATTGGGTATCCGGAGATGAACCATCCTTGGGAGGCCGGAAATCATTCCCCACCCACCCAGCTCTCCGGAATAGAAGTTCTTTTAACCCTTCAGAAAATCTTTGCAGATCTTCGCGAAGGAATGTGAAAAACCAACAAGGAGGAAAATTCGATGTTCAATGATGTAGCCTACGCCATGGGGGGATTACCCGGAGGGATCGGAGCCGGCGGTCTGGGAAGTTTTCTTCCCCTGATCCTGATGTTCGTAGTTTTCTACTTCCTGCTGATCTGGCCGCAGCAAAAGAAAGCCAAGGCCCACCGCGCGGTTTTATCAAACCTCAAGAAAGGGGATGAGGCGGTAACTTCGGGCGGGTTATACGGGACGATCACGGGGATCACGGACACCGTGGTCACCCTGGAGATCGCCGAAAAAGTCCGCATCAAGGTTGCCCGCAGTTCCATCGCCGGGGTGATGAAAACCCCAACCTGATGTAAGTCGTGAGCACCCCATCCTTGCTGGAAGAGGATTTTTTAGCGGCCGACCGGTGAAGCCACAGAGGCCGCAGAGAATAAAGGGGAACCGTTTCGCCATTTCACGCATTCCTATTTGCTCAGGGCCCTCTGTGATTAGGTTGGGATAGTGCCACAGTTCCAAAGGAGATGAAACCATGTGGAGAAGCATCCAGTTGCGAGCGGGGTTAATCGTCTTTTTCTTGGCCCTCTCGATCCTTTTCCTCCTCCCTACCCTTACGGAAACCCTCCCCAAATGGTGGACAAAGATCATGCCCACGGAAAAGATCCACCTAGGGTTGGACCTCCGGGGAGGGATGCACCTCTTGCTCGAGGTCGAGGTGCAGAAGGCTGTGGAAAGCGCGGTAGACAAGTACGCCAGCGACATCAAAGACACCTTGACCAAGAAGGATGTCCCCTTTGACCAGGCGGAACGAACCTCCGATGGCAAGATCTCGATCATTCTGCCGGACAGCAAGGCCAACGACCGCTTCAGCCAAGTGCGCGCGGACCAATTCTCCAGCCTGAAGGTCGCTTCCTTGCGCGAACAGGGCGGAAAGTTCCAGTACCTCCTGGAAATGAATCTTAAAGAAGTTAAGTCCATCGAGGACTCGGCCGTCCGTCAGGGGCTGGAGACCATTCGCAATCGTATCGATCAATTCGGAGTATCGGAGCCGGTGATCGCCCCCCAGGGAGAGAATCAGATCCTCGTCCAGCTCCCCGGCATAAAAGACCCCCAGCGGGCCATCGAGCTGATCGGCCGCACCGCCCTGTTGGAGTTCAAGCTGGTGGATGATGAGAACAGCTTGGAAGAAGCCCTGAAAGGCAACCTTCCCCCGGGAGACGAGATCCTCTACCAGAAGGTTGCGGACAGAGAAACGGGTGTGGTCACGCGCCGTCCCTATCTTCTGAAGAAACGCTCTTTGATGACGGGAGACGTCCTCACAGACGCCCGTACGCGGATCAAGTCCGACTTCAATGAGCCGTACGTCTCCATAGACTTCGACGCGCGCGGCGCCCGGCTCTTCGACCAGATCACCGCCGAGAACGTGAAAAAGCGCCTGGCCATTGTCCTGGACAACAACGTGTACTCAGCCCCGGTGATCCAGGAACGCATCAGCGGCGGCAAGGCCCAGATCAGCGGGTCTTTCACCCCTGAGGAAGCCTCGGATTTGGCCATTGTCTTGAGGGCAGGGGCCCTGCCGGCCCCCGTTCGGATCATCCAGAACGTCACGGTGGGTCCCACGCTCGGCCAGGACTCGATCGACAAGGGCATCCGCGCCGCTGTTATCGGATCTGTGTTAGTCGTGATCTTCATGGCGGTTTACTATGGCCTCTCCGGCCTGATCGCCGATTGGGCGCTGGTCCTCAACATCATCTACCTCATGGGAGCCCTGGCCTCCATGCGGGCGACCCTCACCCTCCCGGGCATCGCCGGAATCATCCTGGCGATCGGCATGGCCGTGGACAGCAATGTCTTGATGTTCGAGCGGATCCGTGAAGAATTACGCCTGGGGAAGACGGTCCGGGCGGCCGTGGACTCCGGCTACGACAAGGCGCTCTTTACCATCATCGACTCTCACGTCACCACCTTGATCACCGCCGTGGTCCTTTTCCAGTTTGGGACGGGCCCGATCAAGGGATTTGCCGTTACCCTCAGCCTCGGCGTCATCATCAACCTTTTCTCGGCTCTCGTCGGCACGAAGGTTATCTTCGACTGGATCAACTTCAAGAAGCAGCTCAAGACCCTGAGCATCTGATGAAAGGAAGGAACCCTTAGATGGGCATCGAACTCCTGGGAAAAACGAATATTGATTTCGTCCGGCTGCGGAAATACGCCTTCTTCCTGTCCGCCATCCTCGTAAGCCTGGGTATCATCGCCCTGGTGCAATTGGTCAGAGGCCAGGCGAATCTGGGAATCGACTTTGCGGGCGGGACCTCCGTTCAGCTCAAATTTGAGAAGCCCTTCCAACTGGACAAAGCCCGTCACGCCCTGGATATCAACGGGTTCAAAGACAGCGAGCTCCAGCAGTTCATGGAAGGGAACAAGCTTCTCATCCAGGTTAAAAAATCCACGACCGTCCCCGAGGGCAAGGTGGCCGATACGATCGTACGGATCTTCGCCAAAGAATTTACCGACAATAAGTTCGCCGTGGATAGCACCACCGAGATCGGCCCTAAGGTCGGGAAGAATCTGCAACATGACACTCTCATTGCCGTAGTCATCTCGGCCCTCGGCATGATCCTTTATATTGCCTGGCGCTTCGAATTTTCTTTTGGCATCGCGGCGGTCATCGCCACCTTCCATGACGTTTTGGCCGTCCTCGGGGTCTTTTACGTCCTCGGGAAAGAAGTAAACCTTCTCCTGGTCACCGCCCTTCTCACCCTGGCCGGTTATTCTTTGACCGACACCGTGGTGGTCTACGACCGCATTCGGGAAAACCTTCGTCTGCGCCCCCGGGACCCTTTGGGGGATGTGATGAACAGCAGCATCAATGAGGTGCTCAGTCGAACCATCGTCACCTCCAGCACCGTCTTCCTGGTTTGCCTGGCTTTATTTTTCTTCGGGGGAGAAGTCATCCATGACTTCTCCTTTGCTCTGCTCGTCGGGGTGGTCGTAGGGACCTACTCGTCCGTATTCGTGGCCAGCCCGGTCGTTTACGAGTGGCGCAAAGGCAAGAAAGTCCGCATCCGCTCGAAACGATAAAAAACAGACGCGGAGATGGGGAGATAAGGCAAGAACGGGGAAAGGGAAAACGGCGCCTTTCCCCCTTTTACCCTTTCTTTTTATTGGGTTTAAACTTCCGAAGTTTTCCCGCCGCCAGGCGGAGGGTTTCCATCTTTTTGGGAAAGGCAAAACGCACTTTGGTCCTCCCCAGCTCCGGACGGCTGTAGAAACAACTTCCCGGCACAGTGGCGACCCCGATCTTCTCCACCAGATAGAAAGCGCATTCCACATCATCCTTAAAGTCCATGTGGCCCACGTCGGTCATGATGTAATAGGCTCCCCGGGGGTGGTAGACGCGAAATCCGACTTCCTCCAACACTTGCCGGAGAAAATCCCTTCGCTCCCGGTATTCCGCCGCCAGAGTCGGATAATAAGGAAGATCTGACCGTAGCGCGGCAATGGCCCCCTCTTGCAAGGGATGGGCCGCCCCCACCGTCAGGAAATCGTGGACCTTGCGGATGGATCCCGTCAGCTTCGCCGAGGCAATGGCCCAGCCGACTCGCCATCCTGTAAGGCTGTAGGTTTTGGAGATTGAATTGATGGTGATGGTTCGGTCACGCATTCCCGGGAGGGAGGCGATACTGATATGCTCGGCCCCGTCATAAAGGATATGCTCGTAGATCTCGTCGGTAACGGCCACGACGCCCCATTTCAGGCAGAGGTCGGCGATGATCCGCAGCTCCTCCCGGCTGAAAACCTTCCCCGTCGGGTTGTTAGGGGTATTGATAATAATGGCTTTGGTCTTGTTGTTGAAGGCCCGGGCCAGTTCCCTCTCGTCGAAGTGCCAGTCCGGTTCATGGAGGGTGATGAATCGCGGGCGGGCCCCGCAAAGGATCGTATCCGGGCCGTAATTCTCGTAGAAAGGCTCGAAGACGATGACTTGCTCACCCGGGTTGACGATGGCCATCAGGGAAGCGATCATGCACTCGGTGGACCCGCAGCAGACCGTGATCTCCTTCTCCGGGTCCATGGCCACGCCATTGTACCGGGAAAATTTTTCGACGATCGCCTGACGCAACGCCGGGGTTCCCCAGGTGATGGCATACTGGTTCACATCGGCACGAATGGCCTTCACGGCCGCTTCTTTGATCTCTGCGGGCGCCGGGAAATCCGGAAAACCCTGGGCGAGGTTTACACCTTGATGCTTGATGCAAACCCGCGTCATGTCGCGGATGACCGATTCCGTAAAACTCAATGCCCGATCGGAAGCAAATTCCTTCATGCTCGCCTTTCTCCTTTAACGAAAGCGCAATAATTAGGCGCTTACAAGTTAAATTGCACGCAACATGGTATCAAATTCCAGAAATCCCCCCTTGCCCCCCTTTGGAAAAGGGGGGTTGGGGGGATTTAGGAGAATTCATGCATACGCCAATATTCCTGTTTGGTTCCGGCCAAGCCGGGTTAGGGTAATATATAAAATGGTTGGGTTTTCGTCAACATGAAATCATTCCGGCTGTCTATCCATTTTGTTCCTGAACCCCCTGCAATAAGGCTTGCCATTTCTCGGTAAGAATGTTAAGGTAACCTACAAAAACTCTTATCTCCTAAAGGGGAGTAGCTAAACAGGTGAGGTCAACATACCGGCCTCGAGTCTGGCCTCACCGTTGGTTAATAACCAATTAGCGAGACCTTTAGAGTGACTGTTGCGTCATTGCTAAAGCGTCTCGCTTTTTTATTTTGGGTTAAAGGTAAGGGAGAATCCAATGGTCGCTTTCCTAACCTCTTTGGGCCTTGTTCTACTGGCGGAGATGGGCGATAAGACTCAATTGCTGGCGATGGCCTTCGCCACCCGCTACATATGGAAAACCGTTCTGTGGGGAGTATTTGCGGCCACCTTAGTCAACCACTTTCTTGCCGTCATGGTGGGGAATTACCTGGACCATTTCCTGCCGATGGAATATGTGAAAATTGCCGCGTCTGCGGCTTTCATCTTATTCGGCCTTTGGACCCTCCGGGGAGACACCCTGAAGGGGGAAGACAAACGATTTAACTACAGCCCATTTTGGACGGTAGCCATCGCCTTCTTCTTTGCCGAAATGGGGGATAAAACCCAATTGGCGACCGTGGCGTTGGCTGCTGAATTCAATACGATTATTCCCGTCTGGCTGGGGACGACTGCGGCCATGGTCATTGCCGACGCCATCGGCATCGGGGTGGGCATAGTTTTGGGCAAACGTTTTCCCGAGAAAACGATCAGGTGGGTAGCAGCCTTCATTTTTATCGCTTTTGGCGTCTTTGGCCTGTATGCCTCCCTTTTCTAAACTCCCCTCTAATTTCCCGGCCAACAGCCCCTTGAGAATATCCGGTCTTACCTTTGACCTCGGCAATGCCCTGATGGCGGGCATGCATCTGGATCATACGCAATCTTCCTCTCGGGTCACTCAAATCCAGTTAATCCCCCTCACCCTTCCCCTCTCCCCCGCAAACGGGGGAGAGGGCGGGGGTGAGGGGGGAAGGACCAAAAAGGAAATTCCTATACAATCAAGATACGCCTAGACCCCAATGAGTTCAAAGGTACGGGGACCCCGGCCGACAATTTCGACGATCAGGGATTACAAGTGTAGGCCGGAGTCCGAAGCCAGATCTACCGCTTGAATCTCCCCTCCTTAGCCAAGGCAATGAAATGCGCCACATCGATCTCCTTGGGGCAGACGAAGGAGCACGCCTTGGAGGTATGGCAGCGGTACACTCCTCGCTCGCTGTACAGGAGTTTCAGCCTTTCTTCTCTGGCCTGTTCTCGCGGGTCCATCAGCCGCACCACGCTGGCCAAGATGGCGTTGGGCCCCAAGAAGTTCTTATGGCTGCTGATGCATGCCGTGGCGCAGCAGAAGCAATTGATGCACCGGGTCGCCTCCACGTATTGGTCCATCACTTGCGGGGGGATTTGGTATTCCCCGCCCTTGTTGCGGTTTTCGGCCGGCGTGATGATATACGGCTTTACCGACTCCACCCGGGCATAGGCTTTTTCCAGGTCTACGATCAGGTCGCGGACCAAGGGGGCGATGGGGATGGGCTTTATGGTGAACGTGGTGGTCCCGAATTGCGCCACCGCGTTCTCCACGAGCAGCTCGCAGGCCAGGAGGGGTTTTCCATTCACTTGGACCGAACAGGTTCCGCACTGGGCATGCTCGCAGGAAGAGTTCCATGCCAGGGTCGGATCGATCTCGTCGTTGATCTTGCGCAAGACGTCCGTGAACCGCAGAATTCTGCCCGCCGGCAGCCTGTACTCTTGCATCCAGGATCTCTTCTCCTCCGGATTATATCGTTTGATTCGCAAGGTTAGATCATAG
>Ga0315284_10012536_pt1 | contig 12070 bp, 16 predicted proteins | sample YL17G09_16_MG_FD_203696 | JGI IMG/M metagenome (GOLD analysis project Ga0315284, IMG submission 203696) | Sediment microbial communities from Yellowstone Lake, YNP, Wyoming, USA - YL17G09_16 | ecosystem: Environmental > Aquatic > Freshwater > Lake > Sediment | place: USA: Wyoming | collected...
TTCATGGAGACACAAACGACCCGGCGGCGATGGGAACGTTCTATGTGCATATCAAGGCGACGAACACCGCATGGTCTTACTTCACGTGGCAGAACTATTCGCTGACGATAACTGACAATGACAATCCCGTTGCCAATGCTGGTCCGGACAGAAGCATTGTGCAGAATTACACCGTCATACTCGACGGCTCTGCTTCAAGCGACAACGTCGGTATCACCAACTGGTGGTGGAACTACACCGACCACGGAAGTTCTCACAGCATATCTGGAACGAACGGGACTCCCTTCGCTATAGTGATTGATATGTGGGGAATGGGAATCATCACCGTCACTCTCAAGGTGAAGGACGCGGCTGGAAATTCTGCGACGGACACGATGACCGTTACAGTCGGCAGAGGATTCATCCTCTATCCTAACCAGGACTTCGGGATATCTTGGGATATCGTATATCCGGCATCGCCGACGACTCATTGGGATAAGGTGGATGACAGAGGACACAACGATACCAATTCGACTTATATCCAGACGGCGGCAGACCATTATGATTTCTATAAGTTCACGCACTTCGACGTTCTCCCTGGCGAAGTTATTATGAAAGTCACAATCTTTGCGGAGTTCACGAACGTATCCGCCGGAGCGCAGGTGAAATTCGCTCTTGGATATTGGGCACCGGTTGGTTATTATGGTGTCGCCTGGTGGCTCACTTCTTCTCAGGCTTGGTTAAACAGAACGTATGTGATGACAACGAATCCGCATTACGGGGGAGCATGGACAGAATCTCAAATCAACAACATGGCCGTCTACGTCCGGCAATATGGAACCGGAGATTGCCGTGTGACCAAAGTTGGTGTCATCATCACGATGGGATGGCTTCCAACATTTACGTCCGCACCGATAACAACCGGCTCTGGCGGAGTTCCTTATTCATATACGGCAACGACAAATGAGACTTGCACGTTCGCGCTCGCGGGAACTGCTACAGCTTTCCTCACAATCAATCCTGTTACTGGTATAGTATCTGGGACTCCTACAATATTCCAATGCGGTGCTTGGTCTGTGATAATAACAGCGACAAATGCAGTTGGGGGAAGTCAGACTCAGAGCTATACTCTGAATATCGCCGACATCACTCCTCCAGTTGCGAACGCGGGAGTGGACCAGAACAAGGCTCAACATCAAACGGTAACATTCGACGGCACTGGCTCGACGGACAATGTGGGTGTTGTGAATTACACTTGGACTTGGACTGACGGAGTTGCGAAGACCGCCTATGGTGTCCATGGGACGAGCGTATTCAACAATATCGGTGTGTTCACCGTCACTCTCACTGTAAGAGATGCTGTCGGCTTGACCGGTGTGGACACGATGCTTGTTACTGTCACCGATGCGGATGCGCCCGTTGCGAACGCGGGACCCGACCAATATGTGAACCAGCACACGACTGTAACATTCGATGGTACTGCTTCTACCGACAATGTCGGCATCACGGAATATAGATGGGCGATTCCGGAAGGAGGGATTGTCTATGTCTACGGTGTTCACGGAACCTATCTCTTCGAGAACGCGGGAACCTTTGTGGTCACCCTTCGCGTGAAGGATGCTGTCGGCTTGACCTCGACTGATACGATGGTCGTGTATGTCGCTGATGCAGACCCGCCCGTTGCAGATGCTGGACCTCCTCAAACTGTGAACCAACATGCGACCATCACATTCGATGGAACCGGTTCGACTGACAATGTCGGCATTGTGAATTATACTTGGTCTTGGACGGATGGTGGGCTCAGATATGCTTATGGTGTCCATGGAACCGCTGTGTTCGACAATGTCGGAACTTTCACCGTCACGCTAATTGTCAGGGACGCGGTTGGACTTTCATCCGCTTCCGACACGATGCAAGTTACAATCCTGGATATCACTCCGCCGGTGGCTGTATTGGGCAACGTGGCCTGGAACTTGAACAAGGATGGCTGGATAGGTGCGACTCTCTCTTCCTCTTCGACTGACAACGTGGGAATCGTGAACTGGACTTGGACTCTTGACTACGATGGGACAATCTATACCCTCTACGGAATCCACCCGGTCTTCAATTTTGATGTTCTCGGAGACTGGAACTACACCGTCGTTGTGAGGGATGCTGTGGGATTGACCGATTCCGCAAGTGCGGTCATCTTCATCAGACCCTTCGTTGCTGGACCCTATGATTGGCTCGCTATGGGCGGAATCCTCATGATAATAGCCGTCCTCGGGTTCTTCATGATGTTCTTCGGTCCATTCGTTGCAGTTGCTTACGCTAGGAACAGCGACGCTGAGACCAAGGTGGACGCGTTCATTCTCCTAGTGGTGATAGAGGCTATCGGATACGGATTGTTCTGGGGAGGAACAGGAGGGCTTGGATAATATGCCGGACAGACCAACTAGAGAATTCTGGGCTAAGGTATACCCGGATGTGCTGAGAGGATATCTCAAGAAGTATCCCAGGGCCGAAGCCGAACAACGCGCCAGGAAAGCCACAGCCGACATCTGGTCTAGAAAAGTGAGTCCTACCGTGAAAGCACGTTACGAGAAGAAGCGCAGGAAGCGGGAGCATTCGCGCCATAAGAGGAAGCAGAGCAACCCGTGGAAGGTATTCAGGTTCTAGGAGGATAATATGAAAGAGTGCATATCATGCTACGGTCCGCGCAGGAAGAGACCCGTGAAGAAGAAGCGCAAGCCGTCGAAACCCATGAGGTTCTTTTGATGGATGAACCCGCAAGGGGCAATCTCGTCATCAAGGTCGCAATATGGGTAGCTTGCGGATTGATTGTCGTCCTCTGCGCCGGAGTAATAATAGGATTGACAATTCCATAGTCGCTATGGGAGAAAATCGTTTAGAGCGCGTTTAAAGCGATTTTATTATCAGAAGCGCATCATCACCGCATCTTCTCCCTCTTCGTGCTTCCTCCCCGGCAAGGAACACTCTCTCTACCCTCATTCCTAGCTCGACATGCGCATCAAACTCATTGAACCCCGTCTAAACCTTAGTTATGCTAAACAAAAGAGTTACTCTCTCTTGCGCTTTCTCTCTCCGTCCGTAGGTTCTCTCGTCGTTCTCGTCTTGAATCGGCAATCAACCTTCGTCGTAGTGCGAGACGCGGTGCGGCGAGGCACAGGGTTTCTAACTAGCGTCAGTTCGTGTGAGTCGGGGCGAACCAAATAACCTTTATGAGAAAAACAAATCCAGTGTCAAAATCTCTTTTCTCTCTCGCATACGTATATGGGAATTATCTCACGTGTGACAACAGGCTCTCCATAACAGGTATTTATGGAGACTTAACTATGGTCACTATGGAATCCCTGGCTATATGAGTCAATTCTTAAATAGATGGTCGTTTATTAAGAGAGACCGATGACAGAAGGGAAGTCGGGCAACGGTCTTTTCAGTACCCATCAGTCATCAAAGTGTTTTCTTCACCTGAGAACGCTTTCCGTCCCGACTCTCTTCTCTCATCACAACCCTGGATGTGATTGGAGTGGCTCTTCTCTCGGCAGATGATATGGTTGCCCTGATGAAGAAGTCCCTCGACCTCGAAGAACGACACTATAAGATGCTCCTGTTGTTCGGACTTCACGTCAGAATCGGCATTGCGCTTCAGCCCGACTTTTGTATCTATGTTAATCTCGTTGGGCCAAAGCAGTGCGGGAAAACGCACGTCACCAAATATGTGACTGAGATGTGCAATGGCAAATTCATATCGAGAGCCACCAATGCTTACATCCTTCGCAAGATGGGTAAACTGAATGCGACTGGAACTCTTCTTGGAATCGACCAGCTTGAAGAAAGATTCAAAAATAACGAAGATGCCGACCTCCAAGATGTTCTTGAGACCGGACATACTTGGTCTGCTGAATATGGGCTGACAGAAAAGGTCAAAAACAAAATCCAGGAAATAGAAATCGGTTGCGGTGGCCCGAAGATTTTTAACACTCTCATCCCTCCGCGTCCTACTCTCCGAAGCAGGACATATGAGATAGAAGTTTATGCGACTGACAAATCGGATTGCATCGTGAATTATACTCAGAGAGCCGATGATATCAAGAAGATTTCTGAATCGCTGGATGAATATGCGAATACGATAAAGGTGAAGTTCAACATCGCTGATGAGCGCGTGTTTCTCCGCAGTCAAACTCATCAGGACAAGGTTGCTCTCTTGAACAAGACTGTTGGAGGTCGTCGCGCTGAGATGTTCAATGCGTTTGAATTGTGTCGCGTTTATGCTTCAGGAATCATTCATGGCAGTTGGGATATCGACGTTGCGAGCAATCTTTCTTATGAGACCGCCGATGATGACGAAGATGTTTTCAGACGGGCGGTGCATCACGCTGTTAAGTTGAATATGTGGGGAAATTCCGAAGTGAGCACTGCTGATTTCTCGAAAGCGATGGTCGTTTCTCTGAGAGAATATGGGATGAACCGGATGTCTCCAAACGAACTTGGAAGATGGATGACTAACACCGGTTTCGGTAAACCTCCTTATAGGATTCACAAAGAGGGAGGAAATTACTATTGTTTCAATCTCCATACTATGAGCCGACTTTCTCCTTCTCCTATCATTCAAATGACACTGCCAGACTCAATATCAAATAATGCGTCAGGAATGCGTCAGGAGTGCCAGGAGCAGAAATCGGATTAACAACTGTATTCTACAATCCCCACACTATAGTATAGTGTGTGTGGGGAGAGTTGAGATGAAAGGGAGTTGGTAAAATGGTAGTAATAGATGAAAAGAGAGCACAGGAAGATTTGAGAAAGATATTGGAGCATGAGCATTCGTATCTTGACAGAGGCGGAATAGAGAACGTCCGTGCTTATGTGAATCGGTTGATACCTCCTAAATGTATCCATTGCGGGCGGTGATTGAATGACGAAAGAATATGTGAACAGAGTCGAGTGCTTCGGGAACTGGTATCACATGAACTCCGAAGCAGAGTGCTTCGGGAACTGGTATCACATGAACTCCGAAGCAGAGTGCTTCGGGAACTGGTATCACATGAACTCCGAAGTCTGCGACACCTGCGCTCTCCAAGATGATTGCTTGGCATTCTCCTGGGAACTCCATAAGAAGTATTCCTGTGCCGATACCATCGCACTAGATGATGGTCGCCTAAGTGATAACGTCGATTATGGGGATGATATCGGATGAACGACGGCCTGAAGATTTTGATAGCAGCCAAACTCATGGAACTCGATGATGAATCTCTCATAGAGCTACTAGACCACATAAACGATATGCTTCTAGAGCGCAGAGAGAAATACAAAAGCGAACTGGAAGAGAAATACAAAGGGGAGATGAGAGAATAATCGAGACATATAAAGCGGGCGGACAGAAACGAGGAGCGAACTCTGCGGCGATGGACAAAAGATATGACAGACGTATGCGATGCAAATGCGGGCGACCTCTAATCTCTCATGACTCTCGATTGAAAGGAATCTGCGCTCTCTGCGACCATCGATACTACAAGGGAAACTTCAAAGGATATCGGAAGGCGTTCGGATGAAGGTCAAGGATATCGAAAAACTGATAGAGACCTGCTACGGCGTTGTCATTTTGAGCGTGATAGCCGCTTTTATGTTTCCCATAATCGGAGATTGTCTGGGGAATGTCGGACTACCAGAAAAGGAAATTGTTGATATTAAGACCGCACTCTTTGATGGTGTCTCCTTTGAAAGCCTGGATTCATATTAGCAAACCAATCTTAAATAGAGGGATAGTATTAGTGATGAACCATGATACCACCGAATCAGAAATGCGCGTACTGTTCTTATGAATGGACTTCCCGGATTCTGCACCCGAAGGAGTGTCCTCGGTGCAAGAGATATCAGCCGCTTCCGGTCATTCTTACGGTTCAGGTGGGTCCCAATGCCCCGATGTGATATCTGCGATAAGCGCGAGGGCTTCTCGATACAATTCAAGGTGAACATCCCTGACGGGCAGCGCAACCTTTCCGACCTAGCTACGTTATACCTGTGCAAACGTTGCGCCGGAAGCGACCCTACGAAGAGTTCGGCCTTCGCCGACAAGATGATTGAGGTCATAACGAATCTCAGGAAGAAGTACGGAATCGCACCTGAGACGGAAATCAAGATAGCGATGAAACGGGCAAGGTAGTTTAAATAGAAGTGGTGCATCTATGAAACACTCTCCAACAGAAGGAATCGCTGGTTTCAAGAATACAACTTCCAGCAAGTCGAGGTCGAGGAGGAAGTACGGCATCGCCGATGATGCTTTCCTCCCTCGGATGATTGAGCAATGTAAAGATGACGAAGAGCGCGGGCTTGTTTACATCCTCTATTTCTCAGGGATGCATGGAAGCGTCCTCACCGCGCTCTCCATTGAAAATCTTAAGCGCGAGGGGATGAATCATTACTATCTGGTTTGGAAGAGAACCAAGACCAAAGCATACATGGAAGCCCCTGTTCCCAACGATAAAGTCCCGATTATCGAATCGTTTTTGTCCGGACGTAAGAAATCTCTTCAATGGTACAACGTCCTTCTCCATAGAATCGGAGAACGTGCGGGCTATGATGCTGTCAGCACGATGACGTTCAGACATACTCGTTGCATTAATCTTATCAAGGATGGTATACCTCTTCCTTCTGTCGCGCAGTTGATGGGATGCACCGAGGAAGTTGTGATGCGGAACTACGGCAAATATTCTGAACTTCAGAAAAGGGAGATGCAAAAATGCGAATGATATTCTTGAGCGCGGCAGGTAAGGCGGTAGCCGAGATTGTGAAAGCGCACTACAGGTATTATGAATTACCAGACGGCTATCATCCTCTAGTACGTCAATCTGTTTTCAGAGACGCTAGGAAGAGGAAAGACCAGTCAATCGTTCTCTTTTGGCAGAGCTTCTCCGCTCCGGAGGGCGTCCCCATGACGAAGGATTTTGTCGGGGATGTCCTCTACGAGAATGAGATTCTGCGGATTCATAAGCACAAGCCCTCTGTCTCGAAGCTCTTCTGGAGAAAATGGACGCATCGGTTCATGCTCGGTCTCCGGGGATTCTACTTCGGCCTCTTCCTCGTCCTCGTCTATGGATGGATGCTGATATGCAATGCCCTCTTCGGTTGGGCTGTCGCACTAGGAGCCGCCGTCGTCCTGCTACTTTTAGTCTATCGGAGCTTCGGAGGCGATGACCAATGAGACGCGCATATTCGGATTTTGTCTGCTTGATACTGCGTAATGACGGACTATTCTATCAGTTCCATCTCGACGATGAGCATATCGAGAAGCTCCCGATGACGAAAAACAACAAGACGTTCACCTATCGCAATAACACGTACGTCTTCAATCCCGATTATGCTCATCACCTCAAGGGATGGGTTCCCTGGAAAGAGTTCGAAGTGTTCGCTCCCTGGTCCCTGCCTCTTGAAATCTGGTGGAAGGCGACGCATAAGGTCGGAATCGTTCTTTACAGAGAACCGAAACCGACAGTCCCGAAAATCTCACCTGAGATAAAACCCATCAGAGAGCTTCCGGAAGAGAAGGTCGGAGTCCAGCCAGAACAGGTGAAGCCAGTTGCACCCGTTGTCGCACGTGAGACAACTCAGACAATACTATTGGAAAAGTCTTCCCTTGTCCTAGAAAAACCTTCTAGCACGTTAGAACAATCTTCGAAACTCATCACGCCAATCTCCATGCATATAGAGACGGGCTATACTAGATACTCTCCTCTGAGTTTCAAGGCGATTGTCCTCTCCCCGCTCTACAATCTCTATAGGAAGAAGCTCAGATTCGGAAAGTCGGGCATGAAACAAGGATGGGTATTCTGGTTGATGCTCGGCGTCATCGCTATCTTGGCCGCATTGTTATTGTTATGGAGGCACTGAGATGAACAAATCTAGGTTGATATCATTAGCAGAAGCACAGAGGATAATGACTCTCGCGCCGAGGAAGGAACTTATGAAAATCTACATAGCCGGAAGCTTGGTCATAGTGCCGATATTCGTCATGGTGGTTTTGGCCACGCTCGGATATTGGGCGATGGCCGGTCTCATCCTCTTCTTCCTCATCGCCGGGATAGGGATGTTCTATGGAGTTCAACTCGCCTTGACAAACTACAGGTCGAGAAAAGGATGAAGGTGAAGGATAGATGGGTAGTGGATATCACCATGATAATCGGACTGGTAATGATGCTGATTGGTCTAGTGATGACTTTTCAGCATGCGAACAGCATCACGTATATCGGAGGAGGTCTGTGCTTGTTTCTCGCAGGTCTCAATTGGAAATTGCCGGAGGATGAACGATGAACCAAGATAATCCCCAATCGAAGATGACCGTATGGATAACTACAGGTAAGGATACCCCGGAAGAGAAGACCAGAATCTTGTCGCGGGAACAGCTCGAATACTATTATGCTTATGGGATTCTAGGAGAGGAATTCGAGTTCTTTAAGCGGTTCGCCGAATATGATATGCGCCTGATGATTTCCTACAAGGGCAAGTCCAGAGAGGAGATTGTCCAGGCGCTCACTGGCATGATGGACGAGGATGAAGAGAACGTCGGCATCCAGCCGGTGAGGGAGCATTTCCGCAAAATCAAGAAGAACCGGAAGGACGCAGAGGATGAAGCATGAAAGAAGAGACGGAGACGATTATAGCGAGCGATGACATCCCCGATATCTATGAACCCGCTCACGAGACCGGAGTAATCAAGACTCCCAAGGGAAAGAGGTTCAACGTCGGCATCGTCGCCCCTTCCTATCGCATGGGCAAGACCGCACACGCCAAACAGATGGTGGTCGTCTATGATTCTAGAATCATCCCTTACATCGCCTCGCTCATCAAGGAACTTCCGCAGGAGGGATTCGATTGCATCATCCTCATCACCGGACGCAGACGTACGGGTAAGTCTACACTGGGGGCGCAGATAGCCAGGGCGATAGACCCGAAGTTCGGTGTGGACCACATCGCATTCCGTCTCGCTGAATTCAACGATGTTATACACAACAATCCTTTCGCCGACCCGGAGCACGGCATCTATCCCCAGGTCATCCTCGATGAAGCAGGGTTCGACCTCTTCTCTCAGAACTGGATGCAGGAGATGCAGAAGAACCTCGTCAAGAAGTTCGAGGTCATCGGGCAGAAATGCCAGGCGGTCTATCTCATCCTTCCCCACCGTATGCTCTTGAACAGGGGCATGAGGGAGGGCATGGTCATGTACTGGATTAACGTCAGCACCTTCGACGGTGAGCGGGGCTTCGCCGAACTGCGCGTCGGCCAGGAGAACATCTGGACTCTGGAACAATATTGGAAACCCCTTTGCGCTTTCACCTTCGGGGATTTGCATGACGACTTCTGGGAAGCGTACAACACTAAGAAGATGAAGTTCATATTGGAAGTGACCGCCGATATTCCAGAGACCGGAAAATCCCGTGTCCAGCAACTGTTAAAACAACGTAATGCCATCATCAAATATTCCTATGAGGTCTGTAAGCACACTATGCAAGACATCGCGGACCAGGTGGGCCTCACTCAGACACAAATCTCCGATATTATCAATGCCAAGATAGTATGAAATGAATACTACTAATAGCGCGACACCCTCCACACATATGTATCAACATATTAACAATTCAAACCCTGCCTGTTAAACTATAAATTCGGCTATGGGAGGAGGGAAGTGGCAGGGGTCGAACCTAATCTGATAAATTCAGAAAACACATAAGTAGTCAAAGACTCTTTAAGAGAGACAGGAGGTTTAAAATGTTGTTCAACAAAAAGATGGATGACGCCGGGGAGCCTGGTAAGATTCAGACGCTCATCGGTATAGTTATCCTAGTCGTGATTGCTGCCGTGCTGTATCCGCTAGTCGGTGCTCAGATAAATGACCTGACTGACAATACCAGCGCGAACTTCGTCGGCAACTCTACCGCAGGTATCGTGAGCCTAGTTCCGATATTCTATTGGTTGTTCGTCGCACTGATAGTTATTGGGGCAGCCATTATGGGCTTCAAGGAGTGAGCATGTCCATCGAGGGATGCGCATGAAACCCATAGCCGTCGCCATCCTAGCGCTAGTGATGGCGATGGTATTCTCTTTTTCAGCATCAGCAACGGTTATCACCTCTACGCCAGACGTGACTATCCAGCCGTATGAGAAATATAATTACACTGTTACGACGGACAATCCTCTAGCCAATCTCTACGTGAACCATACGGGAACCTGGCTCATCGTCTCTCACATCGGCACATATACCAATCTTTCCGGCATCCCTCAAGATGGCGATGTCGGTTCATACTATGTGAACATCACAATGACTGACGTTGGCGGGACGGTCTATCAGAACTTCACTATCGACGTGACTCCGAATATGCTGAGTTGGCAAGTCGGTCTTGCAGTCATCTTCGGCTTCGGTCTCATCGCAATCGGATGCATCCCCGATATGCGCTTCATGTTGTTCCTTGCAGGAATCGTTTGGATATTCGCGGGCATCGGCATCTTTTTACCCTTCGGCATCTTCTTCGTCATAGTAAGTCTCGGTCTCGGCATGGTATTGATGGTATTCGGAGGTATGTCACTTGGAGAAGAAACGGATTAGACTGTATGCGACCTTGCTCCTCTTCGGAGCGTTCATCGTCCTGATGTCAAGTCAGCTTGCATCAGCTAATGCGATTGACGATGTGAAGCACGGTGTAGCCGGAGCTATGGGGCTCACTGACGACAACGCTGGAATATTCCTAGGCATATCCGTTCTAGGCGCTCTAGGCGTCGCATTGACGGCAGGATGCAGGATGAACGCTCTGACTTCGGCAATCATCCTCTTCGTGGTCACCGCTTTCTTGTGCCTCATCAACCTGCTTCCCGTATGGATAACCATAATCTTCTTCATCATCATGGGAGCGATATTCGCCAGGTTCATGGCGGGAGTCCTTACAGGAGCGGAGACAGGGGGAGGCGGAGAATAATGGGAGACAGTTGGGACCCTCTCACTTGGGGCAGAGGAACTAGGAAGACGGCGCAGATGTTGTTCCCCAGACCGAGCACGGAAGAGAGAACGGCTATGATTAAAGCGAAGACCAAGAGAAAAAGAAAGAAAACCGCGATTCAAAGAAGAGAACAAGAAAACCGGTTGCGGTCGGCGAAAAGAAGACGGATGACGAGATACGATAGGTATGGAAATAAATTGCGGAGAAAGAGAGGATATTGATGGCAGACGCCGAACGATTGCTCCCGACCATAATCATATGCTTCACATGGGTAGCGGTGACGCTCCTTCTCATCGGTCTGTTCCAGTCGGGACAAGCGATGGCCAACGCTCTCCCTCAGAGCGGTCTGACAATCATCGGCGGTACTCAGTATCAAGAGTGGCAACCGTATGCCGGACGTACAATCACGTCGGCTAATATCAGCACAGAACCAGAACCGCCGGGAGGCGGCGAGACGATGAACTTCCAATCTCCAATCGTTTCCCAATCTCTTCAGATGACCGTCGTTAGGAACAACAGTCACGTCGGCGACTGGAATCCCTTCTATCCCGCCGAATACAAGAAATATTCGAACTGCCTCGCCTTCTTCCTTCATCCTACTGGTGGATTGCCCTGGGACATCTATCGGAAGGCAATCTCCTATGAGGACATAGAACAGGCGCACAACCTCACTCTGTCTTCTCCGACGGTCATGGTAGTCTTCCTTCTAGATTCGAACTATACGATGAGCTTCACCGCGGTGAGCGCGGCGACCTTCCATCACGACCTCTACAGCAACACGTTCAACATCAAGATATTGCAGGTCTTCGTCCCTAGTGCCCAAGAACAGCAATCCTATTCTTGGACGAACCTGGTCACTTCCTTCCTCACTCTCTCCTTCCCTGCAAGCACCGACTTCTTCATAAACAGTTTGATAAACGTATTGGTGATTGGGCCGTTCTATCTCGCGGTGGGCTACTGCGGGTTCGAGATGATTAACAGGATGTTGCACGGGTGAGAAAATGAAAAGAATAACAGCGTTAATCATAACGTTCCTGTTCATAGCTACAGCATTGCTTCCGCTCATCTCCGCCAATGCGAGCGCGACAACCGGAAGCGGGAGG
>Ga0315284_10012538_pt1 | contig 12067 bp, 16 predicted proteins | sample YL17G09_16_MG_FD_203696 | JGI IMG/M metagenome (GOLD analysis project Ga0315284, IMG submission 203696) | Sediment microbial communities from Yellowstone Lake, YNP, Wyoming, USA - YL17G09_16 | ecosystem: Environmental > Aquatic > Freshwater > Lake > Sediment | place: USA: Wyoming | collected...
AATAATTTAGTTCCTTTTAATTCTCAAATCCAAATGAATTTTCTATTTCAGTATTAAAAGGATCTAAATTATTTATAGGAACGGACAGTGGAGGAAGTCATTTAGCAGGAACCGTTGGCATTACTAGTATTTTGTTTAGGCAGTATAATTCGAGTGTAAATTGTCTTCCATTTATTTATAATGTAAACAAAAAAAATACTATAATTATCGAAGATGGTTGGAATAATCCGTCTGAAGTCTTGAAAGCATCTTTAAAAGAATTAATGTGATTTGTAAATATAATTGATATTATCATTTTAAAAATAAGAAGACTACTAATATAGCATTTTTAGCAAGTTTATTCATATTTATATCCATGAGCAATTATAAAAACTACCAGCTTTCTCAATTAGGCATTAGAGAATCATCAATTAAACCATCCGAAGTTGACCGTGACGCATTCCCAGGAATTGATCCAGAGGAATTGGAGAATGACATTAAAGATGAAAAATTTTCTCCTACTGCTATTGCCACACCTGTCATTGCTCTTGGTATTCGTGGTAGCAGTACAGGAGGATTGCCATCTGGACAAGACCAAACCGGAGTATCTCAAAGTACTGAAAGCGGTAAATTGGGAGGATATGAAACAATGGGGAAATCAAGTGGTAAAGGTAAATTAGGAGGATATGAAGAAGTTTCATTAGCAAAGAATAATAGTGAACTTGTAAATAAGACACCATCTAATCCTCAAATTAAATCAAATGAACCTATTGCAGTAGTAGCACCAACAATTGCAACCCCTCATGCACATCAAATTCAACAAGGAGAGGGAAACCCTCCACAGAGTATTACTGGTGCAGATTCAGATGATAATAGTTCATTAACATTAAAATCTGCTTTACCAAAGGGAATTGATATAGATGTAAATGAAGAAGATTCAAATAATAAAGAAAACTCTCAAGAACCCAATGATATGGATGGTGAAGAATCTATGGAAGATGAAGATAAGGGTAAAGCAGGATTGAATGAAGGAAAGCACAAGGCAGGTTGTAAATGTGGATTTTGTGCTAATAAAGGTTCTTTTGGTAAAAAGAAAAAAGAAACTGATGAAACAATTGATTCTGCCGGTGATCGTGATGATACCGGGGATTATGTGGATGGGTCAAAGCAGAAAGGTAAGAAAGGTAAGAAATTACTTGTAGATAAAGAAAAGGCAGATGCCGAAAAGGTGGAAGAAGGAATTCGGTATTCACCGGCATTTGAAAAAATGCGTGGTTTGGCAAATATCGGAAAACGAAAATTATCATCCAGTGGATTGTGGGAAAATGTAAGTGTTCCGGCGAATGTTCCACATCCTCTAACTGAGAAGAAAAATCAAGACCCTACTAAAGAAGAAATGGTAGCGTTTCTTTACGAGCAATTTGGAAATGAAGAAGGATTTGAATTTGATTCAGAAGAAGCAATATTTTGGTTTGCGGAACAGTGGCATGGTGGACAGTCGAGTAATCTTTATTCAGCATTAAGTACATCTCAATATAGACCGGGAAGGATGGCACGAGGACCTGAAGATGAACTTTCAAAAATGATGTATCAAACATTAGAATCTGAATATGGTGGAGCAAAAGAAGTGGATACTGATATAGATGAAATAAACCATACTTTAGATGATAAAGGAAAGTCTGTTATTGCTGTTGGTGCGCCAGGATCTATTATGCGATTTATAGCAGAAAATCCTGACCTTATTAAGCAAATGCGTGAATGGGTATTGGATTGTCAATGGAATGAAGATCCAGATGATATTGAAGAAATGGATGACAACGAAATCTTCAATGGAATTCAGAAACACTATGAAGGTGGAGTAGCACAATTTATTAAAGATAGTAATAGTAATGCCTCTGCCCCTATTAAAAGCAGTGCGCCAACAACTGAACGATTAAATGAAATTAAAAGTTCGTTGTATAAAAAAGCAATTAGCGGAAAGATGAATGTAAAAGAAACTAAAGCGTTTCATATGATTCAAGAAATATTGTCGAAGCGTTCTTCTAAATAAAGTATGTCAGTTGAAAAATCAGAAATCAATGATTATGAATTGAAGCAGAGACTTGCGTCACTATACACTTATTTATCCAAAGTCCTTTATATTAAAACAGTGCCGAAGGTAATATTGCGAAATAATAAAGAAAATGCAAATAAAAAAGAATTGGGACTTACTGGACATTATGATCCGACCACAAAAACCATTGTGATATATATTACTGGCAGACATGATAATGATATATTACGTACATTTGCTCATGAATGTATTCATTTTTTTCAGGATTTAAATGGAACACTTAAAGCAAAAGAAAGTAGCGGAGGAGAACATTATGCCCAAAATGATCCTCATTTAAGAAAGATAGAATATGAGGCATTTTTGCTTGGAAATATTATTTTTCGTGATTTTCAGGATGAATTGCGATATGGTCCTCCCAAAATAAAACCTTCGCTTCCAAGAATAATATGAACTCTGAGAAATTTATAGAGAAATCGTTGAAAATTCATGGAGATAAATATAATTATTCTAAATCTGAATTAATTCGGATTCCTTATACAAAGATAAATCATATAGATGATATTCTTAAGGAGGTTATATATGGATAAATTTGAATTGCAGAAACTTATAAAAGAATGTGTGTCCGATTGTATATTAGAACAGAAAAGTAGGGATATTATCAACGAGAATCTTCAAATTGAACCTGTTAAATTAAAGCAAGCATTTGAGACATTTGTTAATAATCTTATATCAAGTGATATATTCTCTTCTTATCATAGAAACTTAACTTCTGGCGATATGGACCCAAAAGACTTTGCAAATGATTTAGTACACAAATTATTATCTTCTACTCAAGAATGGATTAAACTCGTTAATGATCGTGGTAATTGGGAAAATGATGAAGGTGGTATGATTAAAGAAGTTTCATGTAAGAGTTGTGGAAATAAATGTGACCCATCCATATTGAGTGAAGTTGTGATGGGAGCAGTTGAATGCCCTCATTGTAAATCTATAATGGATCAAGAAGGAAATGTTTATGGCAGACGAATTTGAAAGTATAAATAGTAGAATGCCAGATCTTAGTACGGCACTTGCTCAACGTATTGCTGCTAGACAAGGAAATGGTCAATCTAATCCTGTTCCGCATGGTACAGTTGATCCATATCAATTATTACTTCAGAAAAGACGTGAAGAAACGAGTCCGGTTGATCCATCCACTGTTAAACGTTGGCCAGAAGAGGCAACGAAGAAACTTCAAGACTATTGTACAAAAATGGGAATCGTTGGATTCAACAGTGGATTAATGCATCCAATTGCTGCGTTGGCAATGCTAAAGAAGCAATATGGAGATGATTTTACGGATGTTCCTCTTAATGAAAGAGTTCCCAATGGATATGAAAAACTTGGTTCTTCCACAAAATATGGTTCAAACTATCCTTATTCTGAAGCAATTAATAAGAAGCAGATTTTACATGGTTAGATGATTCAATCACTATTTATATATTAGTATGCGTATTAAAAAAGTCATTCTTCAATTGTTACTTGCATCAAGTTTTATTGTATTGTCAAGTTGTACTACTTTCACCAACAAAGGAAAATCTTCTCTAAGCGAAGAGAAGAGTAGAACCAGAATCGTTAGTGTTGATGATAAAATTCATAACAATACCGATGATAAAATAGATATTATCGCCGACCTTTCTTTTGGTACTGATTATGCATTGAGTAAAATAGAGAATCCTCCTAAAGAAGTAGAGGTTGCTCGTGATATGAATAAGCGAATTGCATCATTGACTGGCAGTCCTTCTTTGGAAAAGATGAAGGAAATGCAAGATACAATTGATAAGCTTATTTCTATGCTTGCAACTGAACGAGTTGAAGGTAAACAGAAAATGGATATGAAAGATTTGGAAATATATAGTTTACAATCTGAAACTAGATCTTTAAAACTTGCAAAAGAATCTGAAATTAAAAAATATATGACTGCTGCACAAGATATGGCAGCTACTGCGGATGCCTATAAATCTTCATTGGATGAAATGAATTCGTGGGGTGGATTGGGAGCAATATGGTATGGTGTAAAACGTATTGTTATAAAAATGGCATGGACAATAGGAATTATCACGGTCTTGTTCTTCGTATTGCGTATAGCAGCGGCAAGCAATCCAATCTGCGGGGCAATTTTCTCTATTTTTGAGCAAGTTGTAAGTTGGTTCATTAATGCGATTAGAGTTATATTCCCAAAGGCATTGTCATATGCGGGAGCAGTATCTAAGGAAATGTATAACGCTAGTTCTAATTTATTAAAGAAGATTATAGATAACATCCAGAATTTAAAGCAATTGGAATCTAAGTTAGGACATCCATTAACTGTAAAAGAACTATTGGTAGAACTTGAGAAGTCTATGGATGCCAGTGAAAAAGTTATGATCAATAAAATAAAATCAGAATTGGGATATTAAAACTATGAAAAAAGATATTTTTAAAAAAATAATTAAAAAAATAATTAAAGAACATCTTAGTGAATCAGGATTGACGAGTGAAAATGATGATGATGATTATGAACGAGCACAATATCAGAATAGCATCTCAAAATATAATAAGAAAAATAGTCAGCGATTTGAATGTCCTACTTGTAAATCTCCAAATGCTTTAAGTGCTCATGAAAAACGACAGGGTTATCAATGTAATTCCTGCGCTGATGCTGAAGAAGGTGTTGGATTTGGTGGATAATAAAATAAGTTGCTATTTCTATTAATTTACGTTATGATACTTAACGTGTTTAAAGTATTATAATGAGTTGTTATAAACACACACACAAAAATAAAAAAAATGATATTATATATTGTAGATACAAGCTTAACTCCGGTTAAAGAAAAACGGTTTGATTCATATCAGACTCTCGTTTCTTATTTAGAACAGGTCTCAATTCGTGCATATAACCAAAATCGAAAACAACGAATGATAATGTTAGAAGAACTTGGTCATCCACCAGACAATTCACAAGCAGTTGCTTTTGTAAATTCGATGGCTGAGAAGTTTGATATGGGAGTTGTTAGAGACGGCCGACGAGTGCGTTGTGATATACCACGTATAGTCTTATATCAAAGCGACGAATTCGGAAACTGAGGTTTTCTAAAAAGTTATATTATGGATATTAAATGGGGAACTCCCTATTCTATTAGAGACGGATTCCATACTAAGTGGAGACGGGAATGGTGTGTACCTGAGAATTTATTATCTGGATTCTTCCAATTTTGGAATAAGAGCAAATTCAAAATGATGGCGAATGGGTATTCTTTAAGTAAAAGTAAGATTACTGGTAAATGGTTTATATTTGAGACTAAGAATGATATTGCACTATTTCAGTCTTCATTAGATGATACTACTACTTCAAATAAAACTACAACAATAGAAGAACCCTCAATTAAGTTCGAACTTCCTCCTTATACACTTAAAAATTCAAACGGTCTTCGTCCTTGGCAAATCGACTCATGTCAGAAATTAGTATCTGCTCTAAATCATTGGGATTCTGCTATTGATGGATCTCAGATGGGTACAGGAAAAACATATTCTGCTATAGGAACTGTTAGAGAAATGGGTGTTCCATTTATAGTAGTATGTCCTAAAGCAGTTATACATCAGTGGCATAAAGTTATAGATACTCATTTCAATTTAACTTCTAATTGTAAAGGCATAATAAATTATGAAATGTTAATACGTGGACGCAAAGATTCATCAATTGCGTCATTTGTTTTGAAACGAGAAACTCGCCGTAAGAATTTTACATGGAAACTGCCGAAGAATTCTATTATAATATGGGATGAAGCACATAAATTAAAGAACTTCAAGACTAAATCCTCCAAGTGTTGTATCGAAGCTTTTAAACAAGGATACCGTCAGTTATTCCTGAGTGCAACTATAGCTACATCTCCAATGGATCTTAGAACTATTGGGATATGTCTACAAATGTTTAAAAATGGACAATCATATTATGATTGGGCATATGCCCATGGAGTCTATAAAGGAAACTGGGGATTGGAATTTAATGATGACCCCAAGGTACTTAAAAAAATAAATCGATATCTATTTGAAGAGCGAGGTTGTATCAATCACCGTGATATTATACCAACATTTCCCGAATGTGAAATAATAATTAATGCATATAATATTGATGAGAAGAAGGTAATTGAGATCAATAAGAACTTCAAGGAAATGTCTCTTGAATTAAAAAGACTTGATTCTTTATTGAAGAAAGAAGACAGTCAATTGGTAATACGTTTACGATATAGGCAGAGAATAGAATTACTAAAAATTGATTTATTTGTTGAATTGGCAACTGAAGCATTGGAGTCCGGCATGTCCGTATTATTATTTGTAAACTACACCGAAACTATTAATATACTATCGGAAAGATTAAATACAAAATGTATTTATTCTGGTACAATAAAAGATAAAGATAAATTACAGAACATAGCGGATTTTCAATCAAATAAAGAGAGGGTAATGATTTTACAGTGTAAGTCTGGAAATGTAGGATTAAATCTAGGAGATGAACATGGTGGGTATCCTCGCTTATCTATAATATCTCCTGATGATTCTGCTGTAGTAATAAAACAGTGTTGTGGAAGACAACATAGAGAAAATTCCAAGAGTAAAAGTATTATAAAAATACCATTTGTTGCAGGTACAGTTGAGGAACGTGTTGTTGATAATATGAATAATAAAATAAATAATATCGATACGGTTAATGATGGTGATTTGAAGATATAAATGATATTTATTAAAAGGAAACCTTATGCAAAAGATTATGAAATCATCAGCAATTGAAACAGTAGTTGTTCGATTAAATTCTGATAATATAAGTGAATTTAATATTGATACTGAAATATTTGACGATCCATTTATGGAAGCCGCAACACGAGCCGTTGAGAAAACCAGAAAGATGAGATATGGTACTATTCGTGCGGTTACTGAGTGTTGGTTGAAAAGTAATCCCAAAAAGTCTATGCTCTATAATACATTTTGGGTATTGGTAAATGCATCTTGTTTTTCAAAAGCAACTTTACTTCGTGATAAATTTATGATGCAAACTAAATGTGATTTGTCCAAAGAACCTATACATGGAAAAAATAATGGAAGATCAACTTATTGATTCTGGATCTATTGGTCATCCAACATCGCAAGATTTAAAAGTATCTCATGATTTAGACTTTGATGTTAGAGGCGATGATAGACTTATTTCTATTTTGTATAGAAAAGTGGAGTCGATGGAAGATGAAATTCATGAATTAAAAACTAAAAAAATAATTGATGATACACAGTTTCCTATAGAAGTTCTTGAAAGTAATGGACTTTTGCCGCATAAGGCTAGAAAATTAAAACGTGGTAGTGGATACCGTCCTCTTCTTCAAAGTGAAATTGAAGAAGCAAAGAAACATTCTCCATTTGCTGCTGGTCAAGCTAGATGGATGGGTGTTTCTATATCAACATATAGAAAATATTCCGAATTATATGGGATTTATGAACCTAAACCAAATCATAAAGGTAAGAAACAACCGCATGACCCTCATAGAGGGAAGTTTCCTCTTGTTAAAATATTAGAGGGGGAATTAAATGATAATCCTTCTGTATCAGATTGGATGGTACGAGATAAGATTATTCGTAGTGGAACGTTTCCTGCTAGATGTAATATATGTGGATATAATAAACGGAGAATAGTTGATAGAAAAATATCTCTGTTGCTAGACCATAAAGATGGTAATAAAGGTAATTTTAAAAGAGAAAACCTTCAATTATTATGCTTTAATTGTACGTTTGAATGTGGACGTGGATATATTCGTAGAGGAAATCATATGTTCGATCCAGATTGGATTGAGGGAGCAAATGTTAGTAGAATAGATCCATCTAATAGATGGTGATATATATTAGTATGAATGAACAACTAATGCATGTATTAAATCAGATGGAAATACTAACGTCATTCTCGATAGCTAAACGAGTGACCGAAGAAGATGTACAGAAATACTTTGCAAAAAGAAAAAAGATAGGAAAGACTGAAGAAGAAATGAGTGAGATGCTTAGGAAAAAGATTACTTCTGAAATAGATAGTGATTTTAAAAATAATAAGATTCCTGGACTTGTAACTCCACAAGAATTTGCTAAAAGTATGGGTGTTGATCAGTCTATTATAGATAAGATGCCAGAGTTAAATAGACTTATAACGATTATCGCAGAAAAAATTTTGCAGAAAAAATATGATAAGATGGAATTATGTTATTTTCTAAATAGTTTAGTAAATATATTATCACTTACCGAAGATGATTTTTTAAAATTTCATCGTAAAAACAATCCAGAGGATGATGATTATGACGACGATGACGACGATGAAGACGACGAAGAAGAAGACGAAGACCAAAAATAAATGGTGGGAATCGGAATGGTTTTTATTATGGGAAAAATTAGCAAGAAACAATAATGAACAATAAATTCATTAAAAATATTAATGAAAAGCGAGTTACAAATTATGAATATATTAAGCGTTGATGAGGCAGTTAAATTTGCAAATAATAAGACCGTGGTTATTATTAGTGGAGTTACTGGACAAGATGGTTCTTTCATGGTGGATTATTTATTAAAAAATACTTCATTTGAAATATTTGGTGGAGCTAGAAGATTAAGCGTTGAAAATCATGGGAATATTGTTCATTTGGAAAATGAGAAGAGATTTCATGCTATTAATTTTGATTTAACCGATTCCCATTCCATTGGTCAAATTATTTTAAAACTTAAACCATCCTTTTTTATAAACTTTGCGGCTCAATCATTTGTTAAGTCCTCATGGGACTTTCCTTCGAATACATGGGAAACCAATTCTACATCAATAGTCCACATTCTTGAGGCAATCCGTATTAATTGTCCTGATTGTAGATTTTATAATGCAGGATCTTCCGAGGAATTTGGAGATATACTATATTCACCACAAGATGAAAAGCATCCATTACGTCCACGTAGTCCATATGGTGCCAGCAAAGCAGCAGCTAGACATCTGGTAAAGGTATATAGAGAATCTTATGAGTTATATGCTATTCAAGGGTGGTTATTTAATCACGAAGGTACTAGACGTGGAGAAGATTTTGTAACCCGAAAGATTACAAAACATGTTAATAAAATAAGAAATGCAATTAACCTTAATAAAGAATTTGAACCATTGCGTCTCGGTAACATTGATGCTAAACGAGATTGGTCCGATGCAGAAGACATGATAGATGCTATATGGAGAATGCTCAATCAAGATGTTTATAATAGAGAAATTGAATCTAAATTCCTTCTTTGTGAACCATCGGAATTGGTGGATGACTCTTGCAGAACGAAGTGGATGTCAAAGAATATTAAAGAATATGCTGTGGCAAGTGGAGAATCTCATTCTATAAGAGAATTCATTGAAGTATCATTTGGTATAATTGGTATTAGAGGAACTTGGGTTGGAGAAGGATTGAGTGAAAAGTTGATGCTTGATTTGAATGGAAAAGAAACGTGCTTAGTTTCAATAGATGCTTCGCATTATCGCCCAGCAGAAGTAGATGTTTTGTTAGGAAATCCATCACATATTTCTAATGACTTGAAATGGCATCCTAAAAGTTCATTTAGACGATTAGTTGAGAAAATGATGGAACATGACCGTATTAAATAATTGTATTATGCACGATACACATGATGAGTGTATCGTGCATAATGAGTGTATCGTCCTACTTGTGTAGGAATGTTTTCCAATCGTGGTGACGTACCTTCCGAAAGGTAGTAGAAATCTTAACCGGACTTGGGTTGGATGGATTAATAATCAACTCCAATCCAATTTCGGAATTCAACTTATTACCTTTGCTATTATTAATTTTTTTAGTAGTCAGTACGACGTTATCATACGTATCAGTTCCACCACGAGACAAGGGTAGAACGTGATCTTTCGTTGCTTCATGGAATTCTAGTTCCTTACCCGTATAAGCATCAAGTCCATTGTCACGTATAAATAATGCTTCTTTAGAAGGCTTACCCTTAAACTTCTTCTCATGTACCTTAGAATATTTGTTAGTTATAACAACAGTAGGGACACGAATAGTCATCTTAGATGAATGGATACACAAATCCCATGTTCTTACCGGTAATGTTATCCAAGTATCCCAATCAACAGGATTGACATACTCTACTTCATCAAAGTTTGGAGAACCATCTTCGTTTAATGCATATACAATATCCATTGCTTTAACAACTTTAGTAATTAAATCACAGATTGTTTTTGAAACCAAATGGACACCAACGGGTGTCCATAATCTATTAAGAGTCAAAACAATGGCTTTATTTTCAATATTACTATTCATGGTTATAAATATACGCCATTATTAAAAAAAGTCAAGTTATTTTGTAACTTTTTTGTGTGTTTAATAATTTCTCTATATATCTATTATATATGGGAAGAAAAAATTTAAATTACACTAAAAATGAAAAGCGTGAACTTAATAGAAAATATAGAATGCGATACTATTGGAAAAACGTTGACGAAGAACGACGAAAAAATCTTGCCCGATATTATAATAAGAGAACGTCATCATAATCAGAAATATGACATTGATTTTTCATGGTTTGATAATAAAAATACAGAAGAATTTGCATATTTCTTGGGATTTTTTTATGCTGATGGATATAACAATGAATCTACAGGAAGATTGGCAATTGTATTGAAAGAAGATGATAAAGAAATATTGGAAAAATTTTCAAAATTATTTTTTGGTAATAGAAATATATCAAGTTATAATGTTAAATGTCAAACTAACATTACAAATGAGGTTTGTTCTTTAGTTATTGTAAATATGTCATTAAGTAAATTAGTAGCATCATATGGTGCTCCGCAGAATAAAACATTTAAAATAAGATTCCCTTATTGGTTAGATAAATCTCTCTATAAATATTTTATAAGAGGATATTTTGACGGAGATGGGAGTTGTATGAAGTGTGGTACGGAATACCGAATATCTATTGCAAGCAATTGGGAGTTCAATCATCAATTACAAGACATCATTTATAAAGAGACTTCTTTAAAGTTTGGAATTATTAGGAGTGGTAAAATTTCTATTTTGTACAAGGGAGGTAATAAAAATACTAAAAAATTTCTTGATTGGTTATATCTCGATAGTTTAATATGTCTTAAACGAAAATATGATAGATATAAAGAATTATTATTACAGATAGAAGTCAGAAATAATACTCCACATCATGTTAACTTTAGAAAAGATAGAAACTATTGGATATTCAGATTGCCGCTTGAATTTAAAAGAAAACCATTTGGTGGATTTAAAACAAAAATGGATGCTTTTGAAGCATATAAATGTAAATTGATAGAATTGGGGTATAAAATCTGATAATTATTTATAAAAATATTTATTTTATCTAATTTTTGGATTTAAGAAAGATACAACTTGTTTGGCAACCTCTGAGTCTGTTGCCATAGCAATAATAGTAGATATAGTAACCACACATAAATAGACACATATCAAGATTACAAATGCTTTACATATTCTCTGTAGATTTTTCATATATTTATATAATTTTTAATTACAAGTTCTTTTCCATTCCATATTGCATAATGCATAAGATGTGTGTCTAAACATACATTGGTGGAATGTGATAAGTCATTGTGGGAATTTAGTTCAGGAATTCCACTGCCATTGGTATTAGGTATATCTGCCGCACTACCTTTTCGGAGGCATTTCCACCGAACGGTTCGATTTGGAGTGTGTCCGCAGATTTGATTTAATCCAATAAATGGGGACAGTTCTTGTTGAAAATCACACCAAGTAATTCCTCCAAATCGTTGCCTTCCCCCACGACATGCACCAGCGTTTAATATCCAGTGCGGAATATTATTAGCAGCAGATTTAAACCCTTCTTCAATTTCTTCGTTCAGAAAATTTTCCAATTTGTTGAAAAATAATGGACGATCTTTATGAAATGATAATAATGGAATAATCTCTTTGGGTATATATGTGTTATGCAATCCGGCATGTG
>Ga0315284_10012539_pt1 | contig 12067 bp, 11 predicted proteins | sample YL17G09_16_MG_FD_203696 | JGI IMG/M metagenome (GOLD analysis project Ga0315284, IMG submission 203696) | Sediment microbial communities from Yellowstone Lake, YNP, Wyoming, USA - YL17G09_16 | ecosystem: Environmental > Aquatic > Freshwater > Lake > Sediment | place: USA: Wyoming | collected...
AAAAAATAAAATGATTTTCTATTATGTCATACCGCATATTGTTTCCCTTAAAATAAAGGGAGATTTAACTATCCATAAATGGCGAGAGTTGTTCTATAATTACAGAAAATGCCTGAATTTTTGGTTTTTCTGTGTTCCAATTCTACTGATGCCAAGTTTTTGTTTAAGGCAAGTAAAAAAAATCAAACACACTGTAATTAGATTAAAAAATGTCTGATTATCGCAATCGCATATATAAAAATTATCTAAATACATGCTGCAAATCTCTTGCTCCAGATGATTTGGAAAGTCTTAAGCCTCGCTACTATTTGTATAATATGGTAATCGAAAATTATTTTCCCGTAGATAAAAACGCGAAAATATTGGATTTAGGATGTGGTTATGGAGCCTTTGTTCATTGCGTCAGGTTGGCAGGCTATTCTGATGTAATAGGGATAGATATATCACCCCAGCAGATTGAAGAATCAAAAAGGTTAGGGATTCAAGGTGTTGTTCAAAGTGATATATTGGATTTCTTACGGTCTTCTCCTGATGAATCCAAAGATGTAATAATAACTTTTGACGTAATAGAGCATTTTGCGAAAGATGAGCTAATTATTTTTATTGATGAAGTCTATCGAGTGTTAACTAAGCGGGGAAAATGGATTATGCACGTGCCAAATGGTGAATCCCCTTTTTTTGGAAAAGTGCGGTATGGTGATTATACCCATGAAGTTGCTTTTACTCGTTCCTCAATAACGCAATTGCTTAAATGCTCGGGATTCTTATCAATTGCCTGCGGTGAAGACATGCCTACTGTGCACAATCTTAGAAGTGCTATTCATTGGATTATGTGGAAATTTGTAAGATTTGCTTGCCTATTCTACTTGTTGGCAGAGTCAGGCTCGATTGAAAAAAATAGTATATTAACGCAAAATTTTATAGCTGTTGCAGAAAAATGAACAAAACTTCTCAAAACAAAATAAAAAAAATTGTGTTGTATTGTTCGGCATTATTAGACGCCGGCGGACTTGAACGTCTTTTTGTTGAAGAAGACAGATTCTTTCGCAAAAAAGGAATTGATACGACTATCCTTACTTTTTTCTTAAAAAAAGAAGCTTTGTATGATTATGATCCTCAAGAATTGGAACACTTAAAACCTTCCAAATCAAAAATCTCAAGAATATTGTCATTACGCAAAAAAATCAAGGAGCTTAATCCCGACTTAATAATCGGTCAGACTTATGCGGACGGTATGTATCTCTACTTTGCCACATTGTTTACTCCTGTCCGATATGCTATCCATATACACGGAACTTTATTCTGGTTCCCTGAAGATATGCTGAAATATTCTTTTATACATAAAAAAGCGTTTTCTGAAATCAGAGAATCTGTTGCCGGCCATAAGGAATTTATACCGGATAAAATAAAATTTAGTTTAGTACAAAGGCTAAAGATAGAATGCTTGGCCCTGCTTTGCTATCTTGCGGTACGAAAAGCCGCACACGTTTTTGTTCTAACCGATCATATAAAATGGGAGGTGGAAAAACTTTATCATGTTCCATCTATTGTTGCACAGGGTTGTTTATCCACAGAGAATCTGAATTTTCGTCCCCAAAAAAACATAAAAAAAGAATTGGGCTTAGAGAATAAGAGAATCATTCTTAGTTTAGGCAGGCTTGACCCGCGAAAAAGGATTGGTTTATTGATAAAATCCTTTGCGAAACTTGTCGATCGTTATGATGATATTGTTTTATTAATAGGCGGCACAGGAGAAGACGAGGTAAAACTCAAAGGAATTGTCAACGACCTTGCCTTACATGATAAAGTTCTATTTCTTGGCTTTGTCCCTGAATCAGAACTATTTGAGTATTATGCGTCTTGCGATATTTTTGCCTTTCCTAGCTGGACTAGTTCTGGAATCACTCCTTACGAAGCATTAGCTTGCGGAAAGAAAGTTGTGTGGACTACAGAGGCAGATCAACCTGTATTAAATAATAGATATGTATTCCTGGCTGAGCCAACAGTCGAAGCATTTGCCATGGGGTTAGAGAAAGCGCTGAATACAGAAGCTACGGATAAACTCCCGTTGGAAAATTACACGTGGGATAACTATTTTAACACGATATATTCCGCTATAATGAAGGTTTAGATTTTTAAAGTGCTTTATGGGAACGGTTTCCCAAGATAATATATATCAAGCAATTGGATTAGTTAAATGAAACTATCTTTTGGCATACCTACCAGAAATCGGGCACATATTATTGGATCAGCCCTTGATTCCATTATTTCCCAGGCAACCGAGGATGTAGAAATCGTTATTGTTGACGGCGCATCCACTGATTATACTCGAGAAGTGGTGCAGCGGTACAGCAAAACCTTCCCTCGAATAAAATATTTCAGGCGAGATAGATGTGTCGGGGTCGATCTTGATATTGCAAAAGCCGTCGAATTGGCGAGTTGGGGGGATTATTGCTGGCTTATGAGCGATGACGACGTATTGGAAGATGGCGCTATAGCCTATGTGCTGGAAATGTTGAATCGAAATCCAGGTCTTTCAGGAATCACTGTAAATTACTCAAATTACGATAAAACGATGAAATTCCCTGTACATACTTTCCCTTCTTCCAGCGGCGGGGTTTTAAACTCGGACCGTCTTTTTTACGATTGCAATGAATGTTTTTCTCTCATTGGGCTGCAGATCAGTTTCATTTCCACTCAGATTGTTAAACAAAAATTGTGGCAACAGATAGCCGGCGAATATGACCTGAAACCTTATATCAATGAGTGGCTGATGAGCCACATCATAGGTCGCATGATACAAAAGGAGCCGAAGTGGCTTTATATCCATAGAAAATGTGCCAGACAGCGCATCAACAATGACTCATTTGTAGAGCGAGTCGGCATCTATAACCGTCAGATTATTGCTCACGTGGCTTACAGTCAAACTATCGCCGGATTATTCGGCAAAAACAGATCTGTCTATAAAAATATTTTTCGCGCCCTGGCATCGGATAGACTGCCACGAACTTTTGCGGTTATCAAATCCAGGGGTATATCATTTAATCTGCAATTCAAGCTGCTTATCCTATACACGAAAATATACTGGCGCTACGTTGCTTATTGGACCAAGGTAATCCCTCTTTTCCTTGTGCCCGATTTCATATATAAAATCGTGCACCGCTTGTATTTCAAGTGGATGGCACAAAAACATTTGCGGTCCATTAAGCCCAATACGATGCCGCAGCCTTGTAAATAACAGTTAAACCCTATAATCACTTTGTTCTCAACAGCCACTATTCGTTAAATAGAGGAGCTTGTTATGATCGAGAAAATACTGTGTGATTCCGAAATGTTGGCGTTAATTGTACGCTCAAATTTTGAAAAAAATGGTATTGAGTTTTTTACACCATCAAATTTTTCACAGCAATTGGGGTATATGAAAAGACCCAAGGGTTATGTCGTTACACCCCATATCCACAAGCCCGTATCCCGAGAAATTTTTTATACAAAAGAAGTCCTCTTTATTAAAAGAGGCAAATTAAGATTCGACTTTTACGACAAGGAGCAAAAGTATCTCGAAAGTAAAATACTGGAAAAAGGCGACATCATTTTATTGGCCTTCGGCGGACATGGAATCGAAGTCCTTGAAGAAGCAGAGATAATCGAAGTTAAACAGGGACCCTATACGGGGGAGATGGACAAGGGCAGATTTGAACCGATCGACAAGTCCAAAGTTGTTTTTAAGCATTAACCGGCCTCATGATGGATAATTGCATTTGCAGGAAAGGATTTTATGAACAATATCACAAGGAAAAAGTGCAGGTTATGTGGTTGCGACAAGTTAAAAGATGTAATCTCCTTGGGAGACCAATATATCAATGACTTCCCTCCACACCCTTCCCAAAAGGGGCGTAACGGAAAATGCCCTCTGGACATTGTATTATGTGAAAAATGTTCACTGTATCAATTGAGGCATACTGCACCTCAGGAGTTATTGTATGCCCGTCATTACTGGTACAAATCGGGCATTAACAATACCATACAGAATGACCTTAAAGAAATTACAGAGGTTGCAGGCAAAATAACAGGTTTGAAATCGACTGATGTATTTTTAGATATTGGTGCCAATGACGGCACTTTATTAAAAAACTTAAAAGGAAAAGCTATTACCGTCGGCTGTGAACCGGCAACAAATCTTCAGAAGGAATTAAAAACCAACTGCGACCATATGATCGGCGATTTCTGGAATTATGAGGGTTTTCAAAAGCTCAATCTCCCGAAGGCAAAAGTAATCACGGCCATAGGCATGTTTTATGACATGGAAGACCCTAATCAATTTATCAGAGATGCCGCCAAATGCCTGGATAAAAATGGATTGTTTATCGCTCAACTGATGACCTTAAAACCTATGCTGCAAAACTGTGATTTGGGAAATATCTGTCATGAACATCTTGAGTACTACACGTACAGCTCTTTGAAGTACTTGTTCGAGAATAACGGCTTAGAAATATATAAGATTGAGGAAAACGGAATTAACGGAGGCAGCTATCGAATCTTCGCCAGGCATTTAGATAAGGGCAGTATCGACTGGCAGGAGAACATTACCGAAGACGACTTGTACGCTTTTCGAGACCAAATTAATAAAAATCGCGATGCCTGCATAGCCTATATAAAAAATGCTGTCAAAAAAGGAAAAAAAGTGTATGCTTATGGCGCATCCACGAAGGGCAATACCATATTACAATATTACGATTTAGACAACAAGCTGATTGAGGGCGCCGCCGATAAGAACCCGGAAAAATGGGGTTTGTATACTCTTACAGATATACCTATCGTTCCAGAAGATAAAGGAAGACAAAAAGCGGACATCTTTCTTATATTGCCATTCGGATTTGTAAATGAATTTGTCAAACGAGAAGAAAAATGGCTCCGGGATGGCGGAATATTTATTGTCCCTCTGCCGGAGTTCAGAATTATTGATAATCAATGTCTCTGATACCGGCCAAAGATTACAAAATGTTCATGAAACACATGCCCATTGTCTGTATTGACGGTGTGGTTGTGAATGAAAACGGAGAGTATCTTTTGGTAAAAAGGAAAAATGAACCCCTAAAAGGAAAATACTGGATTCCTGGCGGCAGATTGCTGAAAAATGAAAAATTAGAAGACGCGATAAAAAGAAAAATGAACCAGGAACTTGGTGTTGATGTGAAAGTCGAAAAATTACTGGGGTTCTTTGAAATCGTTTTTGACAAAACATCCTTCAATATCTCCCGCGGATTTCATGCTATCAGTTTTGTTTTTCTGCTTCGTTTGCTGAAACACCCTATAAAGCTGGATAACCAAAGTTCAGATTGGAAATGGTCCAAAAAGTTGCCCCGAAAACTCCAGGAAATAATACAACCTTTTAATGGAAAGCCTTTATGAAAAAAGCGTTAGTGATGGGAATAAACGGCCAGGATGGTTCTTATTTGGCGGAAATACTTTTGGAAAAAGGATATGAGGTTCATGGCCTGATACGACGAACAGCAACCGGTAATACTGTCAATGTAAAACATATTATGGACAAGCTTGTATTGCATTATGGAGACCTCACCGACCCCATATCCATATATAAAGCTATAAACAAAATAAGGCCGAGTGAAATTTATAACGAGGCGGATCAGGATCATGCCGGGATCAGTTTTCAAATACCCGCCTACAATTTTGATGTAACGGGTACGGCCGTTGGAAGAAATCTGGAGATTATCCGCGAAATCGATAAAGACATCAGGTATTTTCAGCCTGTTACATCCAATATGTTTGGGCAGGCTACCCAAAGCCCCCAAAATGAGGAGACGCCGTTTAATCCACAAAACCCCTATGCCTGTTCTAAAGTATTTGCGTGGCATCTTTGCAGAATGTACAGAAAAGTTTACGGTATGTATGTAGCTATCGGAATATTTTATAACCATGAATCTCCCAGGAGAACCAGCGACTATGTGACTCGAAAAATCACTCAATCGGTCGCTCGAATCAAGACCAATAAGCAGGACAAGCTTATCTTGGGGGACTTAAGCGCTAAAATAGACTGGGGATATGCAAAGGAATATATGGAAGCAGCCTGGAACATTATGCAACAGAAAGAAGCCGATGATTTTGTTATCGGGACCGGAGAAGCTCATTCTGTAAAAGAATTTGTTGATGAAGCGTTTAATATTGCCGGCCTTGATCCTGAGAAATATGTTGAAAGCAGCAAGACTTTTTATCGTCCGGCAACGAATAGCATTCTGGTTGCTGACGCCTCAAAAGCCAGAAAAACATTCGGCTTTAATCCGAAGATTAAATTTAATAAATTGGTAAAACTAATGTTGGAACATGATCTAAAAGAACAAATGGAAAATCAGGAAAAGAATAGAACATGAGCGACCCGATTGATTTTATTCCTGTGAATACCCCTTTGCTTGCAGGAAATGAAAAAAAATACCTGATCGAGTGTATTGATTCCGGATGGGTATCGAGTGAAGGCCCCTTTGTCAAAAAATTTGAAGAGATGTGTGCCGGTTATGTGGGTGTGAAATATGGTGTCGCTGTTACAAATGGCACGGCTGCACTCGAAACCGCTCTATTTGCAATTGGGACTGAAAAGGATGATGAAGTGATTATGCCTTCCTTTACAATCATATCTTGCGCAATAGCCTGTATAAGACTGGGTGCAAAACCCGTATTGGTTGATATTGATCCTGAAACATGGACTATGGATGTGCTGAAAATCGGAGAGAAAATCACTCCAAAAACAAAAGCAATCATGCCGGTCCATATTTATGGACACCCCGTTGATATGGATGAGATATTTAAACTATCAGAAAGATATAACATAAAAATCATCGAAGACGCAGCCGAAGTGCATGGCGCTGAATATTTTAGCGAATATAGAGGGCGTCAGTGGTTAAAGTGTGGAAGCATGGGCGACATCGCCAGTACCAGTTTTTATGCCAATAAGATAATAACAACCGGCGAAGGGGGCATGGTGCTGACCAATAATTTATCCTATGCGGCTCGAGCAAGATATTACAGGGATCTATGTTTTAATCCGGAAAGACGTTTTTATCACACGGACCTTGGCTATAATTTTCGAATGTCCAATCTTCAAGCCGCAGTCGGTGTGGCACAAATTGAACAAATCGAAAAGTTTATTAAGATAAAGCAGGATAATGCGTCTTATTATCGTGAAAAACTGGGTCCTCTTAACATGTTGAGATTTATGACCGTCAAAGAATACGCAAAATCAGTTTACTGGATGTATGCAGTTGAACTTGATCCGGCGTTTGCTACAGCAGAAGAAATGATGAATCGTCTTCGAAAGCATGGGATTGGTACACGTCCTTTTTTTAGAGGATTACACGACCAGCCCGCACTGAACAAAATGGGACTCTTCAAGAATGAAAAATACCCTCTAACAGATAACGCTTATCAATATGGTTTTTATTTACCGAGTGGTTTAATGTTAACCCATGCACAAATTGATAAAGTAATAGAAGCCATAAAAAGAGAAGTTGGAGCTTGATTTCTGGTTAAATATAGTGCTGAGCTGCAACAGTTGAAATTCTGAGATTCATCTGAAATAGTCGTATGATCAATCTATTGTTTACTATAATCGTATCAGCAATTTATTTATTAGGGCTGTTGTTATCGTTTAATAAAAAATACGTTCTGTGGCCGATGTTTTTCGTCTTTTTTGCATATTTTTTCAAGCCTTTTTTTTCGAGATTGATTTTTTATTTTGAGCCAGTCGCTGCAGTTTTTGATCCGCTCAGCGTGGTTATGGCCTTATTATTTCCTTTCACTTTCGTTGTTTATTACTTAAGAAACAAGCATAGTATTAAGGTTTTTTTGCGGAGCCGTTTGACAGTATTACTTCTACTTTTTATTTTTATTTATTTTATTCAGATCTTTAATCCAAACACCACCCTGGGCGCCGGGTTCCTGACTTTTAAAAATCTAGCCATGTTATTGTTTTCATTCTTCCTGCCTTTTTATTTAATTAAATATAAATATCCGTACAAGAACTTTGTCAGTATGTTATTAGTGTTTGGCATTGTCTATCTCGCGTATGGTTTATACCAGGTTTTTTTCGGTCATGCCATATTTGAGCAAGTGTATTTCGCAGAAACGCTTGGGGAATTGCATTATAGAAGCAGTATGTTTATGGAGGGACAGACAAGACCTTGCAGTTTTGCTACTAATGATGGGCATTTTCGTTATACGATGGTTTTACTTTTTCTCTTTCTCTTGCCGCAATATCGTTGTCTTACCATAAAAAATAAAAAACTTTTTATTTTATACTCATTTTTGTTTCTACTCCTTTTTTTCCTTTCTCCAGACCGAACGCCGATTCTTATGACACTGATCGGAATATTTACGATTTATATTTTGGGCAACGGCAAGAGGTGGCCGATTCGTTTATTGGCGGGTGTCTTGCTGTTCGTTCCAATTCTGTCAATCTTGAGAACTATTTTATTGCCGTATTTGGCAACGTTATCTTCAGGCCAATATTTATACAGATTGATTGAATTACTTGACCTGTTTAACGCTGGAACATGGGTTACTCGAAGCTCAGCAGGTGGAGATTGGAGCAGGGCGATTATGCACATCAAAGAATTTCTGCTGTTTGGAGCAGGGGCAGGTACCGGCACCTTTAATCGCCTTGGCGGAAGTATGAACTTATACGTAATGACTCACAATGAATTCCTTACGGTCTTATTGGAAACCGGCATCGTAGGGTTTTTTGTTTTTATTGTTCTTATTTTTTATCTGCTCTTTGTACTATACAAGTTAATTGTTATGAAAAATGGATTCTTTAAACAAATAAGTCTTGGTATTATTGCTTCTTTCATATCTCTTCTGGCCAGTTCCATGGTGAATATAGCTTTATTGTCCGGCGAAAGCAGCAGAATGGCATGGCTTTTTGTCGGATTTATCCCGATTTTATTAAATAGGCAGTTAAAAGAGATTTTTTATGAACATTTTTTGGGATACCCGGAAAGGTAAGAATATTATGAATAGGAAGAATAAAAAGGCAAATTGGGCAATACGCATGACACGACACATAAATCATGTGAAAAGAGCGTTAAATATGCTCTTAAGTGATCCACAAGATTTCTGGTATCATCTAAAGCCTTACTTACATAGAGTCAAGTCGGGCAAAATTATAATTAATGGTATCACATTTCGTATTGATCCAAAATTAGATCTGGCTATGCGTGGGATGTGTTTTGGTACTTATCAATCAGGAATAACAAGTTTATGTAAGAAGTACCTCGTGGAGGGAGATACATTTATTGACGTCGGTGCCAATATTGGCTACTTTTCCACAATTGCTTTGGGTTTAGTTGGCAAGGACGGGAATGTTCATGCATTTGAGCCAGTCCCTCGATATGTAGAACGGCTTCGGCAAGTCCATGAAGATAATCCTGATTATAGACTTCATATAAACGGGGTCGCATTAGGAGACTACGAGGGAACCGCAAGAATCGCTATCACTAACCTGCCTAACATTGGCTGGAATACTATGGTTCCTGATTTCATGCCAAAAGATACGGTCGAGCAAGAAGTTGAAGTCGACGTTACAACACTTGACCGCTATCTGTTTTCGAAAGATATTCAGAAGCTTCGCCTCGTGAAAATAGATACTGAAGGCTATGAGTTCCCTGTAATGAAGGGATTTCAGGAGTATCTTCGTAAAGTGAAGGAACTGCCGATCCTTATCATTGAGATCCATCCAACAGCTTACCCTAAACTACAAACCTCAATTATCGAGTTTACTCGATTCATGTCAGATTTGGGATATGTCCCTCGTAGCCTTGACCTTACTCGTGCAGTTCAGTTAGATAAGCTTGACAGACCAACTGATGTCGTGTTCATCCCTAAATCCATTGCCCAACAAGGCGCTGCACCGGACGGCCATTCCGCTGCGATCCATAGCTGCCGGTGAGCTTTATCGTTGCAGATCAATTATTCCAACCGCAAATATTCAAAGGCATAAAGTTATGACAACATCCAACCCGAAAGTCACGGTAATAATACCTACCTATAACCGCGGTAATCTTATCCAAGAAGCAATAAAGAGCGTCTTATCGCAAAAAGCTCCTTTTGAAATAGTTATAGTTGATGATGATTCGACAGATAATACAACAGATATCGTACGTTCTTTTCAAGACAGTCGAATCAGATACTTAAAATTAAAAAAGAAAGGCGGAGCACAAATTGCACGCAATACCGGCGTTAAGGAAGCAAAAAGCGAATTGATTGCTTTTCTGGATTCTGATGATATTATGCTTCCTGGGAGTTTGCCCTGCAGACTACATTATTTTGAAAATAATCCCAACTGTGAGAGCAGTTACAGCGACTATCAAGTTTGTTTCATGGGGCTATATCACAATTATACAAAAAAAATAAAAATCGGGCCAATCAATCCTGGCGACGTGTATCGAAAATCTCTCAAGACATTATCTCTTGCGCCTACAAGTGTTTTTATGGCAAGGCGAGAAACTTTTCGAAACATCGGCGGTATGGATATCAATTTACCCGCAAGCCACGACAATGACATCTTTCTCAGGTTTTCCAAAAAAGGAACTTGCCATTATATTCCTTTGTATGCCGCCTGTTTAATACAGCACACGGGGGAAAGTGTCTGTAGAAATCCTGTCCGTTTTGCCCAGGGGCGAGCCATGCTGATAGAAAAGTACAAAAATGATATTCTGGCCCAGCTTAATTATCGTGTATTGCAGCGGCACTATGTTTTCAATGCGATTGATTTCTGGACAGCGGGAAAAGTTTCTGAATTTAAGGATGCCTTTAAAAAAGCAGGCCAATTAGGATTCCTGTCCTTTTGTCTGGTGTTGCCAATGGTTATTGTTAGTCGGAGTATGTATTTTGTTGCGAGATTATTACGAAAGAAATTGTTGAAGTTGTCGTGAGAAATAGAACTGACTTAGATTTGACAAAACAGCAAGGCATTCACAATGAGATTTAGCCGAGTATTGTTAATCTTCCCCTCCTATAAAAACACGCAATTCGGCGCAACCCATCCTCCGGTGGGATTGGGTTATCTGTCGGAGTTTCTGAGTGTCAACGGCATAGAAAATGATGTCGTGGATATGCGGCTGGACCCAAGTATTGACCGTCTGAAAGCAAAAATCAGAGCCTTCCAGCCAAATCTCGTAGGGGTCAGTATGATGACGCTTTTGCATCGGCATACCTACGATCTGATGGAAGATATCAAAAAAACGTTTCCGCACCTGTTCATTGTTGCCGGTGGACCGCATATTTCCACATTTAGAGAAGCTGCTCTCAATCAGTGCCGTGCGGTTGATTTCGGAGTCACTCTCGAAGGTGAGCAAACGCTGCTGGAGTTGTGCCGTGAAGTGAACCTCCCCGACATAAAAGGACTGATTTACAGGCACGATGACCAAATCATCTATACAGGTCCAAGATCGTTTATTGCCGAGCTGGACACGATTCCTTTCCCCGTTTACGGCAAATTCGCCCTGGATAAATACATCACGGATGAAATCCCGCTCTTGACGTCACGCGGTTGTCCTTATAATTGTATATACTGTCCCGTTAAAACCGCCATCGGCAGACAATGCCGAGTCAGAACTCCGCAGCATGTCATTCGTGAAATCCAATACTGGCACCAGAGGGGCAAGCGGCACTTTGGCATCGTAGATGACAACTTTATGATGATTAAAAAACGAGTTTTAGGCCTGTGTCAGGAAATTCAAGATCACCGGTTGAAAGGGCTTGAACTGAGGTGCCCCAATGGCGTCAGGGCCGACCAGTGCGACCGGCAAGTACTTGCCCAAATGCGAGACATTGGTTTTAAGTACCTGGCCATCGGTATTGAAGCCGGAAATAATAAAATTCTGGAACGCCTCCATAAAGGTGAAAAGATTGAAATAATCAGGCAGGCCATTGAAAATGCCTGCGATCTTGGCTATGAAGTGATCCTCTTTTTTCTCGTCGGATCTCCCGGTGAAACCTGGCAGGATATTGAAGACTCCGTAAAGGTAGCGACGTCATACCCTGTTTTTGACGCCAAGTT
>Ga0315284_10012541_pt1 | contig 12066 bp, 9 predicted proteins | sample YL17G09_16_MG_FD_203696 | JGI IMG/M metagenome (GOLD analysis project Ga0315284, IMG submission 203696) | Sediment microbial communities from Yellowstone Lake, YNP, Wyoming, USA - YL17G09_16 | ecosystem: Environmental > Aquatic > Freshwater > Lake > Sediment | place: USA: Wyoming | collected...
AGGCGCTGCGCAAGATGGCGACGCTCAATGCGGAGGTGCTATCGCCCGGGCACGGGGTCATCGTAGTCGGCCAGGACAGGGTACGCCAGATCCTGCTCGAGACGGCGGAGTTCCTGCAGTCGCTACATGATCAGACGGTGGCGCTGATGAACGAAGGCGCAACGCTCGATGCCATCGTTCACACTGTCAAGCCGCCGGCGCACCTCAAGGACCGCCCCTTCCTGCAGCCCGTTTACGACGAGCCGGAGTACATAGTGAGGAACGTCTGGCGGCTGTACGGCGGCTGGTACGACGGAAACCCGTCGCATGTGAAGCCGGCGCCGGAGGCGGAGCAGGCGGCGGAGGTAGCCGACCTCGCGGGTGGAGTATCCGTCCTGGTGAAGCGGGCGCGTACCTTGATGGAGCAGGGGAACTTGCGCCTCGGCTGTCACGTCATCGAGTGGGCAGCGGCCGCCGAGCCTGACAACCGAAAGGTGCACGAGCTGCGGGCGGAGATCTACGGGGCGAGGGTCGACCATGAGACGGCGACGATGACGAAGGGCATACTCGGTGCCGCCGCGCGGGAGTCGAGGGCGAAGGCGAGCGGGTGAGGTGGAGGCCAACACCCTCCTGGACGCCGTCGACGAGGCGGAATGGGCCCCCTTCCCGTACGGTGAAGTCCAGATCTTCCGAGAAACGGTACGTCTCGAAGTAGCACTTCTTGAGACAGGCACCCCCCTCGAAGACCCACGTGGTGTTCAGCTCGGCATGGGTCGCGATCCCCCAGAGGAGCCAGCCGAGGACGTAGTCCTTCTCGACGATGTCTTCTCTAAGCAGCCACTCAACGGCTCGCCGGCGTCGCCCAATTCGACCAGCCCAGGGTATTCAAGGAACTCACAATTCGCTCGGCGCCTGACGGATAGCGCCTCCTTAACTAGCTTGTTCTGACCTGACCCTAAGCAGATGTCCTCCACGTTCCGCTGGCGGAGTTCCTGTCCCCTATTCCCCCATGTCCATATCCAGCGACGCACAATCCTGGCCCAGGGGCTCGTATTCGCCTGTCCATTTGCCCTTCTCGCGGACGATGGTTGTAGGTTCATCGTCGCCCACCGTGTAGGTGATACGTTCCGGCGTAATCTCACTGAAGGTTATCACCAGTTTGCCCTCCCTGAGGTCTTGCTGTTTAGCCTTCATGACTTCGCCCCCGCCGAAGGCATCAATCAGGAGCCAGAGCCCTGCCATCTTGCTGGCGAATGTAGAACGCGAGCAACCGGCCCTGGCCTCGTCAGGATACAAGTCATAAAGCTTGTTCGAGTCCTGGGCAAGGATCATCTCATAGGTCTCTTCAAGGAGAGGTTCAACCTGTTTGCGCGCCCAGGCCTCGTCATACTTGGACTCGACTGTGGCAACCGGCGTCTCTGTTGGCTGAGCCGCGGTTGTGACTATAGGCGTTGGTGGAATCGTGCTTGTTGGCTCCTGACTCCTGTTGCCGCCGCCCACACAAGCGGAGAGGCACATCCCCAGCGCCATCAGGGTCAGGACTGCTAGTAATCTCTTCATCATCGCGCCTCCTCTCCGTCTGCACCTGATTCTAGCGGGCGCCACCTGATCAAACAAGGAGTGTGGGCGGTCAGCAACCTTCGGCATCTGCGTAGAGGGTCCTTGACAGACCACAGCCGGTTGCTCCCGTCCCGATGAGGGCCATAGGGTGGCTCTGCATGTCGTCGGCATTCTTCGGACTTCTTAACCCATTTTCCAAGGCAATCACCCCATCCAGATAGATCGTGCCTGTGTTGACGAAGCGTGATACACTGCGGGGTTGTGGAAGGATGGCAAAGGGTGATCCACCTCAGGAAGACATGCCCCACCAGTAAAGTGCCGGATATCGGCGAAACCATGAACGCGGTTGGGCATCCGTGAGGAAGCACGAGGAAGCACTGACTAATCTACGCCAAGGAGCCATGAGCGAACAGCGCGACGGCTCGCCGGGTGTGAAGTTTTCCTTGCGCAGCCTTATGATTCGCACGGACAAGGGTCCCCAGTTCATCGACATCACCGCTGGGGTCGCCGGCCTCGTCCAAGAGTCGAGCATCCAAAACGGGTTCGCCATCGTCTTCACCCGCCACACGACGGCAGCCATTCGCATCAACGAGAACGAGCCCATGCTCTTGCGTGACATGGAGGAGTTCCTGAGGAAGGTCGCTCCCTCCCATGCCTACTACAACCACAATGACCTCAGCCACCGCACCACCAATATGAGCGACGGCGAGCAGCCCAACGGCCATTCCCACTGCCAGCAGCTCCTCCTGGGGGCGAGCGAAGCCATTCCCATCCTCGCTGGCCAACTCTTCCTGGGACAGTGGCAACGCCTCTTCCTGATAGAGCTCGACCGGGGCCGAGAGCGGGAGGTCGTGGTTCAGATGGTGGGAGAGTAGGGTGGAGCTGCCCAGCATCTTCGCCCGTTATCGCAGCGAGCTAGAGAAGTATCTCCGATCGGCCCTGCCGGAGAGCAGCCCGGCGCTCCTCTATCGCATGATGCGCTACCACCTTGGGTGGGAGGACGAGCAGGGTCGCCCCCTGGCCGAGGGCACGGGGAAAGCCCTCCGTCCCACCCTTTGTCTCTGGGCCTGCCAGGCACTGGGTGGTGACTGGCGAAGCGCCCTGCCGGCGGCCGCCGCCCTGGAACTGGTGCACAATTTCTCCCTCGTGCATGACGACATCCAGGACGGCGACAGGGAGAGGCGCCATCGACCGACCGTCTGGAGCCTGTGGGGGCAGCCTCAGGCCATCAATGCGGGCGATAGCCTGCTGATCCTCGGCCAGCTTGTCATGCTGCGATTGGAGGAGCGAGGCGTGGCTCCACCCAAGGTCATGGAGGCCTGTCGCGTGCTGGACAAGGCCTGCCTGACGATGATCGAAGGACAATGCTTGGATATCGGCTTCGAGGATCAGCGGGAGGTGAGCGTGGAGGCATACCTGGACATGATCGCCAGGAAGACAGGCGCTCTCCTGGGAGCCTCCCTTAACCTGGGCGCCCTCGTGGCCACCGATGACGAGCCGCAGGTGGGCCGCTTCGCCCGCTGCGGCCAGCTCCTCGGCCTGGCCTTCCAGATTCGCGATGACATCCTGGGCGTCTGGGGCGCCGCCAATGTCACCGGCAAGCCAGTCGCGGCCGATATTCGCCACCGCAAGAAGTCGCTGCCAGTGGTCTACGCTATGGCCGTGGCCCAGGCTGAGGAGCGAGAGCAGTTGCTCCGGGTCTACAGCCAGGGGACGCCAGGTGACGAAGAGGTAAGCATTGTCCTCCAACTGCTGGACAGCCACAGGGCCTACGACTACTGCCAGCAGATGGCCCAAGAGCGTGTTGAGCAAGCCCTGGCGGAGCTGGCGCCAGCAGACATAGAGCCAGAAGCCCGGCGCGAGCTCGGGGCGGTGGCCAAGTTCCTGCTGGAGCGAGAGTTCTAGAGCAGCGCGAACCCGCCGCTCATCGCTGCGCGTCGGAAAGAGGGATTCGCCACCATTGGTTCAGGGCTGGCCGCTCAGGGTGGCCGTGCCCTCGCCGAAGGTTATCGCGAGCTGATGCTCGGTGTCGATGTGAGCCAGTTGGTCGTTGATCACGCCTTCTACGACCCCATCGAAGCCACCGGTGATGAATCCGGGCGCGCCTCCGACGTCAACGGAGAGGTCTTCGACACGGGGATGCCCACCGCCGAGGTCGAGGTGGCCGGAAACCTTCACGCTCACGTCCAGGCCCAGCACGGCGTTGAGGTTCCCCGACGCCGACGGCCCCTCGGGGTTGAGGCACACCTTCAGGTCGCCGATGGAAGAGTTCTCCTCATCCAGGAACTGGCGCCCGCGGGATGTGGCCTCGCTCTCGTCAAAGGTGAACGAGGCCGGCTGCCCCGCATCCAACTGGTCGTTGAATGCGTCTAGCTTGCCCTGGAATTGCTGAGCCAGGGCAGCGCTGGTCTGCACCTCGCGGCCGCCGCTGTCGCACTCACCGGGGCTGCCCACGAAGGCCGCCGCCGCAGTGAGAACAACCACCAACGCCGCTCCTCCGACAACAATGCCGACCACCCCCAGCACGAGCCGAAACGGTGTGAAAATCATGTCGCGACCTCCTACGAGCCAACAGCGACGTTCAACGGCTCAATCCTGGCCCCAGTCTAGACGGGCGCGGAGGCTTTGTCAAAGGCGAGGGGGCCGGGAGGCGAAGAACGCTCAGGCCGTCCTCCGGGGCGAACTCACGCCGACGCCTGTAGGAGGGCCCGGGGCTTGACGGCCCGAGGGCTCCTGCTTGCGTGGCGGCGCATAAAGACGGTGGGTGAAGCATTAGGAATTAGGGGATGCCGGGCGGTAATGGGGCCAGGAGGCTTGCGCGCGCGCCAGCGGGGCTTGGCGCTTGGGCGCGCCCGCAGCCCGCTGACCCTGCGAGGTCAGGATGGCCGTTGGATAATGGGGTAGGTCCCCGTTCAGCGAGTTTCCAACAGAGCAACGCTGATGGGAGTGTAACACGCGACCGACGGCAGCGTCTCAACTTATGGTCAAGTAGGCCTGAGGAGGGAAGTGCTGAAGAAAGTGGTGAAGCTTCTTCCCATTTTGCTGGTGTTGCTATTCCTGTCCAGCTTCTCGGCACAAGCTGACGATGTTCCTCTGGGCTTGACGCGTGGCGCCTTGGAGGGATCTCCGCAGGTGCACCAAGCCATCGATGCTACCTCGGCCTGTGGTGGAGGCGCTCCGGGAATGGCGAACCCTGCTGCCGTCTACTGTCGCGAGCTGGGGTACGAATACCAAGTGGTAGATGCGGCTGAAGGGCAGCATGGGGTATGCGTTTTGCCGGATGGCAGCGAATGCGATGGGTGGGGATTCCTGGAGGGCAAGTGTGGCCAAAGCTACTCCTACTGTGCAACGCAAGGCTATGACCTGGTGACAAAGAGCGATGGCAAGAACTCGCTTTCAGCGGAGTACGGAGTTTGCGTCCGCGATGGACAAGAGGTTGGCCCCGTCACGGAGCTGATGGGCTTGGCCGAGAAGGCCACCAAAGGAAGTCGCCGCGTGGAACAAGCGCCGAGTCCGCCGGAAGAAGAGGCTCCGGTGGTGGATCTGCCGACTTCCTTCGATTGGAGCCATAATAATGGGGACTGGATGACTCCTGTGAAGGATCAGGCGTCGTGCGGCGGTTGCTGGGCATTCTCAGCGGTCGGCACTACGGAAGCGGTGTACAACATTGCCGCAGGCGATCCTAGCCTTGATCTGAATCTGGCGGAAGAGTACCTGGTGTCGGACTGTCATAGCTACCAGGGCTATGAGAATTGCTGTGGTGGTTGGAACAATGCGGCTCTCAACTTCATTCGCGATAGCGGAATTCCCGATGAGGACTGCCTTCCCTGGGTTAGTGGGACTTGTCCGTGCTTCCCTGATACCTGCAACGTATCAGCATGCACGTACCACAGTGGAGGTGCCTGCGCCAATGCAACTTGCGACGACAAATGTCTGGACTGGGAAAGCAGACTGTACACCATAGATTCCACTGGTTGGGTTTCAGCCGGTCAAATCAAACAATCTATCGTTGACAAGGGGCCCGTTTCGGTTTGCCTGGGTGTCGGCGACGGCGTTGGCGGCACCTTCGACGCAAACAACGTCTACAGATGCACAGATGATGTGAACACCAACCATTGTGTGGTCATTACCGGGTACAACGACAACGATGCTGGGGGCTACTGGATCGTCAAGAACAGTTGGGGTGATCAATGGCCCACGCAGGCCGACGGCGGCTACTTCAAGGTTGGCTACGGCGAGTGCTCCATTGAGAACTACGTCTACTATGCGACTGCCTCCGCCCCCTGTGCCCCTGTCATCCCCGGCACCTATAGCGGCAGCGTCGTGATCAACGGCGTGCCGGCCTCCGACGGCACAACGATCAGGGCCCTGATAGACGGAGCCGAATGGGGGAGCGACACGACCTCAGGCGAAAACTATGTGCTGACCATACCCGAGACCCTGCCTGTGAATCCCCCTTGTTTCCCGGGCGGCCAAATAGTCTTCGAGGCAGACGGTATCATATGCGCGCCGTCACCTGAGTGGAGTTCGGGGTCACATGCCGGCGTGAATCTGGTCTGCGTCGAGGCCTGCAATGGCTATCCCAGCACCGACACCCCCATACCCATTCCGGACCTAGGCGTCGCCAACTCGGTCATCAGCGTGCCCGCCGGCTCCGCCATCAGTGATGTCAACGTCACCCTGAATATCACCCACACCTGGGACGCGGACCTGGACGTGTACCTGATCTCGCCCCAGGGCACAGAGGTTGAGCTGTTCACCGATGTGGGCAGCAGCGGCAACAACTTCACCGGCACTATTCTGGACGATGAGTGTGCCACGCCGATCGCTTCCGGCACGGCGCCCTTTACGGGCTGCTATCAGCCGGAAGGATCGCTGTCAGCCTTCGATGGGCAGAACCCTTCCGGCGTGTGGGCCCTAAGAGTCGAAGACGACGCCGGAGCGGACAGCGGCACGCTCACCTCGTGGGAGCTGGAGCTGTGCGGCGAGGCCCCCACGCCGAACTGCGACCCGGGCGTCGATACGGACGGCGATGGCTTCGATGACGACGTCGAGTGCTATCTGGTCACGGACCCACTCGACGCCTGCCCGGACGGACCCACCGACGATGCGTGGCCCCTGGACGTGAGCAACAACGGCCAGATCAGCGTCGTCGCCGACGTCCTGAACTTCCGCGGTCGCATCGGCGCTACGCCCAGCGACCCCAACTGGTGGCGGCGCCTGGACTATAACGCCGACGGGCAGATCAGCGTTGTCGGAGACGTGCTGATGTACAGGGGGATGATCGGAGAGACGTGCACGTAGTGTGCGGCACCGGCCGTCGAACCTGAGGTGGCCCTAGCCGTCCTCCTGCTGGCCAACGCCGCAGTGTGCTTCGTCATCGCCTAGGGATAGCCGACAATCGGCCCGGAAGGCTATCCATTCTCCATCCAGAGACCAGCCACGGTACGTGGGAAACGGGTAGCCCGCCAGCTTCCTGGCCCCGGTGCCATCCGGATTGAGGATCTAGAGGCCATGCTTCGCCGCTGGCACCCTACTCCTTTCGCCAGCGGCTTCCGCTTGCTAGACTAGCGTCAGAGCTACGTCGGAAGGCGTCTGCCATGCGCCCCATTGTGACCATCGCTGACACAGCCAACGGCTTGCCCGCCGCGTTCGATGCCATCTTTGCGCCATACGGCAGCATCGCCAAGGTGATCCCTGTCGGCAGCAAGGTCCACCTCAAGCCCAACGGCGTCCACTTCTCGGCGGGCATGCACACGGACCCTGCCGTTGTTGACGCTCTGCTGGCGTACCTGGGAGACCACGGCTACCGCCGCCTGGCCCTGATGGAGAACTCCACCCACGGCGTCTCCACTCGTCTTGTCTTCGCGGTGAACGACTACGCCGCTATCGCCCGCCGCCACGGCGTCGAACTGGTCTACCTAGACGAGGGCGGCACGGTGCCCTACACCCTGCAGGGCGAGGAGGCGCCGATCCGCATCCCCCGTCGACTCTACGAGTCCTTCATCGATCCCTCGCGGCGGCCGGGCAACTTCTACCTCAGCCTGCCCAAGCTGAAGACCCACTCGATGACGACGATGACCCTGGGGGTGAAGAACCAGCAGGCGTTCCCCATCGATGCCGACCGAATGCACTTTCACAACCACGAAACGCTGCACCCTCGCCTCGCCCGCCTCTACCGGATGGTGCAACCCGATTTCTGCATCATCGAGGGGGTGACGGCGATCTTCAACGGGCACGTGCCGCCGACGGCCCTACTGGAGGAGAGCAGCGTGCGGCTCAATGTGCTCATTGGCGGCCAGGACACGGTGGCGGTGGACAGCGTGGGCTGCAAGGTGATGGGCTATGCCATCGAAGAGGTGGAGCACCTCCGCCTGGTGGCGGAGTGGGGTCTGGGTGAGGGGCGACTCGACAGCATCGAGGTTATCGGCGACCTCGGCCGCTTCCGGAAGCGCTATCCGTACAGCCTGCTGCGCCGCTTCCATCCCGACGTGCGCATCGTCGAGGGGCGCGAGCGGGCGTGCGTCGAGGGCTGCAAGGGGAACACGGAATGCGCCCTGGAGATAATGAGCAACGACTATCCCAGCCAGGGCGGCTTCACTATCGTCTTCGGCAAGGGTTTCGACGAGGCCGATCTGGAGGGTCTGCCCGGCGATATCCTGCTGGTAGGGGCGTGCGCCATCGACGAACGGGGAGCGGACCTGCGGCGGCGCTACCCCAACCGCCGGATCATCGAAGTGGACGGCCACAACGACCTGCGCGGCATAACCGCCGGGTTGGCGACCATGATGAAGGTCAGGCCGATGGCCATGGTGCCCCTGAATCCCCTCCGCTCGCTGTGGATCCTCCTGCAGGCCAGGCTCCACGGCCTCAACTCGCGAATCCCGCCCCTCTTTGGGGGGCCGGCGCCCACGGGCCTACGCAAGGCAGACGACAGAACACCAACGAGACCACAGGCGAGAGAGCCATGACCAGAATGGGGGGCCAACTAGCCTAAGGCCTTGTCCGCGCGAGCTGGCGGCTTTCACTGCATGCCTGCCACGAATCAGGCCTTTCGCACGACGGGCTCCATCCGGACCAGGAAGCATTGCTGGCCGATTCTCACCGCCACGTTGTCAAACACCGCTGAGCTCCGACGGTTCTCCGGAAGCTCATTCCAGGGACGCTCTGCTTGTCCGAGTTTCGGCTCTCTCCAAACGGGTTTCATGGTCAAGCAGGCCTCTAAGACGATAACCAGGGAGACAGACTCTGGCCTCCTCTCTCTACTGGCCACTCTGATTTCGAGGTCTTTGTCGATCTTCACCTTGACTTCCGGGGCTTGCACCAGTCTTCGCAGGCTCTTCGCGTTCCAGAATCCGCCCACCATGTCGCTTTGGCATCTCGGACACGCTTTCGATGCGTGCCCTAGGCATCCGGAGCACACCGTGGCTCCACACGTATCGCACATGCTGGCCGACAGGTCGTTCGCCATTCCGTGCTTGCCCGAAGTCCACAGCCCCTTGAGCTCCTTTGCGCATTTCACACATTGAACACGCTCCAGACACGCTTCCCTTGCCGATTCGATTGCGTCCCTCCGACACTGTTCCCATCTTGCTGCCAGCGCGCTCCAGCCCCCCTCCACTTCGTAGGCTTTCAGAACCGGCACGGGGAAGAGATGGCACACCCGAATGACCTGGTCCTCTTTCGACTCGAAATCCCCACTTGCTTTGCAGAAGGCTTGTTGATAGAACCTGGCGCACGCGTCCTGGACTGAGCTAGCGGGTCTTCGCCGGGACGCTGTTAGGTATCCGGCTAAGCTGCGGGCTGCCACGACAATACCCACCACGATGAGCAGTGGTCCGCCAAGAAGGAAAAGTACGCCCATCGGTAACAGGTAGCCGCCAAAAACATCAGCAATACCATACGCTGATGCCCCTACACCCATGACAAGTACCAACACCGCAAACCCCATGTTGCCTGCCGCTTTGCTTCTCGTGAAGCGAGCGACGAATTCGGCATGTTCGGCAATGTAGCCGGGGCTTTCGAGGTAGCAAACGACGTCGCTCACGTCCTGCAACACACACCTCCCCTACCTGCGGTAGCGCGTCAGAAGCACCGTGGCTCCCGTCTCCAGCCAATGCCAGGGCAGGCCACACGCTGCCTACTTGTCCAGCCCCACGGGAGGATTGCCGGGTACGAAAAGGGTGAGCCCGCGGGCGAGCTTCTGCAAGCTGAAGACAAAGGCCATATTGGCGCGGCTCCGCGCGATAGGCATGTCGGTGAACAACTCAGCTTCCGAGCAAGGGGTTCTCGTCCCGTCGTCCGCCTCAATATAGGCGCGCTGCTCCGGCTCGCCACTGCAGAAGGCGCCAAAAGCTATGGATGCGCCCTCGAATTCTTGTTGGAACCAAACGACGGCTAGTCGCGCCCCCGGTCCGAGCCTGCAGTCCGGAACGCAATCCCTTGGCCATCTGTCCATCATTTCCACCTTCGTGATAGCGTAGGGGCCAGCGGAAGTCTGTATCCTACCGACGGCCCCTCCTCCCCCGCAGGTGCAGCAGAGGACGAGGGCCACTACCAGTGCGAAGACTACTGCCCAGCGCCTTGGCACGGGTACCGCTCTCTTTTGCTACGCCATATCCCCGATGCGACGCATGGCCGTCAGGTCAACAGCGCATCAGGGGCCGAGCACGCAGTCTGTCTCGCAAGCGCTATCCTTGCTGAGGCGGACGCCGCCCTCCACTTCGAATGCGTCGCCCACTTGCTCTTCAAAGTCTCGCCGCAGCGGCTCGACGGAAGGGTGGACCGTCCGCAAATTTTCATTGGTTCTCTATCTGCCTTTTCAGTTTCAAGAGGTCGCTATTCGCAGGATCTATTTCTAGCCCGTTCTCCACATACTGCGATGCTAAGTCCAGGTCGCCTTGTTCAAAGAATATCTGGGCCAGTCGCAAATTGTGAGCTACCGCATGCTTCTGGATGTCTTCGCTGGAAAGATCGTGATAAGTCGCCTCATACGTATTCATGCTCGTCGTCGCGAGGGTCAGGTACCTCTCATATTGAGCTTCTGGTGCACTGTACCAGAGGTTGTGCGTAACGTTCCCCTCCATAAAGTCCATAGTGAGGATCTTGGTGTCCCCCATCGTGAAGTTCCTCTTGACGGCGGGCCTCTCCAAGAACGTGACTACCTGGATGTCCATACTGGTGCCCGACCGCTTCTCAATGTCCTCTATCTCGCTCAACATGTCTTCGAAGCTTGAGTAGGCAAGTCCCTTTGCTAGTACTCTCAGCTCAGTGCCAGCTGGCCCAATGAAGGCAACCTTGCCCCGCGGATCTTCAGGATAGTCTTGCATGTCCCAGCCTGCAGGGGGTACCACCGTGAAGAACCCGTCAGGATCGGAATAACTCTCCTTGGATAGTCGTTCGGAAGGTTCGTTACCCCCCTCTCCTGCCCCGGGGCCTGGCGTTCCATGCGCAGCCGTTGCTTGTGCCGTCGCGGCCGGGCTGGGGGCCCCAGTCCCTTCGTCTTCAGTGCAACCTGCAAAGCCGAGAACCAGAATGAACGCCGCCGTCGCGCAGAGGAGAACCCGAAGCATGTGTCCTCCTTTCGTTCGGGCCAAGCGCCCGCATCATGCCAGAAAGCCTCGAAGGCGCCAAGCCGGCTCGCTTTATGTAATTTCCGCTCCATAGTATACGTATTCCTCGCAAAAAGTCAATGCCCCCCAGGTTCCTATTACAGAGGAGGTCATGCGTGATCACGTTCGACCCTGACGCCCGTCGCGCCCTATGCCACGCGCTCGACGACGGCCGCCATGCCCTGCCCGCCGCCGATGCACATCGTCTCCAGTCCAAACTGGGCGTTCCGCCGCTCCATTTCGTAAAGCAGCGTGGCCATGATTCGAGCGCCGGTCGCCCCCAGGGGATGGCCGAGCGCTATCCCGGAGCCGTTGACGTTCATCCGCTCGAAATCGCGCTCAGTGAATCCCCACTCGCGCGTGCAGGCGAGCACCTGCACGGCAAACGCCTCGTTCAGCTCGATGATGTCCATGTCGCTCAGGCTGAGCCCCGCGTGTTCAAGAGCCTTCTTGGTTGCGGGCACCGGGCCGATGCCCATGTACGCCGGGTGGACTCCGGCCACCGCCCAGGATCGCAGCTTGCCCATCGGCTTCAGGCCGAGCTCCGCGGCCTTTTCCGGCGACGTCACGATGCAGCAGGCGGCCGCATCGTTCTCGCCGCTGGCGTTGCCGGCTGTCACCGTGGCATCCGGGTCTTGCTTGCCGAGCACGGCACGCAGCGAGGCGAGCTTCTCGAGAGTCGTATCACGCCGCGGGTGCTCGTCCTGATCGAAGAGCGCTGCCTCGCCGTCCTTGCCTTTGACCGGCACGGGCACGATCTCGGCGGCGAACTTGCCAGCGTCCCAGGCCGCGATGGCCCGCTGGTGAGAGCGAAGGGCGTACTCGTCCTGCTCCTGGCGGGGGATTGCGTACTGGCGGCGGAGGTTCTCGGCCGTCTCCAGCATTCCGCCTGGCACAGGATACCGTCGGCTGCCGG
>Ga0315284_10012543_pt1 | contig 12065 bp, 10 predicted proteins | sample YL17G09_16_MG_FD_203696 | JGI IMG/M metagenome (GOLD analysis project Ga0315284, IMG submission 203696) | Sediment microbial communities from Yellowstone Lake, YNP, Wyoming, USA - YL17G09_16 | ecosystem: Environmental > Aquatic > Freshwater > Lake > Sediment | place: USA: Wyoming | collected...
GTACCTGTCCGCCCAATACTCCTTCTGTGGCAGAATGCAAAGACTTTTTCCAAGGGTACAAAACGGGGGTAGTTTTTCATTTCACTAAAAAGGTAGCCAAACCTGAAGACCGTTTTGCCTGGACAAGCAAGGTTAATTCGAAGCTTTTGAAGCTGGAACGAGAGGTCTTTCTTTCAGGATATTATAAGGCTTTTCTCTTATTTATGGATTCCTGTCATCTCTGTGCCGAATGTCCTGGCATCAGACAGTTGTGCAAGAACCCTAAAATGGCAAGACCCTCTCCTGAGTCAATGGCTATGGATGTCTTTGCTACCGTTCGAAAGATTGATTACCCAATCGAAGTCCTTTACGACTATTCCCAGGAGATGAATCGCTACGCTTTCCTATTCATCGAATAGAGGTATGAATGGAAGAGAAGGGGATTAAAATTTTATTAAAAAGTGTTTTTATCTTTTATTATGATTCAATTCCCCTCACTCCTTATGATTGACAGCATTTCTGTTTGACGTTATGCACCGTGCTCTTTGCCCTTTGCGAATTTTGTTTGAATTGACAACCTCGGAGCTTTGTGATATTTGACACGTCAAGATGGGAAATATGGAATTGCATAAAAACACTAAGGAGGTTATGCCATGAAACTTTGTCGAACGCTCACAATCCTCGTCAGCCTCTTCCTCACTCTTGCCGTGACCATTAGTTACAGTGGTCAGGCCATCGCGGCGCCGGCTCCGAAGAGCACTGGAGCTTCAGTCCCTTCGGGCAAGATAACCCTTTATACCTCAGTGCCCCAGGACATCGTCGATCGGCTTCAAACCGACTATAAGGCCAAGTTCCCGGCTGTTACACTGGAGGTCTTCCGGGCAGGATCCAGTGAGGTGGAGGCAAAAATGGCTGCTGAAAGGCAGGCTGGAAGTATCCAGGCCGACCTTGTCTGGGTCGCAGAACCTTCTACCTATGAAGATTTTAAGAACCAAGGGATTCTGCTCAAGTTCACACCCGCAGAGGCAAACATCCTTCCCTCCGAGATGAAGGACAAGGATGGCTACTACTTTGCAGGACGCTTGATCAACATGATCGTTGCGTTCAATATTAAAGCAAATCCCAAGCCTGCTGCCTGGAAGGATCTGCTAAATCCTGCCTTTAAGGGGAAGCTTGGCTTTCCCACGCCGGTGAGCTCAGGTGCTGCTGAGGCCTCGGTTCGCACATTGGCCGATACTCAGGGATTCGGCTGGGATTACTTCAAGCAGTTTAGGGCCAATGGTGGCAAACAGATCAGGAATAACTCTGCTGTGCAAGAACAGTTGTCTACCGGCGAACTGCTTGTTGGAGTTCTTCTTGACTTCATGATCCGTGATGCCAAGTCCAAGGGGTCCCCTGTAGACTACGTTTGGCCCGCCGAAGGTGCGGTCTTCATCCCGAGCCCGATTGCGGTCATCAAGACAAGCAAGAATCCTGAAACAGCCAAGGCCTTTGTCGATTATCTCCTCTCTAAAGATGGACAGAATAGTATGGTCAAATTGGGCAATTTTATCCCTGTGCGGCCTGACGTAACTGGCCCTGCTGGCACACCATCCTTGGGACAGATAAAACGTTTAACAACCGACTGGAGGACTGTCCGAGAGAAGCGGCAAGACACCAAAGATCAGTTTGAAGCCATCTTCTCCAAATGACATAGATTCTCAATCGAGTTGAAGAGTGTAGAGACAAGGGAAGAAAGAGTCTCTCATTTTCCTCTCCGTTCATTCTATAGAGCGCACTATGCTGAACCGCATCTCGCTGGCGGTTGTCATTCTGGGTACATCCGTGTTGCTCCTGGGGATCTTTGTCATTTACCCCATGAGCACGATGATCGTCCAGAGCTTTATTTACAATAGCAAGTTTTCCCTGCAGAACTACCTTCTGGCTCTTCGGCAAACTGGTAATCTCATCGCCCTTCGTCACACCCTTGAGATTTCTCTGGGCTCCATGATCGGCTCGACCCTTCTTGGAACCTTTGCAGCCTGGGTTGTGGCCCGCACCGATATCCCGGGCCGTTCCATCCTCCGCACAGCCTTCGTCTTCCCCTTCCTCATCCCTCCTTTTGTCGGTGCATTGGCATGGCGACAGCTTTTAGGGCCGGTGGGTTACCTCAGCAAGGTCTACCAGGCCTTCGCCGGAGTGGACTCAGTCCCATGGAGCATCTACGGAGCAGGCGGCATTGTCCTCGTTATGACGATGCACAGCTACCCTCTTGTCTATATTACGGCTCTGGGTGGTCTGGAGCGAATGAATCCCGAATTGGAAGAAGCCGCGCAATCCTCTGGAGCAAGAATCTTTCGGGTGATGCGGGATGTTACGTTACCTCTCATGGCCCCGACCATCCTGGCTGGTGCGGTCCTGGTCTTCATCACAGAGATCGCTAACTTTGGGATCCCGGCTGTTCTGGGTTACTCTGAGAACTACTTTGTTCTGACCACCAAGATTTATCAGGCGGTGGCCAAGAGCTTTGCTTCACCGAATGCCCTGGCGACAGCCGCTGCTCTCTCCATGGTCCTGGCCGTCATTGCGGCCGCGGGCATTATTGCCCAGAGAATTGTCCTTCGGGGACGGGAATATGCTGTCCTTTCCGGAAAGTCGATGCAACCCAACCTTGTGCGCTTGGGTGTTCATAAGGCTTGGGTTTTGCCTGCGGCCTGGACTTTGGTCTTTGTCGCTAGCATTGCTCCAGTTCTGGCCATCCTGATCACCTCTCTCATCCGAGCCTATGGGTTACCCCCGACCCTCGACAATCTGACCCTTCAGAATTTTGCCCAGGTCTTGTTCATGAATGCCGCCGCACGGAGGGGGATTGTGAACAGCCTGATCTTGGCAACTGCCTCGGCCACCTTGATCGCTTTCCTGGGGTCATTGATTGCTTATATTTTGGTGCGGACAAAACTTCCCGGCCGCGATATTCTTGATTTCTTTGCGGCCATGCCTTATGCCGTGCCCGGTACAGTGGTCGCGTTGGCAATGATCCTGACCTGGCTCAAGCCACTGCCTCTCACACGGATCGTTCTTTATAACACCATCTGGATACTGCTGATCGCTTATGTCGCACGCTATCTCACCTTTGGTATCCGGTCCACAGCAGGATCCTTACAGCAGATTCATCCCTCGTTGGAGGAGGCGGCACGCATTTGCGGCGCCAACTGGCTTCAATCCTTTCGAGACGTGATGCTCCCGCTGATTACGCCCGGACTTTTTGCCGGTTGGTTCCTTGTTTTCATGCCTTGTCTGCGTGAGCTGACCGTGTCGATTTTGCTCTGGTCTGCAGGAAGAGAGACGGTGGGGGTTATGGTGTTTAACCTCCAGGAGAGCGGACACACTACCCTTAGTGCCGCACTTGCCATGATGATGCTCGCCGTTCTCGTCGCGGCGAATATTATTACCCGGCGAATCACGGGAGGAAGGCTGGGATACTAAGTTGAAGGTCCTATGATGAAGAACTGACGTCATTCTTCTTTACGACGAGGCGGACGAAAGAGGGGCTTATGTCAGAAGTTATTTTGAAACGCGTGAGCAAGCGCTTTGGTGACACTCTGGCCGTCAGCGACTTCAATGCTAAAATCGCTGATGGGGAATTCGTTTCGTTTTTGGGACCCTCGGGCTGCGGCAAAACGACAACACTCCGTATGGTCGCTGGCTTCCTTGAACCCACAGAGGGTGAGATTTATATCGGTCAACGGTTGGTCTCTTCCGCCGAACATCGGATTGCTGTCCCCCCCGAGAAGCGGCATATTGGTATGGTCTTCCAATCCTATGCAGTGTGGCCTCACAAGAATGTGTTTGACAATGTGGCCTATCCATTGCGAATCCAGAAAAAGAAGAAGACAGAGATTGAGGAAAAGGTACACCAAGTATTAAGCCTGGTTAAACTCTCCGGGATGGAAGAACGGTTCCCCCACCAACTTTCCGGTGGCCAACAGCAGAGGGTCGCCTTGGGTCGGGCTCTCATCATGGAACCGGATGTCCTCCTGCTCGACGAACCGCTCTCCAACCTCGATGCCAAGTTGCGGGAAGAGATGCGTTTTGAGATCAAAGACCTTCAGTCCCGTATCCGTGTCACGATCATCTATGTCACCCACGATCAAGCAGAGGCCATGGCCATGTCTAATCGCATCTTTGTCATGAATGCAGGTCGTACTTTGCAAGTGGACACCCCTAAGGGTATCTACGAGAAGCCGTCAGACCGTTTTGTGGCTGAATTCATTGGACTAACAAACCTCCTCCCTTGCGAGGTAATGGGTAGAGACCAAGTTCTCCTGCAAGACGGTACCCGTGAAGCATGGGTGCCTTGTCCTATCCCTCCGGGGCTTACAGGGTCGGCCCTCATTTCGATCCGACCCGAGCACATTGAGATAATACCACCTAACGGCGGCCTTCGGGGCGAAGTGAACCGCGCGGTATACCTTGGCCGCGTGGTAGATTATCGGGTCAAGGTAGGTAAACTGGAGCTACGGGTGGAAGGGCAGGCATCCCTTCCCTATCGCGAGGGAGACAGAGTTTCTCTGAGGATCCATCAAGCAATGGTCTTTACCCTCTAACGTTCACCCCGTTAGAAAACCCCAGCCTTCCTGCCTCTCCCTGCCCGTCCGGCAGGCGGGGGCAGACAGGTATGCTGGGGATGGTATAAATAGAAAGCATTAGCTCCTTATTCCTGCCTGCCGGCAGGCAGGGAGGGTCGGGTCAAAGCCCCGCCCTTTCTAACGGGGTGAACCTCTGTGGCAAAATGGCATTCAGCAAGCTTACGAACGATAAGGACCGGATGAGATTTGGTGCTTCTTCTTACTTCTTGAAAGACCGATGCGTCACGGAGGCCTTGGATGTCATCGCCCGTCTGGGCTATGACTCAGCAGAGATCTGGATGGAGCATTACTGGTCTGGAGGCCAAAGGCCAGCAACGATTGCCCGCCATGCTCGGACCCTGGGCTTAGATCTCACCATTCATGCAGCCTCGTACGACTTGAACATCACCTCAACAAACATTAGCATACGTCGTGAGTCAAGGCGTCAGATCCGATCGTCCCTGCAACTGGCCGCCGCCGTGGGAGCCAGTGTCGTCGTGGTTCATCCCGGGACACTCTCTTCTTCGAAGGGAGATTGGTCAGCAACGTGGCAATCCCTTGAGGAAACTATGGCCCTTCTGGACGAGTGGGCAAAGGAAGACGGAGTCGAGGTAGGACTGGAGAATATGGAGAAGCGAGCCAAGGAAATCTTCGTTGCTCCGGATGATGTGGCACGCCTATTTAGCCATCCTTGGAAGCACATCCGGCTCACCCTTGATCTCGCTCACACTGCGACGGTGATGGATCCCTTGTCCTATCTGAACCAGATGAGGGTCGAATGGATCTGCCATGTTCATTTCAGTGATAATACTCCCTCTACCACACACCTCCCCCTCGGGGAAGGTCAATTGCCAGTGGTAGAGATCCTAAAAGCCCTGAGCCGTATCTACGGTGGAATTGTCTCGCTGGAGGGCTACAACCCCGGAGAGGGGGAAAAACTTCTGACCCATAACATGGCGTACCTGCGTCACCACGGGTTTGTGGCAACACCCTGATTTCCCTCTTTCCATTGTGGGGTAAGAGTTTAATCATCCTCGTCATCTGGAGCAGACGAAGCTTGAGCAGGTGCCTCAGCGGGTTTTGCCTTCTCTTTAACCAATGGCTTCTCTGGCGCTTTGGCTTTGCATCCAATCCCAATCGAGGCTAAATTGATCATCATCGCCAATGCGAGCAGGAGAAAATTCAACTTCTTCATATTCCTCCGCCTCCTTTCTGATCGACACGGGAACCCTACCATTTACCCTGTTGTTGCATTAAATGCTGCGTTCGTAATCATAAAGCCTTTGCCAATTCAGGAGTGGACCTTAACTCAATGTCATTTGCTGGATTACACTAATGGTGACTTTTAAAAGGTATCATCAATAGGGATTAAATCGGCTCTTTATAAGGACAACCGGGTAATTCGACCGGACCTTTATGCAACAATAGGGTTTATTCCTTGATAAAGCAACCTCGGTGCATCTACTTATTTGACAAAATAATTTTTTCTAATAACTTCCATGCTAACATCTTGTCAAATGTGTAAACCAAACAACTAATCTTAAATGTTTAAAGGAGGAGTTAAGATGCGACGAACTACCATTTTGGCAATGATCTTTTTTGTAATGTTAGTCTCAGTCTGCACAGCCCAAGACCAGTCACCCAAAGCAATGGCTGAGACTTTTTTCCGCACATTACAAGGAGGTAAAATATCTCAAGCTTATGACCAACTGTTTGCGGGTTCGACGATTCCTCAAACCAAACCTCAAGCAGTAGAAACAGTCAAACGTCAGACAGAGAGCGGTTTGCCACAATTGGGTAAGATGCTTGGGTTTGAATTGATTCGGGAAGAGAAGTTCGGAACGGCAGTAGTAAGATTTGTATATTTGTTGAAATTAGAAAAAAGTCCGACCGTATGGGAGTTTTTCTTCTACAGACCTAAGGCGACTTGGTTTTTGGTAAATTTGATGTTTAACGATCAATTTAACCTGCTCGATGCAAAACAATAATCTTAATTCTGGGAGTTTGGTTAGTCCTAAGATAAAGCACATATTTTGGAGTGAGGGGAAAGGATTCATCGAGGGGGGTGACTAAAGGGGAAGCCTTGCCCCTTTTCTCCTCTCCAATGCTCGTTCATAGATGAGTTTCGCTGTGACCATATCGTCTACAGCAATACCCATATTCATGGAGAAGATTCTCTCCAACGGATCCTCTCGGCCTGGCTTTAATCCGGCCGCCAGTTCTCCAAGGTCTGCATAAATCTTCTCAGGAATACCACTGAAAAAGATTCCTTCTTTTTTGGTGCTGAACAACTGTCCGATGTCATCAGAGACGAACTTATCGCACTCCTTCATGGCTGAACTGGTCCATGCGGAATCGTAATCGAGTGAGACAGCGAGGCCTCCTTTCTTGAGCATCCCAGCATGAAGCGGAGGCTTTGGCTCTGTAACGATAGGAATGGCTGTTACCACCACATCTGCTCCTTCGATCATCTCAGCAGGACTTGTGCAAGCTATCATGTTGAGTTTTGGGAAGACTTGGCTCATCTCCTCCATAAAGCGCTTCGTGGCCTCAGGATAGAGATCATAGCAGCGAACTTTTGACAGCTCCGGCAAGGTCTCAACAAGAGCCCGAAGACTCGTACGGGCCTGAACCCCACAACCCAACATAGCGGCTATGCTGCTTGTCTGCCTTGCGAGATATTTCGCCGAGATGCCAACACTGGCCCCAGTGCGCATGGCTGTGATCCATGCACTGTCCATTACAGCTATTGGAATTCCAGTCTCTGGATCGTTAAGGATGAGCAAGCCCGTGATATAGGGCAATCCCTTTTCGATATTGGTGAGGTAGCCACTGACCCATTTCAACCCGGCAGCTTCAACCTCTTTCACATAAGCCGGCATGGCGTGGATAAAAGCATTGGTTCTGGGATGGATACCGGGCTTCGGTGGCATTTCTGTCTTGCCCAGCCCTTTAAGGCGGAAGCCATGATCTACCACCTCGAGCACCTCCTTCATGGTGATACCCAGATCTTCTACATCCTTGCGACTGAGGTAAAGAAGTTCCATGGTTTCTCCTTAAATGATTTTTGGGTTACAATGATTTTGTGAATCCCTTCTTCTCAATTCATCCATCATGGGCTTAATAATCTTTTCTATCTTTTCTGAAGTAGAGCATAGCCTAATAGAATGATGGAGAAACCAGAGCAGATCCAAGCGAAGGCATCGCCATAGAGGGTGTAAAAGGTTTTTCTTTTCATCATTCGAATGGTTCCGTTCATCGCCTCTTCCGTGAAAATATCTCCTTGTTTAACAATCTTGCCTTTAGGATCGATGAAGGCGCTGATTCCTGTATTCGCCGCTCTTGCGATGAAGACTCGATTTTCGATGGCCCTGAAGGTGGCCATGGAGAGGTGCTGGTATGGAGCAGAAGTTTTACCGAACCAGGCATCATTTGTGATGGTCACCAAAAAATTTGCTCCCTCCTTGACGAACCTCCGGCAGAGATCTGGAAAGATGATTTCAAAACAGATGAGAACCCCAAATTTCCCTTGGGGGAGAGGAAGATGAACAATCTCTTTTCCAGGTTTGAAATTTCCAATGCCTTCTCCTATGGATGATTCAATGAAGAAAAGAAGTTTCCGGAGAGGAACATATTCTCCGAAAGGGACAAGGTGGATCTTATCATACTTTCCTATCAGTTCTTTCGATGGAGATACCAAGAAGGCGCTGTTATAGTAATCGACCTTTCCCCTCTCTATCTTATAGAAAGGAGTTCCAAAGAGAAGGAAGGCATTCGTCTTTTCAGGAATTTCGAAGACAATGGGTTGATATTCTTTGACTTCCTGGAAGAAGAAGGGGGTGGCCGTTTCAGGCCAGATAATGAGATCCGGTTTATCCTCAGCAACCTTCATTGACAACTTTCGATAGATCTTTAATGTTTCCAGCTGAAAAGATTCATTCCATTTTATCGACTGGTCGATATTTCCCTGAACCAGACCAACCTTCAATGAAGGACTTTGGATGACCTCTCGATCCACATGGTTTATCTTTACATATCCATAGATCAAAAACACAAGAAGGACGAGAACAGTAAGGACCACCTCTTTTAAAGGAAATGTTCTTTTGAGCCACTGCTGAAGCACCTCGAAGAGTACGGCATTGACGAAAAGGATGATGAAGGAGAGGCCATAGACTCCGGTGATATCTGCCATCTGGATAAAAGGGAGATTGAGATATTGGGTATGGCCCAAATAGGCCCATGGAAAGCCTGTGAGAAGGAAAGAGCGGAGGTATTCCAAAGTGACCCACAAGATGGGAGAAAAAAGAGTGTTTTGAATCCCCGAGCGGACCTGGATGAACCGAGTGAGGAATGTGAAGGCACCTATGAAGAGGCTTAAATAGATAACCAGTAGTAAGAGAATGAGGCCGCTCAGGATGGAGGGGACATTGCCATAAGTATGAACCGCAACAATGATCCAATAGAGAATTCCGAGGAAGGAGACGAAACCGGTAAAGAATCCAAGCTTAAAGCTTTGATATAATCCCTTCCCTTCGATAGAATAAAAAAGGGGAACCAGAGCAAACCAGGCTAAGAATTCGAGATCGAAATTGGGATAGGAGAGAATGAGGAGAATGCCCGAAAGGAGGCTTGATAGGATATCTCTTTTTTTCATAAATCAAATCATTACCCCCACTTTTATCCTCCTCTTGAAGGGAAGGGTAGGGGTGAAGAATATCTTAAAAAATAAAGGGGCTTATTTCAAGGAAGATTTTGAATTTAGGAAGGGATTTGTTGGATAGAAAATAAGAGTCGATGAAACATTTATCTCATACTGCTTAATAGATCCTTTAAAACAAAGATAAAAATACCAAAGAGAATGTAAATGAGAGAAGGGAACTCAGAGCGTAGGGCCTGGGTCCATTTAAACCCATTTGCTTTAAAACGGTGGAAGTTCCTTAGCCTTGGCATCCATCGGGGCACTTCATTGAAATAAGTAAGATAGCCATTTTCCCATCTCTCCGAGAGTTTTTTCTCTTCGTAAAGAACAACAACATGGTAAAGGGCAAAAAAATATAACATCACAAAAGGGGTGAACCAAATAAGTTTTGAAAGTACAGAAAGGCCTGCGGCGATGATGATATTGCCAATATAGAGAGGGTTTCTGACAATCGCATAGGGTCCTGTGTTAACAAGTTCCTTTCCCTTCTTCTTCATCGATGGCGTTCTTCTTCCAATATGTTTCGTAGACCAAAGTCTAATTAAAAAACCGATGAAGATAATTGCAATCCCCAAGGGCCATATGATGAAGTCGTTCTCCATTTCATTGTAATGAGTCATTCCCATAACAACAAATGGGGGGAGATATAGAAAGCTCCTGAAGGAAGCTATCTTTTTCAATATGTTATCTCGCAATGGAAAAGACATTCAAACCTCCAATGCCTATTGAATTTTTACGACGAGTATAAACAGGTTCATATTCATGTGTGGTTCATTTAAAATGAGGTAATTATAAACGTTTTCACACTAAATCACAAAGATAATGAAGTAATGTATTTAAGATCGGCTTACGTTAATCATTAATTCAGCCAATCGACCAGATGACGGCGGTAACCAATATTAAGAAATCTTAATCTAAATTTAATGTAAAATTAATCTTTTCCCTTTAAGATGAATCTTCTGGTTACATTGACATCCCAATGGATTGAGGTTAAATAAAAATAATTATGTTCAAAGTAAAAAAAAGAGCGTTACTGTGGCTGGTATTTACAATTCTTTTTTTATTATTTGCTGGTCTCTTTGGATGGACGATCAAAATTCATCGGGATTATCTGAGTATCCCTCCTGAAACCTTGATCGGAAACAAAATCTCCAATGTAAATGCATTAAAAGAAAAGGGATTCCCATTTTCCTTTTTGGTGATCGGGGATACCCAAGGTCGTGGGATGGCAGAGACCTTAATCAAATCAGCTCTATTTGAGAAAAATTTTTCTTTTATGGTCATCATCGGCGATTTTGTCAAGAGGCCCGATATATGGGACCATCGTTTCTTCCTCGCAGAGATGACAACTGAAATAAAACCTCCTTTCCCGGTCTTCCTTACCGTTGGAAATCACGATGTCGATTATGCTTTGAAAATAAAAGAGCCCAAGCGTCGGGTGACTCCAGAGGTTTTTGAATCCCTTTATGGAGCAAGGAATTTCGATTTTGTCTTCAATCAATGTCTTTTCATCCTCCTTGACCTTGATATGAGAAATCAGACAGGCTATCTAAATTATCTTCGAAATACTTTATCTCAGAAAGGAGGAGGGAAGAAGCATATTTTTATTTTTCTTCATTTTCCCCCACAAGAGGTGTGGGAAACCATTCATCCCTCAATACCTAAAGAAGAGATGAGTCCTTTGCTACCTAATGAAAATGAGTTTTTTTCCCTTCTTGAAACCTACAAAGTAACAACCTGTTTTTTCGGACATTATCACGGCTACTGGAGAGGGCAGAGGAATGGGGTGAATCTGGTTGTCGTTGGAGGAGGTGGTGGTAGTTTAAAGAGTTGGCAACCAGAATGGGGAAAATTCCACCATATATTGAAAGTGACCGTTGATCAGAGTATAATCTCCGAAGAAATGATCACTCGTCCGGAGAAATTGAGTGTTGACGATTCACTGGAGTGGTGGATATGGGCGTGCTTTTTACCGATCATTGAAAACAGGACGTGGGTCGTTTATGGACTATTTATTCTCTTTTTATCTTCGGGTGCTGCTTCGCTTAATTTCTTTATCCTCTCCTTGAAAAAAAGGAAACGCGATGAACGCAAAAGATTTTAAAGGTGGTCTTTGGCCAATGAAACTACTGCTGATTGGAGTAGGGAGATTCGGGAAGAACCACCTGAAAACTCTCGTCGATCTTGTGGATGAACTTTATGTGGTCGATTCAGACCCGAATCAACTGAAGGTGTGCGAGGAATTCTCAATTCCGAGAAATCGTCTTTCCACCGATTATCATGATTTCCTTGGTCGGGTGGATGGAGTTGATGTGGTTACGCCAGCAGACAGTCATCTGAGAATTTGTAAGGAATGCTTTGAGAAGGGAAAAGATGTCTTTGTAGAGAAACCCATCGCCCTTACTTCTGCTGAGGCGAAAGAAATGATCTCTCAGGCAGGAAAGAGAGGATTGATTCTTCAAGTGGGCCATCGCTATCGCTACCATCCTGCTTCTTCAAAAATAAGGGGGTTCATTGAGGAGGGAAAGCTCGGTGAAGTCCAGTATGCTTATGGCCATTTCATAGGGTTCAAAAGACCAAGGACCGATGTGGGAGTGACTCAGACAGATGCCATCCACTATTTTGACCTCTTTAACTACCTTTTTGGAAGTCCCCCCCAAGCCGTGAGGGCTGTCGTGAGACATTATCTCAACCTTCCTCTGGATGATACTTCCTTCTCTATCCTGGAATATGGACAAAAGCTCGTTTTTGTTGAAGCAGGCTATATGCCGCCTGAGAAT
>Ga0315284_10012545_pt1 | contig 12065 bp, 10 predicted proteins | sample YL17G09_16_MG_FD_203696 | JGI IMG/M metagenome (GOLD analysis project Ga0315284, IMG submission 203696) | Sediment microbial communities from Yellowstone Lake, YNP, Wyoming, USA - YL17G09_16 | ecosystem: Environmental > Aquatic > Freshwater > Lake > Sediment | place: USA: Wyoming | collected...
GCGGGTGAACGACGAAAACCAGGTATGCGACGGCCGCCCCGAGCAAGGCCGAGCCGAGCGCTGGTAGCGCCTTGATCATGGCGTTGTCCCGTCATACCCAAAGATCGAGCGGAGCGACGACCTGGGTGCAGTGTGGCGGATTGGCCGAACAGCACCAGCGGAGCCCCTTCGTGTCCAGGACTGGGCGGACGTCTGGGTATATGCCGTCGTGCCTACCGTCGCGAATGCGACACTGACCCGGCCCGGCAGCGGCGCGGGCGGCCGCGATCACTTCATCGAGGGATGCACCGCGCTCGATCAATGATGCGACGCGTGTGCGTAGGATTTCGTCGTCCATTCCGCCCTCCCTCTGCCCCCGGCGTGCCTACTGCTGCTGGGACAACGGCGAGTTGCCACCCCGAGGTGTAGCGGCTGAGTACAGCCGTGTCCAGTGCGAACAGACTCCGATGCGGGTCTGGCGCTTGGGGCCCGGCCCGCCCTGTGCCGTGCAAGTGCACGATCCCGCGATAGTGTCGGGGCGGGCGGTCTCCCGGGCCCTTGACGGCAGGCGCCATGCTGGCCGCGATGGACCATCGCAGAGAACGCTTCGCCTGGATCAACAACGCGCCCGACGCCATGGTGGGCGGGGGGCCCGCGCACGGATGATGGCAGAGGCTGACGGCCCGCGATGACGATCTTCCACGACACCGAGAACGGCTGGCGCCCGTTGAGCGACTGGCGGTACGCGAGCGAGGAGGAGCTCGAGCGTCTTCTGCTCGGGCGGCCGGACCCTCATCGCGCCGAGCGGGGCCTATCGCTGGGCCGGGGCCGCCGCCGGTGCGCTGCGATGAGCGCCCTGTACGCCTCTGCCGCTGGGGTGATCGCCCGATCCAGGCCCGTGGGACTCTGATCGAGCCGCCAGAGGCCCATTCGGCGCAGCCACGGGCCGATCCCATCTTGTGGGCCGGCATCGCGTCCAGGAGGCTCCAGCGGAGCGATGTCGACCGAACCGTCGGCGCGTTCGATGCGGACTCGGAAGTCCTCCAGAGGATATCCGCCTGCGGCGTAGCCCCAGTCGACGAAGTCGAGGATTGGCCACCAGGTGTACCCGTGGACCGGGAGACCTGAGTCCGCCGCTGCCAACGTGGCGGCCACCGATTCCCGCAGCCACGCCTCGCGGCGGCCATCGTCGCCGTCAACCGCGGTCTCGGAGACCAAGACCGGCCTGCCGTATCGGTCGGCGAACTCGCGAAGGGCGGTGACCAGGTCCGCGCCACAACCCCCACCTGCGACCTCGACCATCTCTCCATCGCGCTCGAGGAGCTCGCGAACGGAGAAATCCGGGTAGAAGTTCACGCCGATGAGGTCAACATCGACTGCCCTCTCGGCCAGGCAACCCAGGTCCAACTCGCTCGCCCCATGGTGGAGCAGCCACCCGCACAGGGGGTGGTTGCCGTCAACGCGGCCAAGGAGCAGATCAGTCGGCAGGAGCGCCCGGAGGCGCGAAAGCTCAGATGCGTCGGCCTTTGCCTCCGATGCCGGCCGCAGGACTTTGGCGGACTCGACGTGGACGATGGTCGGGACCGATTGCACGGAGCGAATGGCGGCAACCGAACGCTGCATGCCGTCCACGACAGCCAGCAGGACTTGGGTCCACCCCTCCGGGCCATTCAGATACGGAGGCCAACCTCCGGACTCGCCGCAGAACGCCGCCGTGACCGTGGGCTCATTCAGCGGCGTGTAGTGGTCGACGATGTCGCTGTAGCGTCGGGCGAACTCGCCCTCGTAGGTGGCGACAGCCTCGGGGTACCTAAGATCGACGAAACCAGCATCCAGCCAAGGCGCCACACCGTAGTGCATCAGGTCGGCGATGACCGTCAGGCCGCACTTGCCGGCGGCGTGTTCCATCGCTAGATCGACCCACTCCCAGTCGAAGACGCCCTGGGCAGGGTTCACCCGGTGCCACGGCACGCCGTAGCGGATGGCGTCGATCCCCAGCGACGCCGCAAGGTCGAGGTCCTCGCGGAACCGGCGGTAGTGCTCCGTGAGCTCGAACTCGTCAAGGGTTCGGCCGCTGCGGCGATTGGGGATGCCGATGAAGGTGTCCTCGAAGCCCGCGCACCACGAGAAGGCGCGCGTGGCCTGCACGGCATTCACTTGAGCCCGGTTATCGCAACGCCTCTGACGAACTGGCGTTGGGCGAGGAGGAAGCCGATCAGCAAGGGCAGGATAGTGATGGTCGCCCCAGCCAGAAGAAGCGCGTGCTCGATCACGTGCTGACCCATGAACAGGGTGAGGCCGGCCGGCAGCGTGCGCATGTCCGGCGTGGTGGTGATCACGAGCGGCCAGAGGAAGTCATTCCAGTTGTACATGAAGTGGAAGATGAACAGCGTGCTCAGGGCCGGCTTTGATAGCGGCAGGATCACCTTCCGGTAGATCGTGAACTCGCTGGCCCCGTCGATCCGCGCCGCTTCGTCGAGATCCCTGGGGATCCCTAGGAAGAACTGGCGCAGCATGAAGATCCCGAAGGCATTGGTGGCCCGCGGCAGGATCAGCCCTGCGAAGGAGTTCAGCCAGCCAAGCTGGCTCACGGTCAGGTAGAGCGGTACAAGGGTGATCTGGAACGGGACCATGAGGACAAGGAGGACGACCCAGAAGGCGAGGTTCTGCCCCCGGAACCGCAGCCGGGCCAGGGCGTAGGCGGCGAGCGAGTCCAGGACGAGGGAGAGGCACGCCACTCCGCCTGCGAAGACCACTGAGTTCAGGAAGAAGCGGCCAAACGGGATGCGTCGCCACACGTCGGCGTAGGCAGCCGCAGTGGGCGCCACCGGGAGCAGCGTGTCCGGGTGCTGGAAGAACTCGGGTTCGGGCTTGAAGGAACCGGCCACCATCCAGACGAATGGGAGCAGGACGACGACGGCCCCGAGGTAGAGGGCGATGTGGATCGCCGCCGATCCGAGCACGGCACGGCGACTCAGCGGCCGTCGGCGGGAACGCACGGACGCGGACACCTCAGTCAACCTCGCGGTACCGGAAGAACCGGAGCTGGAAAACCGCCAGGACGACGATGATCAGGAACAGGACCCAGGAGATCGCCGACGCGTATCCCAATCGGAACAGCTCGAACCCCTGCCGATAGACGTAGCTGACCAGGGTCTCGGTCGAGAACAGCGGCCCGCCGCGGGTCATGACGTAGATCTGGTCGAAGGCCTGGAGCGAGGCGATCACGCTGATCACCGTCACGAACAGGAGCGTCTGCCTGAGCCCCGGGATCGTGATGTGAAGGAACTGCTGCCATCGGCTCGCGCCGTCGATCTCGGCCGCCTCGTAGTGCTCGGCGGGGATCCCCTGGAGGCCCGCGAGCAGGATCACCATGTTGAAGCCGAGCGTCTTCCAGATCCCGACGACGATCACGGCCAACATGGCCGTCCCGGGCTCGCGCAGCCAGGCGATGCGCGGCAACCCGAGCTCCGCCAACCATGCCGAGACGAGACCGATATCCGGGTCGAACAGGAACGCCCAGACAATGGCCATGATGGCCAGCGAGCTGATTACAGGGATGAAGTAGGCCGAACGCAGGAACGCGCGGCCTCGGATCTTCCCGTTGAGGGCGACTGCTAGTAGGAGCGCCAGCCCGATCTGGAATGGGCCCCCCACAATCGTGTAGACGACTGTGTTCCTCAGCGCGTTCCAGAATCGCGGATCCCCGACTAGCTCCTGGTAGTTGCCGGCTCCGACGAAGGGCCGCTCTTGCGCCATGAACGACCATTCGTGGAGGCTCATCCAGAAGGCCTGCACGATCGGCCAGATCGTGAACACGATCAGTGCCACCGCGCTGGGAGCGATGAAGAGATAGGCCGGGTTAAGGCGGCGGTGCATTGTGGTGGTTCTGACCTGGCTGGATCGGAACAGAAAGGGCCCGGGGTCGCCGTCGAGGAGGATACGGTCGCCCCGGGCCGGATTCTGCCGCTTCGCGCTGTCGACTACGTGAGTCTCACTTGCAGCCGAGAACGGCGTCCATCTGCTTGGCCGAATCCGTCAAAACCGCATCGGCCGGTTCGCCGCGGGTCAAACGCCCGATGGCGGTCGAGAAGATCTCGTCGACCTGGCTGAAGTTGGGCACGCCGGCGAGATACAGGCGGGAGTAGGGCACGGCCGCCGCGAACTTGGGCACCCACGGGTTCTTCGCGAGTTCGGGATCATCGGCCATGTCGGTGCGGCTCGGCGGGAAGCCCGAATTGGCGCTGAGGTACCGCTGTGCATCCTTGCCATTCCACCAGGCGAGGAACTCGAGTGCGGCGTCCTTGTTCTTGGTGGCCTTGTTCACGACGAACGGGACTGCCGCGGCGAGCGTGACCTGCGGCGCCGACCCTCTCGGGATGGGCGCCACGTCGTAGTCGATGCCCGCTGGCGTGTAGACACCCGTCGCCCACGGCCCATTCATCTCCATGGCGGCTTTGCCCGCGGCGATGAGGTTGTCGGCCTCTCCGCCAGTCAGCCCGACGGGAGAGATGGCGTCGCTGGCGATGAGGTCGGCCCAGGACTTGACGGCCGCGATCGTCTTGGGGTCGTCAAGCATGGAGCAACCGTCCTGCCCGACGATATCCCCGCCATCGGCCCAGATCAGGATCGGCCACATCGCAATCGTGGCGTGGTCCGCCAGGGCAATGCCGTACTGCCCCTTCGCCTTGTCCGTGAGCGCCTTGGCATAGGTCCGGAATTCGTCCATCGTGGACGGGGGCTTGGTCAGGCCGGCTGCGGCATACAGTGCTTTGTTGTAGTAGACCATCAGGGTCGCGAGGTTGGCCGGCGCAGCGTAGATCTTGCCGTCGGCACTGAAGCCCTCGAGCACTGCCGGTGGCAGCGCGGCTGGGTCAACCTGCTTCTCGCCTGTCCCGAACATCTCATCGAGCGGGAGAATGAGGCCCCCTTTGACGTACTCGAGGACCGTGCCCGGGTTGTAGTCGGGCGTCACGATGTCCGGGCCCTGTCCGCTGGCGAACGCTGCCGGCGTCGTGGTCTTGATCGTGTCCCAGGGCTGGATGTCCATCCTCGCTTCGATGTTCGGATGGGTGTCGTTGAACAGCTTGACCAGGCCCTCATAAGCGGCGCGATCACCGCCGGTGAACCCGGTCAGGAGGTTGAGCACGACCTTCTCGGCGGGCGCGGCCGTCGGCGCAGCGGTGGCCGGGGCCTGCGTCGAGGGCGCGCCAGATGGCGCGGCGGTCGGGCTGGGTGACGCGGCAGTGCCGCAGCCGGCTAGCGCGAGCGCCACCGCCAGCACGAGCGCGGATTGGATGAACGATCTCCTCATCAAGAACCTCGCTCCTCCGTGGGATCGCACCGGCCGCTGACCGCAGCCGTGGTGGCCCTTCTGCTTAGTCGAATCGTTTCGACCACGCCAAGTGTAGACCGTGCTGTCAAGCGCCTTCGCACGATGGTGAGCTGGGACCGGCGGCCTTGACTCGGTATGGTTAAATCGTTTCTAACATGCAGTCCATGGATCGCCCTGCCCACAGTGGCCGCCCAACTCTCCGTGATGTGGCTCGTCTCGCCGGGGTCTCGTTGTCGACGGCGTCGATGGCGCTGCGGGACGATCCCCGAACGGCTAAGCCAACGCGCGCGCGAGTACGCCGGGCGGCAGAGACGCTGCGCTACGTGCCCAACTCCCTCGGACGAGGCCTGCGCGCTCACCGCGCCGGCTCAATCGCCCTCGTCATTCCCCACGCCAGCGACCATGTCTTCGCACACCCCTACTTCCTCGAACTCCTGGCCGGCATCACACAGGTCTGCAGCGAACGGGACTGGATGCTGCAGCTATCGATCTCCCCGGTCGAGCAGGACCAGGAAACGCCGTATCTCCGCGTGCTCCGAAGTCGTGCCGTGGACGGCGTGGTCGTCGCATCGGCATCGTTGGAGGACCGGCACGTCCTCCTGCTTGCCGCGTCCGGGTTCCCCGCCGTGTTCATCGGCCGCTATCCGCACGACCCCCGAGTCGATGCGATCGGCGTGGACGACCGTGGGGGTGCGCAGGCCGCGACCGATCATCTGATCGAGATACACGGCGCGACTCGGGTTGCGCACCTGGCCGGACCGCCGACCGCCCTATCGGCCCTCGATCGGATCGACGGCTACCGAACCTCGCTCAGCCGCCACGGCCTCGTGTACCGCGAGGAACTGGTCACCTACGGCAACTTCGATCAGCGCTCGGGCAAAGATGGCTGCCGTGAACTTCTGCGCAGAGGCGGTTTCGACGCGGTCTTCGCTGGCAACGACGAGATGGCGGTCGGGGCGCTGCGTGCCCTGCGCGAGGCGGGGCTTCGAGTTCCCGAAGACGTCGGCCTCGCGAGCTTCGACGACCTGCCGCTGGCATCAGTCGTGACGCCGGCGCTCACGACTGTCAATCAGCCAGTGAGTGGGGTCGGCGCCGCGGCGGCATCGAGGCTGATCGAGCTCATCGAATCCCCTGGCCAGGAGGCTTCACAGATCCAGTTCCCGGTGACGCTGGAGATCCGGGAATCGTGCGGCTGCAATCGATGACCGGGCGTCGAGCCACCACGGCCACCCGTCAATGGGTCACGGTTGAGGTTTCCCACGACGAGGGTGGAGTCATTGCTTTGCGCCCAGCAGGCGGCGATGCAGGCGCCATCGTCCATCCGCCGGATGTGATCGATGACGGCCGAGCGCCGATGGTGTGGGACTCGATCCGCTCTCGCTCTCCCCGGACCGTGGAGGCCATCGCCAAACCACGCCTTCGGGGGAGTGGGCCGGTCGCATACGCCTCCCTCAGTCTGACGAGCCTGTCACGATTGGGCGGCGTGCGCCTCGACTGGATAGTCGAGTTCAGTACGCCAACCGCTGTTGCGCTCGAGCTTCCGGTGACCCTGCAGGATGTTCCGCCACTGCCGGGCCGCCTCGACCTGCCTGGGCTCTACGCCGGAGCGGATGTCGCGGGCGGCGGCATGTACCCGAGACTCGATCCTCGTGCCGGGTTCGGCGTGCGGGCCGACCGGCTGCCCCAGGTCGCGGCACTGGCTCTCGCCGAACCGGGGTCCTGGGCGTACTTCTCGGCCGACGAGACACCGACCCCCGCGGTCGCAGGCCTGGTCTGGGCGGTGTGCGGATCGGCGGACAAGGGGGGGCTCCGCCTGGCCTTCCGTTATCCGCAGGCCGAATGGGGTCATCTGTCGGATCGAGTTGGCAGCGCCTACGTGGCGAAGCGCACGGTCGCCGCCGGCGAAGACCGGCGGCGGCGGTGGCGGCGAGGCGAGCACATGCGCGCCCGCCTGTACCTCATCCGGATGGCGGCGGCAGGCACGAACGACCTCGGCGCCGTGCCGAGGCTGCTCTGGCGCTGGCGTCGTCTCACATGGGATGGCCCCGATGATCCGCTCGACCAGGTGGCAGCCAGGCTCCACTGGGTCAACCGGCGGCTTTGGAACCCGGATCTGGAGCAATACGAGTCGCCTGAAGGATCGGGGACGGCACTGGCTGGTTTCGCCGAAATGTCGCTGTCGATGGCGGTCGCGACGATTCAGCACGCGGCGCTGGTCACCGGTGACACGCGCGACTTCGCTTCGGCAGCCAAGGCCTGCCAGGCAATCGACACCTGGCTCACCGATGGTGTCGCTCCCGATGGTGCTCTGCTTCCCGTTCGCGATGCGCACGGGTTCCGGTTCGGTCGGCGCCTCTACGGCGACGAGGCGGGACTCCGAGTCAGTTCCGAGCACGTGGTGGAGCCGCTTCGGTTGGCGACCGAGGCGCGCGCCCTGTTGAGCGCTTCTCGGCTGGTGGGCTCACAGGGCCCACGCTGGAGGGCGGCGGTCCAGGGCGCGGCGATGTGGCTCGATCTCCATCGCGCGGGCGGCGTGGTGCCTTCGCTGCTCGACGGGAACGGGGCGGCCCTCTCAGCAGACCCAGCCCCGACCGCGGCGTTCGTGGCACTCCTGGCGGACCTGGCGGCCGATCACGGCGATGCCGCACAGGCCACCGACCTCGTCGCGCATGCTCGGGATGCATATGACCGGACGGTCGCGCCGGGGGCGGCTCGTCGCCGGTTCGGCGGCCAGACGCTCGACGCATCATGCCCCGACCGAGAGGCGGCGATCTCCGCCCTGGACGCGAGCCTGGCGATGTTCGAGGCGACCCGCGAGCGCCCCTTCCTCGAAGATGCGAGGGTAGCGGCCGATGTCGTACTCTCCTACACCTTCGTCTATGCCATCCGGACGTTCGACCCGGGCAGCGATGCCGTCGAGCGGTCGATCTCGACCCTGGGCGCGACGCTCGTCTCGCCGGAGAACCAGCAGCTTGATCCCTTCCCCGTTGCGTCGCAACTGATCCGGCTCGGCCTGTACTCCGACGACCCGGTCGCTCTCCGCGCCGGTTGCGCCTCGCTCGCCTGGTGCCTGGACGGCAGGTGGGCGATCCGCGAGCCGGATGGAATACGGCAGCCTGAGCAGTTCAACCACACCCGCTGGCACTACAACACGTTCTTCACCGAACGTGGCGACCTCCGCCGTGGGATGCCCTGCTTCGGGCGCCTCGACAGCGAGCACGGCTGGGCACAGGTGGCGCCGATCAGGGCGTTTCTCGAGCTGGGCCACCTCACGCTCGATTGGCCAAGTGGCCGTATCGCCTGCCCACCGGGGTGTGAGGCAGCCGTGATCGAGCGCCGACCCGACGCGGTCACAGTGCGGCTGGCGAACCAGAGGAGAACACCGCTTGCGTCGCCGGTGCTCGTGCGCGTATTGCGCCCGCCCCGTGTGGCGGCGATTCGACTGATCACAGACGACGGCGCTCAGCAGGTTCCGTGGTTCCGTCTACTCGAAACGCTGTCTGTCACGCACCCAGTGACAACGCACCTCGACCTGACGATCACTGCGGCTGACTAACCGGCCCTCGTACCACCCCGGAGGATCAGGTGTACTACAAGCCGGATTGGGAGCAAGCGAAGACGCGCTTGCTTGCTTGGTGGAACCACGACATCGTTGACAGGTGCTGCATCGCGGTCCACGCCCCGCGGAGGGGGTCGGATCTGCCCGCGTTCCCGGATCTTCAGCAAGGGCCATGGCTTGGCGGTCTCGACGAGATAGATGACGAGGACGCCGAAGGGATCGCTCGATGGTGGACCGACCCTGATCTTAACCGTCAACGCGCGATTACCTGGTTCGAGCACACCTTCTTCGGCGGTGAGGCTCTGCCCATCACCTACGTGAACTGGGGGGCCATGGCGCTCGCCGGCATGCTCGGCGCCCCTGTCGATTTCCAGAGGAGCACCGTCTGGTACGGCCCGGTGATCCACGACTGGGCCACGTGGGAGTGGCCCACCGACCCGCGGAATAGCACGACCTGGCAGACCCTGGTCGCGATCATCGACGCGATGGCCGAAGGGGCGGCCGGACGCTACTTCGTGGGCAAGCCCGAACTCGGCAATGGAGCGGACGTCCTGTCGCTGATGCGCGGGATGGAGAACCTCGCGCTCGATCTCTACACGGAGCCGGCTCACGTAGCGCGGGGGGTGGAGGTCATCTCCGACGCGTGGGTCAGCCTCATGGAGGAGATGCACCAGCGCCTGACCGACATCAATGACGGAGGCGATGTCCTCGCCTGGATGGGACTGTGGGCGCCGGGACGAGTCGATCAGATCGCCTGCGACTTCTCGTCGGTCATCTCGCCGGACATGCTGCGCCGGTTCTTCCTGCCCGAGATCGCGAAGATGGGCAGCTGGTGCGACTTTGGCGTCTACCACCTCGACGGCCGTGCCTGCCTAACGAACCATCTGGATACGATCCTTGCCCAGCCGGGCATTCGGGCTATCCAGTTCACCCCGGGGGCTGGAAGCCCGCCGACAGGCACGCCCGAGTACCTGCCGCGGTATCGCCGCATCCTCGACAGCGGTCGGGGGCTCTACCTGCTCGTCCAACCGAATGAGGTGGAACCGCTCGTCACCTCCCTCGGACCCGAGGGCCTGTTCCTGAGGACCTACGTTGACAGCCAAGACGAAGCCGAGCGACTCCTTGCCGATGTGGGGCGCTGGTCAGCCCGGCGGGACGTGTTCGGCGTTCCGCTCTCCGCAAGATGAACTCCAGATTGCGGCCCGCTAGACCTCGGGTCGTCCGGACCGGGGCGTGGGGCTTGGGGCGGACCCGCGCATGGACCGCCCTGCTGGCGAACGTGCGCGGCTGCAACTACGTCACGTCAAGCGCTGTCAATGCCATTGATATGTGGCAGTCGGGGTCTCTGGATCTTCGAGCTGTTGATCGCGAGCTTGCCTTGGCGCGCGCCGTCGGGCTCAACAGCGTTCGGGTGTTCCTGCCCTACCTCGTGTGGCGCTCCGAGCAAGACCACTTCCTGCGACACATCGACGGTTTCCTTGCAGCCGCTGCACAGAACGGGCTGTCCGTCCTTCCAGTGCTCTTCGACGACGTCAACTTCGCCGGCGTGGACCCGCAGCTCGGTGACCAGCCTGACCCTATCCCTGGCGTCCACAACAGCCGCTGGACGGCGAGCCTCCCCGTGGCCGGCCTTGAGGACCCGGGGGAGCGTCCGTGGTTGGAGCGCTACGTGCGCGAGACGGTGAGTGCCTTCGCACGTGACGCTCGTGTCCTCGTCTGGGACGTGTACAACGAGCCTGGCAACTCGGGCGTGGGCGACCGCAGCGACTGGCTTGTGGAGGCCAGCTTCATGTGGGCCCGCGCCGTCGAGCCCGTCCAACCGTTGACCGCCGGCGAATGGGAGGGCACGGATGCCCGGGCTCCAGGGTGGCTCATGGCTCTGTCGGACATTGCCTCATTCCACGCCTACGAGAGCCCGTCCGATCATGCGCTGGCAGAGAGACTCGACCGCGTGCTCGCTTCTCGCCGGCCTGTCCTGTCCACCGAGTGGCTTCATCGAGGGGTCGGCAACACCTTCCAAGCGATGCTGCCGATCTTCCGGGCCGCCAGGATCGGCTGGTACTCATGGGGGCTCGTGGCGGGGCGAACCCAGACCTATCTGCCGTGGGAAACCTCGCGAGCTTTTGTGCCGGCGGGCCAGTGGCAGCACGATCTGCTCCAGGCGGACGGCGAAGCCTGGGACGCCTCCGAGATCGCCCTTATCCGCGAGGAACTCCGGCGTGAGTGCCGCCGTAGAGGTCGGAATCGCGCGCGCGTCTTCTCCCGCATCGTCCGCGACGCCGGCAGCCGCACACCCGGTGCCAGCCCGGGGCAGCTCACGATGTTGCCATAGTGTGAGTTCGCGGCGACGTCCGATTCTTCGGTTGCGGCCAACGCCCGACTCAGATCATGGTGGACCCGTCAGCCAACCTCAGGGCTCGCGATCTCGCGAGCGAGTAGCCCGATGAATCCCTGGGCAGAGGTGCGCGTCTGCTCGTCGTCGAAGCCGGTCGTCCCTCGGGACATGCGACAGCGGAGCGCCGCGTCGATGAGCCAGGCCCATGCGGGCATCCGTTCGGACACCCAGGCCGCCCCCTCCTGCTTCGAGCAGGGTAGGCCGGTGCGAACGGTCCGGAGCGCGCGGCACAGGGACAGGACCGCATAGGTCAGAAACCCGGGGCCGGCGTCGTCGCAGTTCCGGTCTCCCAGCCATCCCGCGTAGCGCCGGACCGCAGCGACGTACTCGGCGCTCGTGATCGGCGGGATGACGTCGGTCGGGGCCACGCCATGGAGGGTGACCCCCGTCTCCCGGACGAGATACCAGTTCTGGTGCCAGTCGGCCACGTCGCCGACGACATGGAACGGCTCGCCCGGGCTGACCACCGCGAGCGAGCCGTCGCTCGTTCGGAACAACTGGAGCGTCGCCCATCCGACGTAGATGATCTCGAGGCGGTCGCGCCACTCCAGATTGCGGTTGATGACGTCGAGCTGCATCCGGTCCAGGCCGGCAAGGTCGATCGCCTCGACCTCCGGCGTCGTCACGACCACGAGGTCGATGTCGCTCACGCCCTGGTCGAAGCCGCCGGATACCGCCGACCCATAGAGGTAGATTCCGACGCCGGGGTTCCGCAGCTAGACGCCCCGGAAGGCATACGGACGGGCTGGTCTGAGCACGAAACGGGCCGTCGGATGGGTCTCCGGAGCCGTTGTGCA
>Ga0315284_10012546_pt1 | contig 12065 bp, 9 predicted proteins | sample YL17G09_16_MG_FD_203696 | JGI IMG/M metagenome (GOLD analysis project Ga0315284, IMG submission 203696) | Sediment microbial communities from Yellowstone Lake, YNP, Wyoming, USA - YL17G09_16 | ecosystem: Environmental > Aquatic > Freshwater > Lake > Sediment | place: USA: Wyoming | collected...
GGGCATCACGCAACACTCGACGGGCACCGATAACGTCCTCACCCTGGCCAACCTGGCCATGCTCACCGGCAATATAGGAAAGCCCGGCACCGGCGTGAACCCGCTGCGCGGCCAGAACAACGTGCAAGGTGCCTGCGACATGGGCGGCCTGCCCAACGTGTACACCGGCTACCAGCGGGTGGACTCAGGGGAGGCCGCGGTTAAGTTCGAGGAGGCCTGGGGGGTGGAAAACCTTTCCAGGCAGGCCGGGCTCACCATCACCGAGATGACCGGGAAGGCGGCGGAGGGCGAGCTGCGCGCGCTGTTCATCATGGGGGAGAACCCCATGGTCTCCGACCCCGACATCAACCACGTGCGGGAGGCCCTGGGCAAGCTGGACTTCCTGGTACTCGCGGACATCATGGAGAACGAGACCATGGAGTTCGCCCACGTCGTGCTCCCCGCGGCATCCTTCGCGGAGAAGGAGGGCACCATCACCAACACCGAGCGCAGGGTGCAGAGGATACGCAAGGCCATAGAACCGGTGGGGCGGTCCAAGGCGGACTGGGAGATCGTCTGCCTGCTCGCGGCGGAGATGGGCGCCTCCGGCTTCGACTTTGCCTCGCCCGAGGAGGTCTTCGAGGAGATAAGGAAGGTCACTCCCTCCTACGCCGGCATCACCTATGAGCGCCTGGGGACGCAAGGCCTGCAGTGGCCCGTCCCCTCCGAGGACCACCCGGGTACGCCCATCCTGCACACCGAGGATTTCCCCATCGGGAAAGGAGTACTAAGCGCAGTGGAGTTCCGCGAGCCGGCGGAGATGCCGGACGAGGAGTACCCGTACATCCTAACCACCGGGCGCCTGCTCTTCCACTACCACACCGGCACCATGACCCGGCGCTCGCCCTCCCTGGTGCGGGAGATCGACCGCGCCTTCGTGGAGGTGAACCCGGTGGATGCTTCCGCACTGGGCATAAGGCAGGGCGATCGCGTTAAGGTCTCCTCGCGTCGCGGCAGCGTGGAGGTGGACGCCAAGGTCACCGACAAGGTGGGGAAGGGAGTCATCTTCATGCCCTTCCACTTCGCCGAGGCGGCGGCCAACCTGCTCACCAACACCGCCCTGGACCCGGTGTCGAAGATCCCCGAGCTCAAGGTCTGCGCCGCCCGCCTAGACATCTAAGGGGTCAGGTCTTGTTCTTTGCATACTCTGGTATGTCAAAGGAAGAAGCATAATTCTAATACCCTTTAGCAGGCATTTCATAGAGCCCATAAGGCTCAGATATGTAAAAAACAAGACCTGACCCCTTAGCCTTCCCTATATAACTTATATATGTTATATAATTAATAAATACACATAAACATATTATTCCCTATCAGAAAGGTAATTGGATTTCGGGCAGATCCTAACGGTCAAATCATTTAGATAGAGCGAGAGAGTGAGACAGATGGCAAGACCCCTGAGGATTCAGACAGAAGATGCACTCTATCATGTTACCGCTAGAGGAAACGAGAAGAAAGACATTTATATTGATGACCACGACAGATATTTTTTCCTCAAACTACTGGAGGAAATCGTAGAGAGCTATGAATTGGTTGTATATGCGTTCTGTCTCATGGGCAACCATTACCACCTGCTGGTAAGAACCCCAAATGCAAACCTGTCCAGAGGTATGCGTCAACTGAATGGTGTTTATGCTCAACATTTCAACAAGCGCCATGATCGAGTAGGTCATTTATTCCAAGGAAGGTTTTCCGCTGTTCTGATAAAGGAGGAAGAGGGCGACGAAGAGCGTTTATTGACCGCTGCTCGCTATGTTGTCATGAATCCGGTGAGGGCGGGTTTAGCCTCGAGCCCAGAGGATTGGAGATGGTCTTCATACCGCGGTACGGCCGGAATGACCAAACCACCCTCCTTTCTTGATCCTGACCAGATACTAAGTTTTTTCGCTACAAACAGAAAGTCGGCATGCCAGCAGTATATCGCTTTCGTGAGAGGGGGCGGCGTGAAGGAATCGCCGTTTTCCGAAGCAAGGGGAGGAATAGTCATTGGCGGAAAAGAACTCATCGAAATCTCGGCGGCGAGGTTGCTCGGAGAGATAAGCGATGAGGTCCCTAAGAGAGAACGTTTTGCAGATCGGCCATGTCTGGAGGAGATATTCAAGGATAACGAACGAGATATTGGTATCTACAAGGCTTTTCGAAAATATGGATATAAGCTGAAGGACATAGGGGACTTCTTAGGGCTGCATTATTCAGTTATTAGCAGGATTGCAAAAAGGGTCGGTAACGTTTGAGGGGTCAGGTCTTGTTTTTTGCATTGTATAGCTCGTTATCTATAGTAAAGTCCCTGCTAGAAGGGTAGAAGATTGCGATTTTTCTATTCAGATACCAGAGTATGCAAAAAACAAGACCTGACCCCTTAGGCGCCGAACTTGTTGAGGCGCTGGGCGTTGGCCAGCATGAGGGGCATGAGGTCCATGGCGGAGAAGATGCCCAGGCCGCCGCGGGCGCAGGCGCTCTCCCCGAAGGAATCCACGTAATCACGCCTCTCCCAGCGTGAGCGCAGCAACAGCGGGGAGGGGTGCCAGCTGTGGCCCTTGAGCAGTGCGGGGGTGGAGTGGTCGCCGGTCACCACCAGCACGTCGGGTTCCAGGTCGATGAGGCGCGGCAGCAGCCTGTCCACCTCCTCGATACAGGCGACCTTGGCGTCGAAGTCACCGTCCTCACCACGGCTGTCGGTGTACTTGTAATGGATGAAGAAATAGTCGTATTCCTCCCAGGCCCCCTGCAGGGCTTCGAGCTGGTCGGAGAAGGAAGGGCCGGTCTCGACGAGCTCCATGCCCACCAGCTCTGCCACGGCGCGGTACATGGGATAGGTAGCCACCGCGCCGGCGCGTATGGAGTAGAGGTCGGTAATGCGGGGGAGATCCGGCAACTTGGCAAATCCCCGGGTGACGATCATGTTGGCGGGGTGCTCGTCCACCAACACCCCGGCAACCTTGTCCAGGTAGGCATTGACCATCGCGGCGGTGCGCTCCGCGGCCTCCCCTCCTCCCGGGAGGGCCTCACAGGGAAGGGGCGCCAGGCCGGTACGCTGGGGGTCGGTGCCCGTCACGTTCTCAGAGAGCCCGGAGCCGTGAAAGACCAGGGCGGCGCGATGCTCCTTCTCGGGCCGGATGTCCGCCTCCACGCCCTCCAGCCGGATACCCGCCAGCTTCTCGCATAGGCGCGCGTTCATGTCTGTCGATATCCTGCCGGCGCGGCGGTCGGTGATGACCCCGCCCTCGATGGTGCAGAAGTTGATGCGCGCAGCCAGGTCCTCCGGACCCAGGTCGATCCCCACGCCCAATGCCGAGAGGACGCCCCTCCCCACCTCGAAGCGCACCGGGTCGTAGCCGAAGAGGGCCATGTGTGCCGGGCCGCTCCCCGGCGTGATGCCCGGGGAGATGGCGTGGATAAGGCCGCATATGGACTCGCAGGCCAGCGCGTCGAGGTTGGGGGTGCGCGCCGTCTCCAGCTCCGTCAGGCCGGTGCCGGGGTTAGGCAGGCCTCCCAACCCATCCAGGACCAGGAGGACCATGCGGGATGGGGAAGAGGTGGAGAGTCCGGATACCAGCTCTATATCGCTCAAGGGGCAACCTCCTCGCTCTCGGGACCACCTTGCCATATCACAGCCGCAGTCGTATCACCTCTCACTTGAAAAGTACCTGCGAGGGTACTAAAAAAGCAAGACCCGATCCTTTATTGACGCCTGCCCCCATGTGTCGATTGGACGGCTGACCCCATGTGGATGGAAACCTGACCCCCTAGAGGCCCATGAGGAAAGGGTTGGTGCGTTTCTCCCAGCCTACCACCGTGGCGTCCATGTGCCCCGGCAGGATGCGCGTGTCGCTCGGCAGGGTGAAGACCTTCTCCTTCACCGACTGCAGCAGGGTCTCCATGGACCCCCCGGGGAAGTCGGTGCGCCCGATGGAGCCGCGGAAGACCAGGTCCCCGGCGAAGAGTACGTCGCCGGCCAGGAAACATACGCTGCCGCCGGAATGTCCCGGGGTGTACAGGACCTCGAACTTCATCCCCGCCAGCTCCAGCTCCTGGCCGTCCTCGAGGGGCAGGAGCTCCTCCGGGAGGTCCAGCTTGTCCAGCCCCATCATGTTCAGGAGCATGGGCGGGATGTACTCCAGCAGCTGTGCATCCTCGGGATGCATGTAAGAGGGAGCACCGGTGGCCTGCGCGATCTCGTTCAGGCTGATGAGGTGGTCGGGGTGGCCGTGGGTGAGGAGGATGGCGGCCAGCTTGAGGCCGTTCTTCTCCAGGTGCTCGAGCACCGCCTCCGCGTTGATGCCTGCATCTACGAGGACCGCCTCTTTGGAGTCCTCGTTCACCGCCAGGTAAGTATTAGCGCCGAATCCATAGTCTGAGAAGGTCACGATATCCAAGTAGAACACCTCTTTTCTCATCGTATATCTGGAGTGAATTATAAAGCAACGGGAGCGCACGGCAAAATGAACCACATCAGGCCGCCTAATGCTATGGAAGCAGCCTGACGATTATTAGTGCGATGGGAAACAGAGGTGATAACGATCAGTGCCAGAAGAAAGACGATCATACTCTATATTGACGATAGCGCGGTAGAGCGTGAGATCGTCCGCCAGCTTTTAGAGGCGGAAGGCTGCGAGGTCATGGCCACGGGCAATCCGGAGGCCGGGGTCGAGCTAGCCTGCAGGAAGTTGCCCGATCTCATACTCCTGGACCTGCACATGCCCGGCATGGACGGGTGCGCCGTGGTGGATCGCCTGCGCGAGGTGCCCGCATTACAGCCGGTCCCCGTCGTCGCCTTGAGCGCATCCATCAAGGAGGAGGAGAGGGAAGAGGTGTATGCCAGGTTCGACGGGTTCCTGAAGAAGCCCGTCGACGTAGACGCCTTCCCCGTGGAGGTGCGGGGATTCATCAAACAGGGCAGGGTAGATGCGACGGTTCTCGGGGACAGGCAAGAAAAGGAGAAGGACGGCGGGTCCGACCTTCTCGAGGAAGCCCGGGATGCACTGGAGGCGCTGGAGAAGATCCGCGCCACCATGTCACACGACCTGCGCGCCCCCTTAACCGTCATGATTTCCTATGCCAGCACGGTGGGAAAGCAGAAGGTGGGAAACCTGACCGAACGCCAGAGGGAAATGCTGGACCTGGTGGTCGAGCAGGGCTTCGATATGGATGCCCTCATCTCCGAGCTGGTGAAAATAGCCAGGGAAACCCTCGACCGCTACGGTTACTGATGGATCATATCTCCAACCCGACCTCGTACCCTTCCTGGAATGCCTCGCTGGCCTTGCGGGCCTCCTTGGCGTCGCCCACCACATAGACCTCCATGCCGGCCTCCTTGAGCTCATCGTAAAGCTCTCCAGCCGGGCAGGAGCCGGCGGCGATGATCACCGTGTCCGCGGGTATCTCTTCCTCGGTGCCGTCGACCTCGACGACGACCCGGTCAACCTCGATACGTTTGGCGACGGCGTTCCTGCGCATCTCTATCCCCAGGTGGCGCATGTCCTGCAATATGGTCCAGCGGGTGGATATGCCCACATCGCGGCAGACCTTGTCCAGCATCTCCACCACGGTGACCTTCTTGATGCCGCGGCTGCACAGTTCCTTCAAGGTATCTATATCCTCGGCGTCGTTCATGAACAGATAGAAGAGGGTGTCGCCGGAGATGGTGCCGATGCTCGCCACGTACATCCCCGTCTCTGAGCCCACGGCACCGCCGCCGATGATCACGATGTTCTTGCCCTCGGGGTCCTCCCTGCCGTCCAAGACGTCCCAGGCCATGACCACGTTGGGCCCGTCGATGCCCGGGATAGGGGGGACGGCCTGGCGGGCTCCGGTGGCAACCACCACGGCGTCGTAACCCTCCTCTGTGAGCAGGTCCGCGGTGGCCTCGGTCTCCAGTCGCAGCTCAACACCGGCGTCGTCCAACTGGACGTCCAGGTCCTCGACGGCGGTCCAGAACTCCTCACGGCCCGGGGGGATGGCCGCCAGGTTGAGCTGTCCGCCAAGCACGTCGCTCTTCTCGAACAAGGTCACCTGGTGGCCGCGCTCCACCGCGGTCAGGGCAGCCTTCATGCCGGCAGGGCCCCCGCCTACAACCGCGATACGCCTGGGGGCCGCCGCTTTTTTCGTCTTGAACTCCAACTCCCTGCCGGCACGGGGATTGACGGTGCAGGTCACCGGCTGCAGGTAGAAGATATGGTCGAAGCAACCCTGGTTGCAGCCGATGCAGTGGGTGATCACCTCGTGCCGGCCTTCGTACGCCTTCTCGGCCAGGTAGGGGTCGGCGATAAGGGCCCGGGCCATGGTCACCAGGTCGGCCATGCCCATGCGCAGGATCTCGTCGGCGACGAAGACGTCGTTGATGCGGTTGGAGGCGATGACCGGGATGCCCACCTTTTGCTTGACCCCGGCCGCGAGGTAGGCCAGGCCGGCGCGCGGCACCGACATGGGGAGCTGGGGGACCCTGGTCTCGTGCCATCCGCCGGTGACGTTGATCACGTTCACGCTATGTTTTTCCAGTTCGGCGGAGAACAGGGACCATTCCCTGTTGGTATTGCCCCCCTCCATATAATCGTGGCCGTCGATGCGGAAGCTGATGGGGAAGCCGGGGCCCACCGCCTCCCGTACGGCGTCGGCCACCTCCAGGCCAAAGCGCATGCGGTCCTCGAGAGATCCGCCGTATTCGTCGCTGCGCAGGTTGACGGTGGGCGAGAGGAACTGGGGGATGAGGTAACCGGTGCACGCCAGCACCTCCACCATGTCGTACCCCGCCTCCTTCACCCGCCGCGCTGCCTCGGCGTAATCGCGTATGGTCCCATGGATGTCGTCTGTGGTCATCTCCCGCGGCTCCTCGTTGGTGAAGCGGGAGCGGACGGCGGAGGGAGCCACGGCCTGCCTGCCCTCCATGGCGATGGAATGGGAGTAGCGCCCGGAGTGGTAGAGCTGGCAGGCGGCTGCCGCGCCGTGCTTCTTTATGGCGTCCGCCAGGATAGCCTGGCCTTCGATACAGGAATCGTCGCGCATGTCCAGCAGCAACATGGCCCCGGAGACGTCGTTGATGTTACATCCCCCCACGATGATCAGGCCGGTGCCCCCGCGCGCCCTCTCCTCGTAGAAAGCGGCGATGCGGTCGTTCACCCTGCCGTCCGGGGTGTAATTCAGGTGCATCGCGGTCATCACGATGCGGTTGCGCAGCTCCAGGTCCTCGATCCTCAGGGGGGTAAACAGTTTTTTAAACAACGCCATCAGCTCCTGGTTCAAGTCCGCGTTTTCGATCTATCAACAGGTCATTGCCGGAAAAGAGTTGTGTTATAGTATATCAGAAAACCGGCTCCCGCCAGATACGTAAAAATCGAGGTGATGCATGGTGTTCGGCGTGTTCTCAGGCAGGATTGCGGACAAGGTCGAGCTGGCCGGGATGGAGGTCTCGGAGAGCAAGGTCATGGACCTGCAAGAGGCGGTCGCCTCCCTCATCAGGCCGGGCATGCACTTCCACGTCAGCCACGCCTATATGCGCCCCAACGCAGCCCTCTACGAGATATGCCGCCGCTTCTGGGGGAAAGACCCCGCCTTCACCATCTCCTCCCTGGGGTTCATCGCCAACATGGTGCTCTTCGTCTACGGCGGACTGACCCGAAAGATCATCGCCACTTTCTGCGGGGACTCGTATCCCTTCCCGGGACCCAACCCCATCTACCAGGAAGCCTTCCGGGATGGTCGGTTGGAGATCGAGAACTGGACGGTGTTGACCCTCCCCCAGCGGCTGCTGGCGGGGGCGCTGGGGGTGGAGTGGATGCCTACCCACTCCATAATAGGGAGCTCGATGCAGGAGGAGAACGCGCGTGACTTCTGCGTGGTGGAGACCCCCGACGGCGGCAGGGTGGGCATGGTCCGGGCCTTGCGCCCCGACCTCACCCTCATCCACGCCTGGGCCGCCGACAAGGCCGGCAACGTCCTGCTCGCCCCTCCCTACGCGGAGAACGTACACGCCGTATTCGCCGCGAAGGAGGGAGCACTGGTCACGGTTGAGAGGGTGGTGGAAACATCGTTCCTGCGCCGTCATTCCCATTTCGTGAAGATCCCGGGCTACCTCGTGAAAGCGGTCTGCCCGGCCCCCATGGGCGTACACCCCTCCGGGGCCTCCAACCAGGGCATGAAGGAGTTTGACGCCTACGCCGAGGACGAGGCGTTCATGCTCGAGCTGCGGGAGGCCTGCAAGGACCCCGCGGCCCTGGAGGCCTGGGTGCAGGAATGGCTACTGGGTGTGGAGGACCACGACCAGTACATGCAAAAGGTCGGGTTCGAGAAGATATGGTTCCTCAAGGGACGCTCGGCGACGGATTCCTGGAGATCGGAGATGGCCACACGTGCAGCCCTTATCAAACAGGACCTAGATTACAACGAGACCGAGATGATGGTCATCGAGGCTGCGCGGCTGCTCAAGGAGCGCATCCGGGCCAACGGTTACCGCACCATCCTGGCCGGCATCGGGGCCTCCAACCTCGCAGCCTGGAAAGCCTGGTACGACCTGCGCAGGGAGGATCACCAGGTGGACCTCATGGCCGAGGTGGGGTTCTTCGGCTACACGCCGAGGCCATCCGACCCCTTTATCTTCAACTTCCGCAACATGCACACCTGCACCATGCTCACGGACGTCATCACCGTCCTGGGTTCCATGGTGGGCGCGGAGAGCAGCCGCGCCATAGGCGTCCTGGGCGCCGGGCAGGTGGACCGCACAGGCAACATCAACTCCACCAAGATACCCGAGTACAACCTGTTTCTCGTGGGCTCCGGGGGCGCCTGCGACGTGGCGCTGGGCGCGAGGGAGATGCTGGTCACGGTGACCCAGGACAAGCTGCGTACGCCTGAGATGGTCTCTTATATCACCGCCCCGGGACGCAGGGTGCTGACCCTGGTGACCACCATGGGGGTCTTCGAGAAGCCGGCCGGCGAGGAAGAGTTCGTCCTCACGGCCTGTTTTCCGGGGACAGGCGCGGACGAGGCAGAGGCGGTGAAGAACATAAGGTCACGATGCGGCTGGGAGCTGCGCACGGCACGCAAGCTCCGACGAGTGGAGCCGCCGGGACGCGACGAGCTCTATGACGTGAGGATATTCGACCCGCAAGGTTATTTCCTAGGAGAGATCTAGGCCAAGGGAAATCTACCAGTGGAACCTGTGTCGTATGTGATGGGAGATAGGTTCAGGTCTTGGCAGTTCGCCCCTACGGGGCAAAACGCAACACCTGACCCTAACCTCCGCCGATGGGAGTCAGGTTGAGGTTGATGTTCTCTATCAACTCCGCAACCGTGACTTTCAACGGATCGATCGAGTTGTTCTTCACATAGCAAGTCACCAGGTAGAGAAGAAACTCCAGCTCCGGTGTCTCCATGTGCGCCACCTCCTTTCTAAGAGGTATCTCCTACCTATCATTCTCCCCTGCAGCATTCTTTTTAAGCGGCCTGCGGCCACTTGTGGCCTGTGGCCATGTATGCCACCGGGTTTCCACCACTAGAGGGATAATAAGCACATCGTAACGCGGGGGTGTATCCTTTAACGCGGGGTGGGGCCAAGTCTCCGTTACGTTTCCAGTTCGAAGATGCGTACGGCCAGGTCCATTATCTCGTCGGCCGCCTCCACCTTCTCCCGCCATCTCGCGGGGATGGAGCCCAAGCCGTTGTAGGCACCGCTTATCGCACCTGTCACTGCGCCGGTGGTGTCCGCATCCAGCCCACCTCCCACCGCGCGCTCGACCGTCTCCTCGAAATCGTGGGGAGTGCGCAGGAAACAGAAAAAAGCGCTGGCTACCGTCTCGGCCACGTAACCGCTGGTCCCCAATCGCGCCAGGGCTTCCTCCACCTCCATGCCCGTATCCAGGAAACGAGCCGCCAGCTGCAAACGTTCCGCCGTCTCGCAGGGGGCGATGAACCCTACCGTATCGGCAACGAGAGAGCCGGGCTCGAGGTCTCCCCGGGCTGCCCTGGCCACGGCATAGGCGACTGCCTGGCTGCCCGCCACCGCCTCGGGGTTGTCGTGGGTGATCGCTGCGGCCGCCCGGGAGTCCTCCCGCAGCCTGTCCAGGTCGCGGCAATCCAGCAGTCCGATGGGGGCGATGCGCATGGCGGCACCGTTCCCGGCCGCCATCTCGCCCTGCATACCGCTCTGCAGCGGCGAGACCCCTTGCTGCAAACGCTGGATGGATTCGTAGGTGGCTCTCCCGATGCCCCTCCAGTCGTTGGACTCGAACCAGGAGATGAACTCTCCGGCAGTGTCCTCGATATCGAAGCGGCCGGTCCTGGCGATGCTGCGGGCGTGACAGAGCATCATCTTGGTGTCGTCGGTCCATTGCCCGGCATGTAAAAGGCGCCATGGGGCGTCCATGAAATCGCGCACCCTCCCCACCCGGTCCCGTATGGCCGAGGCACGCATCCCCTCCACCGGCATACCCAGCGCGTCACCTATGGCCAGGCCCAGGAGCGAACCATGGAATCGTACCAGCTCCCGGCCTTTTTCATCACCCATTCAGCTCACCTCTTCACGCTCGCCGATACTTCGATTATAGGTGGTTCTTCTCCGAAAAGTGTTGCCCCGTTATCATTCCCCACTACCCACACTTTTCGGAGAAGAACCATATAGGTTAATATATTCAGGGGTTTACGTCATGCCGGCTCATAAAGAGGGAATCATGCTTGATCCGCTGGACCTCGGGACCACATTCGGAGAAGGGGTGACGCCGGGTAAACGGCAGGTGCGCCTCTTCAACCTGCGGGGTGACCATTACGAGATGGGTTACCAGCAGGGCCTGCAGATGAGGGAAGCCATACACCATCTCTCCGCTAACCTCCACCAGGTGGAGGCCTTCCAGGCGGAAAAACCCACCCTGCTCCCCTTCAAGGTCTTTTTGAGCATGGCGATGCGCCGGGCGGTGGGGGAGATGTGGAGTGATGTCTCTGAAAACTGCCCCCGCCAGAAAACGCGCATGGAGGGTATCGCCAAGGGGGCGGACATCGACGAATCCATGCTCTTCCTGGCCCTGGCCGGTGAGCTTATCCTGGCGCAGACCAACTATCGCCTCGGCGCCTGTACCGCCACCGCGGTGGACGCGGAACGGAGCGCCCTGGGGGAGCCGATGGTCATCAAGAACTTCGACTACCCCGAGTCCTTCCAGCCTTACTACGTGACCCGCTTCTGCCAGCCGGCGGATACCGCTTCCACCCTGGACGTGACCGTCGCTCCCCTGGCCGGGTCCCACGACGGCATCAACGAGCATGGGCTGTGTATCAGTTACAACTACGGCTACGGCACGGACATGCCCAACGTCAACGTGCCGATAACCCTGCTGGTCCAGGAGGCGCTGGAAAATTGTACTAACACGAGGGAAGCCATAGATTTCCTGGGTGCGGGCAAGAGGTCGGGCGGGGCCATCCTGCTGGTGGCCGACGCGTCCGGCGATATGGTGACCGTGGAGCTGTCCTCCAACTTCAGTGGAGTGCGTGAACCTGACCAAGGCATCATCATCAATACCAACCACTATAAATGCCGCGAGATGGCCTCCTACGACATCCCCCGCAATGCTTACTACACCAACAAGAACGTGAAAGCGCTGCGGGGTATACGGGTGCACGAGTCCAGCGAGCTCCGTTACAGCAGGGCCGAGCAGCTGCTCACCGACATGGAATCGATCAGCATGAAAGACCTCCTTAGCGTTTTCTGTGACCATGGAGAGAGCGGCCGCGGTGATAACAACACCATCTGTCGTCACGGACCGTATTTCTCGACCACCTGTTCCATCATCATGCTGCCGTACAGCAGGCGTCTGCTGGTCACCTATGGCAATCCCTGCGACTCGGTCTTCACCGACTTCCCCGATCCCTTCAAGCGGGAAGAGAGCGAAGAGGCGCCGGACGAGGGTGAGGTCGGGGGGCCCGCGGATCCTGAGGTACCGCCGCTCCCGGAAGAATGAGTCTCAATGGCCTTTAACCGCGTGGGTCAGGTATCTTCCGTCCGATCGGCCAGCCCTTCCGCCTCCAGGAAATCCAGCACCACCGTG